>Ga0255109_1000391_pt1 | contig 12390 bp, 8 predicted proteins | sample Law_Miss_RepB_8h_FD_188471 | JGI IMG/M metagenome (GOLD analysis project Ga0255109, IMG submission 188471) | Freshwater microbial communities from St. Lawrence River, New York, United States - Law_Miss_RepB_8h | ecosystem: Environmental > Aquatic > Freshwater > River | place: USA: New York... | reverse complement strand
TCTCAGCCGCGCGGTCATGGCGACGCGCAAACTCGCCATCGACCTCAAAAGCACCGCTCTCTTTGGCCTTGATCATTTTGGTTTTGATCCGGCCTTGCTTTAATCGAGACAGGTAGTCGACAAAGACTTTTCCGTTTAGGTGATCAATCTCGTGCTGAATACAGACTGATAGGAGCCCATCCGCATCAAACTCTAGGGTTTCACCTTTTTCATTTAAGGCGCGAACCCGGATTTGATCGGGCCGTTCGACGTCATCAAAGATTCCGGGCACCGAGAGGCAGCCCTCCTGAAAGACCTTGAGGTCTTTTCCTTGGCCAACAATCTCAGGATTAATTAGAACTCGCAGATCTGACTGATCCTCAGAGGTGTCCACAAGGATCAGCCGCTCATGAATGTTGACTTGGGTAGCTGCGAGCCCTATTCCCGGCGCAGCGTACATTGTCTCAGTCATATCCTTTACGATCTGTCGAATGCGATCGTCCACGACCGCGATTGGCCGAGCGATCGTACGCAATCGTTCATCTGGATAGTGAAGAAGTTTCAATAGTGCCATCGGTCCGGTTCCGGGGTTTAGGACTCTATTATCTAGTCGTTCGCGGCTTTTTGTCTGATATCCGAAGTGGGTGATTTTGTTTAGGGTGTCACACCATGAAACCCCCTTCACTAGTCAGCCATCGCCCCCTCTGCATTGAGGCTAGCGCCAAGAATATTCCACAGTTCGAGCTCCGGGTCAGCGGGCCTAACTACCCAATCACCCTGCAGCAGGCGCACCCTCCCGTACCCATGCTTTTTGGCTTGGGCAATCAAGCCATTGTCGAGAGAATCGCTACCTCGCCGGGACTTGCCATTGTTGGTAGCCGTCAGGCCAGCGCCCAGGGTATGGCGGATGCCCACTGGTTTGCGCGAGAGGCCTCAAAGGTGGGCCTTACTGTTATTAGCGGGCTTGCCCAAGGAATTGACGCCGCCGCCCACCGCGGCGGGCTTGAGGGTTGTGGTTCAACCATTGCAGTCTTGGGGCACGGCCGCGGCACAGTCTATCCAGGTCAGCATCGGGATCTCGCCGATCTCATCTCTAGCAGCGGGGGCGCACTGGTGACTGAATACCCTGACAATACGCCTGCGATCGCATGGCACTTTCCCCAACGCAATCGGATCATCGCGGCGCTCGCTCAGGCAATTTTAGTGGTTGAAGCAACACCACAAAGCGGCTCCCTAATCACAGCCCGACATGCGCTCGAGCTTGGAATTGATGTCTACGTTCTGCCCGGGTCAATCCATATGCCTCAGAGCGTCGGGTGCAACGGCTTAATTCGCCAGGGCGCACAACTAATACAAAGCCCTGAACAACTTCTCGAAGATCTGGGGATAGTTGTGCGGAGAAAGACATCGACTGCCCCACCCCGACAGCAGACCCTGGGGCTGGGCGAGAGGCCTCTACCCACCGATATTGATGGCCCGACACGCAAGGTCCTTGAGGCGCTAAGCTTCCATCCCACAGCGGCGGAGACCCTCGCTAACCAAATCGGCCTCGCCAGCGGCACGGTTTACGCCGGACTTCTTATGCTTGAGCTCTCTGGCCTGGTAGCCCGAACGCACGATGGCAGATGGCACAAAACAAAGCTTTAAAGACAAGTAGTTACTTACTAACTGTTGTGTTCTGGCGACTCGATTAAAAAAATCGTTTGCAGGTTAGGCATTTGTGCGCCTATGATCCGCGCCTCTATGAGCAAAGCACTGGTTATCGCAGAAAAGCCATCTGTCGCCTCGGATATTGCCAAGGCCCTGGGGGGTTTTACCAAGCACGATGATTACTTCGAACGCGACGATATGTTGGTGGCGTCAGCGGTCGGCCATCTTTTAGAAATCATCGTGCCCGAAAAATATGATGTGAAAAGGGGCAAGTGGTCTTTTGCAAACCTCCCGGTTATTCCGCCAAACTTTGACTTGCAGCCCATTGCCAAGAGCGAGGCCAGACTTAAAACCCTCTCCCGACTTTTAAAAAACAAAGAGGTTTCCCGGCTCATTAATGCGTGCGACGCAGGGCGTGAGGGTGAACTCATTTTTCGATATATCGTTCAGCACACGAAATCAAAACACCCCATTGAGCGTCTCTGGCTGCAGTCGATGACGGCAACCGCGATCCGCGATGCCTTTGATCACCTGAGAACTGACACCGCCATGAAGCCGCTTGCTGATGCGGCCCGCTGTCGCTCCGAAGCGGATTGGCTGGTCGGAATCAATGGTACGCGTGCCATGACCGCATTTAATTCAAAAGAGGGTGGGTTTTTTCTCACCACAGTCGGCCGGGTCCAGACGCCAACACTTGCGGTCGTCGTCGAGCGGGAAGAAAAAATCAGAAAGTTTGTCGCCCGCGAGTATTTTGAAATCCATGCGGATTTTGAGGCTAAGGCCGGCCAGTACACGGGCAGATGGTTCGCGCCCGATTTTAAGAAAAACGACCTCGATCCCGAGCTTAAAGCGGAGCGGCTATGGAAGTCCGCCGACGCGGAATCGATCGCCCGCGCCTGCCTTAATAAGCCCGCAGTTGTTAGCGAGGAAAGCAAACCCTCCTCGCAGACTGCCCCAGCACTTTTTGATCTAACCAGCCTTCAGCGTGAGGCCAATGCACGTTTTGGTTTCTCTGCCAAAAATTCCCTGGGGCTTGCGCAGGCGCTCTACGAAAAACATAAGGTCCTGACTTACCCAAGAACAGACTCCAAGGCCCTTCCTGAAGACTATATCGGCACCGTTACTTCGACCGTGGAGGCCTTGGCACAGGCGGCGAGTTTTTCTAGCCTCGCTAAAGAAATTCTGAAACAAAAATGGATTAAACCCAACAAGCGAATTTTCGATAACAGTAAGATTTCCGACCACTTCGCCATCATTCCGACCGGAGTCCTGCCGAAGGCACTTTCTGAACCAGAGCAAAAGATCTTCGAACTTGTTGTTCGCCGATTCCTAGCCGTTTTTTATCCTGCCGCCGAGTTCTTAGTGACAACAAGAATCAGCACCATTACACCCCATCAATTCAAGACCGAGGGAAAAATCCTGGTCAATCCTGGCTGGATGGCCGTCTATGGAAAAGAAATTGCCGGCGAAGACGCAACCCTTATTCGGGTTGAGAAAGATGAAAAGCCAACTGCTGCCTCAGTCAATGTTGAACGCTTAAAGACCAAGCCTCCTGCGCGGTACAGCGAGGCGACCTTGTTATCGGCCATGGAAAGCGCCGGCAAACTCGTGGACGACGACGATCTGCGCGAGGCCATGGCAGGAAAGGGCCTTGGCACGCCCGCAACGCGGGCAGCAATTATTGAAGGCCTGTTAGCAGAAAAATACCTAATTCGAGACGGTCGAGAATTAATTCCAACCGCCAAGGCATTCCAACTGATGACCCTGCTGAGGGGTCTTGATGTTAAAGAGTTATCTCTTCCTGAGCTAACGGGTGAATGGGAACACAAGCTCAAGCAGATCGAAGAGGGCCGCCTATCCCGCGATGACTTCATGCGGGAAATTGCCACCATGACCGAACACATTGTTGGTCAGGCAAAAAACTACGACAACGACACCATTCCTGGCGATTACGCGACGCTAAAAACGCCCTGCCCAAAATGTGGCGGAACCGTTAAGGAAAACTACAGGCGGTTTGCATGTCAGGGCTGCGATTTTTCGATTTCAAAAATTCCAGGTGGCCGGGCTTTTGAACTCCCCGAAGTCGAAACCCTATTGTCAACCAAGGCCTTTGGCCCCGTTGATGGCTTTCGCAGCAAAATGGGGCGACCATTTGTTGCCAGCATAAAAATCACGACCGAACACAAGCTTGAATTTGATTTCGGCAACAGCAATACCGACGGAACTGGCGAGCCGGTTGACTTCAGCGCACAGACCTCATTAGGCGGCTGCCCCAAGTGTGGGGCAGCGGTATATACCCACGGAAATTCGTACGTCTGCGAAAAGAGTGTGGGGCCAGAGCCCAGTTGTACATTTCGAACCGGGATGATGATCTTGCAACAGACCATTACACCGGAGCAGCTTAAAAAACTGCTGGTCGACGGGAAAACAGATCTACTCGATGGCTTTGTCTCAGCCCGAACAAGAAGAAAATTTAAAGCCTATTTAGTAAAAACCCCTGAAGGGAAAATAGGCTTCGAGTTCGAAGCCCGGGCGCCAAAATCAACCAAGGCCGCTCCTAAGACAAGAGCATCTGCCAGCGCAAAAACAATCGCCACACCAGGCAAACGAAAAAAAACAGTCGCCTAGGCTTGATTCTTTATTCCTGATGGCACGTGGCCCGTAGGCCCAGCCGAGGCTCCCGACTCACAATGCCGAGTTTGATCGTCAAAAAAGAAATCAGGCTCAAATTCCTTTAAGAAGTCTCCCTTATCGAGGCCTCCAAGAAACATCGCCTCATCAATTTCGATATTCCAATCCATTAAGGTGCGCACGGCCCGTTCATGGGCTGGTGCAGATCGTGCCGTTACCAAGGCAGTTCGTAGCCGCATTCCTGGACGATCTCGGGTGTCTTGCTGAAGCTGGTGTAAGGCTAACAGCAGTGGCTTAAACGGCCCGGGCGGCAGAGGAGTTTCACGACGTTGGGTTTCATGGGCAACGAATGCGTCTAACCCTTGGTCCTGATAGACCCGTTCTGCTTCATCGCTAAATAAGACCGCGTCTCCATCAAACGCAATGCGTAGTTCATTTGGAAAGTTTTCTGCCGTTTTTGCTGAATGCGGGTAGACGTGAGCGGCCGGATATCCTGACTGTAAGGCCTGCTCTACATCGGCACCATTTGCAGACAAAAACAGGTGAGCGCCCAGAGATTTTAGATAGCGATAGGGCGATCTTCCGCGGGTAAATACCCCGCGCTGGATAGGAAGCCCATGCGATTGTGCGGAATGATAAACCCGCAGACCTGAGACTGGATCGTTTCTCGATAGCACCACGATCTCAACCCGATGACGCTCTTGGCTATTAAACGACAAGAGCTTTCTCACCAGCGGAAACGCAACTCCAGGATTTGCTGGTGTCTGCATCCGCTCACTCTGGAGCAGCATATACGCCCGATCATCTGATTCTTCAAAGATACGGTTTTCTTCTTCGAAATCAAAGAGTGCCCGTGATGAGAGGGCAACGACCAACTGATCTGAGAGATCAGTTGGCATGCCAAGATGTTAGGGTTGGTGGGGCATTAGACATCTAGGTTAGCAACACGCAATGCATTATCCTCAATGAACTGACGACGCGGCTCTACTTCTTCACCCATCAGGGTTGTAAAAATTGCATCGGCAGAAATTGCGTCTTCAATCTTGACTTGGAGCAGAGTTCGACTCTCAATATTCATGGTCGTCTCCCAGAGTTGTTCAGGGTTCATCTCGCCAAGGCCTTTGTAGCGCTGTTTAGACAATCCACGATCGGCTTCCGATAACAGCCAATCCATTGCTTCACCGAAGTCTCTTACCTGGGCTGATTTCACTTGCTCACCCCTGCCTCGAGACACCGTCGTTCCAGCAGGAACCGCGCTCTTTAATGTCTGAGCTGCAAGCGTGAGGGTTCGATAATCCTCTGTATTAACAAAATCCGCATCCAGAGTAGAGAGACGAATATTGCCGTGATGAGGCCGTTCGATTCTTAATTTCCAACGTTCGGCCTGACTATTAAACTCGGCGAATACTCGAACCAATTGGTCTTGAGTGGCTGATCCAATTGCCTGTTGTTGATTCATTCGTTTCTGTAGCGTCTCGGCCGTTGCAACCGCAGCATCATTAGAGCTGAAGTCGAGGATCAGACCATCGAGCATCGCTCGGAGGGCCTGCTCATCGATTATCTTTGATAACCGGGCGATTACGCTGTTTGCTGCTAGGTAGGTTTTGGCAAGGCCGTTGAGATCCTGTGCAAAACCTGTTTGACCAGCAGGCGCCTGGATCTGAGCTTCTTGTAGAGCTAGCGAGAGTAGATACTCCTGCATGTGGGCATCATCTTTAATGTAACGCTCTTCTTTGCCGTGCTTTACCTTATAGAGTGGTGGTTGGGCAATGTAGATATAGCCGCGTTCAATAAGTTCAGGCATCTGTCGATAGAAGAATGTCAGAAGTAGGGTTCGAATATGAGACCCATCAACATCCGCGTCCGTCATGATAATAATGCGGTGATAGCGAAGTTTGTCAGGGTTATATTCTTCTTTTCCAATCCCCGTTCCTAGGGTCTGGATCAGTGTGATAATTTCTTGAGATGTAATTAATTTGTCAAAACGCGCTTTTTCAACATTCAGAATTTTGCCCTTTAAGGGCAAGATGGCCTGAAATTTTCGATCGCGGCCTTGTTTTGCTGAGCCTCCCGCGGAGTCTCCCTCTACAAGATAGAGTTCTGCTTTAGCGGGGTCACGCTCTTGGCAGTCGGCCAGCTTTCCGGAAAGCCCAAAGGAATCTAAAACGCCTTTGCGGCGGGTCATCTCTCTTGCACGGCGCGCTGCCTCTCTGGCGCGGGCTGCATCGACGATCTTGCTGCAGATAATCTTCGCGTCAGCAGGGTGCTCTAAAAGAAACTCTTCGAGGGCTTTTCCAAGAACATCCTCAACGGGCTGTCGTACCTCACTTGAGACCAGTTTGTCTTTGGTTTGGGATGAAAACTTGGGCTCAGGAACTTTGACTGATAAGACACAGGTAAGTCCTTCCCGCATGTCATCGCCGGCGGTCTCAACTTTTGCCTTTTTCGCAAGATCGGATTCAGATATGTATTTATTGAGAACCCGGGTCATCGCAGCACGTAGGCCCGTGAGGTGCGTTCCGCCATCCCTTTGGGGAATGTTATTGGTAAAACAAAGAACGTTTTCGTTATAACTATCATTCCATTGAAGGGCGGCCTCTACAGTGACATTATCTTTCTCGCCTGAGATATAAAAGATATTTGGGTGTAGATTGGTCTTTGAGCGATTTATATACTGAACAAAACCCCGAACGCCCCCAGCGAATGCAAAATTCTCCTCTTTAGCTTCGCGTTGATCGACCAAGCGAATTTTTACGCCGTTATTGAGAAAGCTTAACTCCCGAAGACGCTTGGCCAGAATGTCGAAATGGAAGTCAACGTTTTGGAAAATTTCAGTACTCGCCAAGAAATGGACTTCAGTTCCACGCCGATCTGTTGATCCGGTTACTCGTAATGGTTCCACGCGAGCACCTGCTCGAAACTCCATCGAATGCGTCTGTCCGTTGCGGCGAATTGTTAGCCTTAACCAGTCTGATAGCGCATTAACAACAGAAACACCAACCCCGTGAAGTCCACCTGAGACTTTGTAACTGTTCTGGTCAAACTTTCCGCCCGCATGCAGTTCTGTCATGACGATTTCAGCCGCTGAACGGCCAAATTCATCGTCGGCGTGGATATCGGTGGGGATACCTCGACCATTATCAGTCACTGAAATCGAGTTGTCGGTATGGATCGTAATTACAATTTCGTCGCAGTGTCCGGCTAGGGCCTCATCAATGGCGTTATCCACTACCTCAAACACCATATGATGAAGACCGCTACCGTCATGGGTATCACCAATGTACATGCCTGGGCGTTTTCGAACTGCCTCCAGGCCTTTAAGCATCTTGATAGACGACGCGCCATAACCCTGCTCAAGCTCGGCATCGACTTGGGTTTGTAACTTTGGAAAATGTGCTGCAAACAAACGAGTACTCCTTTTTGTGTTTCGACTAAATACGCATGGGCATTACGACATACTTAAACTCAGAATCTTGGGCGGTAGTAATTAGAGCGCTTGCATTTGGATCTTGTAGGGCAATTTCAACAGTTTTGTTCTTAAGATTAGATAAGACATCTAGTAAATACTGAACATTAAACCCAATATCCACTGGATCACCTTGATAATCCACCTCTAAATCCTCTGAGGCCTCTTCTTGTTCCGCGTTGGTTGACGATACCCTCAAGCATCCGGAAGACAGGGTCAGACGAACGCCTTTAAATTTATCAGTTGTTAGAATTGCCGCCCGTTGCAGAGAGCCTAGTAGTAACTCACGCTCCATTGAGACATGCTTTGTGTGTCCGGTTGGAATAACACGCTGATAGTCGGGAAATTTTCCTTCTATTAGCTTAGAAAGCAGTTCGATCTGGTCAAACGTAAATCGTGCTTGATTGGCTGCAAATTCGATGATGACCGGCGTTTCAGAGTCTGTGAGAAGTCGTTGGAGTTCAAGAACTGCTTTTCTTGGAATGATGACTTCCTGACGATCTGGGCCCACATTAATACTAACCCCTTCTTCTGTAGATTTCACAGCAGAAAACGCGAGTCTATGTCCGTCGGTTGCGACTGCCTTCAGACTATCTTGATCGATCACTAAGAGCAGGCCATTAAGATAGTAGCGAATATCTTGCTGCGCCATAGAAAAGTGAACTAAATGAAGCAGGTTTTTCAATGCCTTCTGGCTTAAAACCACTTTTGCTGGATAGGTATCGGCGACCGATACCGTTGGAAATTCCTCTGCGGCAAGCGTTTGAAGGCTGAATTTTGATTTTCCTTGAGCAAGCACTAGTTTTTTATTGGAGTACGACATTGAGATTTCCTGTTGATCAGACAGGGCTCGTAAAATATCAAGAAGCTTTCTTGCAGCAACGGTTGTGGCGATCGACTCTCCTCCGGAGCCCATTTCGGCCTGGGTTTTAATCTGCATTTCAATGTCTGTCGAACAGAACGAGACCGTTGACCCCGTTTTGTTAATTAATACGTTGGACAAAATTGGAAGGGTATGACGACGCTCTACGATACCAGTTACCGTCTGTAGTGGTTTTAAAAGCGCATCTCGTTGTGCTTTGATGAGGTTCATGATCTTTGTTCTTTCAAATAATAATAGTCATAGATAGAGGCAGAATGTTCTGTGGATAAGCGCTTGAAACAGTTACCAGGACTAAAGCGAGTGACGATAATAAGTCTGTGGATGGTTTTTGAATAACTCGCTGGGGTTGTTGAGAAGTCTGGAAAAAATATTTCATAGATGTTGTTGTTCTAGGCTCATACCGAAGTATTCACAGGTTGTTGGAATAGTTATTCTTAGGTTTAGTGAGCAATTACCCTCGAAGTTGCTGCTCTAGGATGTGGAGCTGATGGTTTAATTCAGTGTTTTTGGTTCGTTGCTCTGTTACCTTTTTGACTGCATGGAGCACAGTTGTGTGGTCTCGTCCACCGAATAGATCGCCGATTTCAGGAAAACTCTTCTGCGTTAGCTCTTTCGCAAGATACATTGCAATCTGACGTGGCATAGCGATATTTGCAGGTCTGCGCTTGCTATACATATCAGCAACTTTAATGTTGTAAAAATCAGCGACAGACTTTTGAATGTTCTCAACTGAAATGAGGGTTTTCTGTAGTGATAGGAGATCTTTTAAGGCCTCCTTAACCACGTCTAATGACGGAGAACGTTGATGAAAGCCGCAGAATGCAATTATTTTCTTTAGAGCGCCTTCAAGTTCTCGCACATTTGATCGTAATTGTTTGGCAATAAAAAATGCCTCTTCCTCCTGCAGTGGAAAAGCCTCGGCGTCTGCTTTCCTCATCAAGATCGCGACCCGCATCTCAAGCTCAGGGGGTTCGATCGCCACAGTTAGCCCAGATGAGAAACGCGTTAACAAACGTGGATTAATTTCGCCAAGTTCAGTTGGATAGGTGTCGCTGGTAATAATGATTTGTTTCTGAGCAGCGATGAGCGCTTCGAAGGCGTAGAAAAACTCTTCCTGGGTTCTCTGCTTGCCTGCGAAAAATTGGATGTCGTCGATCAGTAAGAGATCTAACGAATGGTAATAGCGCTTAAACTCATCAAACGATTTGCGCTGGTAGGCCTTTACAACATCACTAACATAAGCCTCCGCATGAATATAGCGAACCCTGGCCGTCTGGTTATGCTGCGAGAGACTGTTGCCCACCGCATGAATGAGGTGGCTTTTGCCGAGCCCTACGCCTCCATATAAAAACAGAGGGTTGTAGCCTTTGCCGGGATTTCCTGCGACCTGAAGCGCGGCGGCTCGAGCCAGCTGATTGGCTTTTCCTGGCACAAAGGTCTCGAACGTCCAGTCACGGTTAAGTCGACTCTGTTGTTGAAGTGATTGGTTGTGGTTTAGAGGCTGCTCGTCACTACGAGTAGTTCTCGTGTCTTGGATCGGGGGTTGTCCAACAGCCACGCGAAAAGCACCATTGCTTGTACCGCTGTCTGCTAAAGCGGGTTGGCCTAAAGCGCCGCCGGTTGGATTTAGAGGGTGATCTGCTTGGTTGCTGTCTTGATGATCGATGGAGCTTGAGACCTCAATTTCAAGCTCTACGGCGGTCCCGAGTGCCTGGGCCCACCAGCTGCCTAGGGTTTCAGAAAATTGGTTTTTGGCCCAGTTTTGCTTAAAACGGGTCGGGGCGGACAAAACAACCTTGCTGTTTTCCCCATTTAGGTCAATTCGAAGCAGCTCAAGGGGTTTAAACCAAGTCTGAAATTGTTGGCTTGGGAGTTCGCGCTCGAAGTGGAGAAGACAGTCTTGCCAGAGGGATTCCATGGTGTGAATTTTACCCGAGAACCAGAGTTATCCACAGGCTAGGTTTTCCCCAAAAGATCCCGAAATTAATCAAAAACCGTATACTGTTGGGTTCTTCTGGTCTTTTATATTGAGTTTAGGAATTTTGTCATGAAACGTACATTTCAGCCTTCAGTAGTCCGCCGCAAAAGAACACATGGGTTTTTGGTTCGCATGAAAACCAGGGGTGGACGTGCTGTTATTCGCGCTCGGCGCGCGAAGGGCCGTAAGCGTCTTGCCGTTTAATTATTTGATCGTCTGGAACCAATCGAAAAGGTCTTGGGTGTTGGGGCTGGTCGTCAAACGAAGCGACAGTTTGACCGAATAACAGATCCCGCCAGATTCAAGCAGGTGCTAATGACGAGGCCTGTAGCGCGCGCGGGAGGGCTTTTGGTCTATCAGTTAGCAAGTGAGGGTAGCCACGAACTCGGGTTTGTTTTGCCAAAGCGGTTGATTCGAAATGCGGTACAACGTAATCAATTAAAACGCTGGACAAAAGCCCTGCTCCATCAGGTTGACTGGTCAAAGACCGCGCCGTTTTCTTTGGTTCTTCGGATGAATACTGCCCTACCCAAAGCCACGTGGACCAAACAGTTAAAAAACCAGAAGTCCTCGGGGTTGCAATCGGGACGTAATCTCACACGCGCAGACTTAATAAAAGTGATTAACGACACAATGAGTATCAAACAGGTTAGGGCCTAGTGACATGGGAGCGGAAAAACTTTTTTTGAAAAATCGCCCCGTTGCGCCTTTCAATCGGTTTTTTAAACGACTCGTATTTCTGCCAATCGCGATTGTGCGGCTCTATCAGTGGACTATCCGCCCACTACTCGGGCCGCGATGTAGGTTTCTGCCACACTGCTCAGACTATGCGATTGAGTCTTTTGAGTGCCATGGGCTCTTCTGCGGTGCATGGCTAACGGCAAAACGTTTAGGCCGTTGTCACCCTTGGTGCGAGGGCGGGCTTGACCCGGTACCCGCGGCATCGGTGTTTCGAAGCAAGCTGTTATCTCAACAAACCATGATTGATTAGGCTCTATGGATACTCGTCGCGCTGTGTTGTGGGTTATTTTCTCGCTGTCGCTCCTGATGCTTTGGGATGCCTATATGCGGCACACGGGTCAGGGCTCGATGTTTGCGGGACCTGTAGGCACAGAGCAGGCAGCAAAAGGTGTAACCCCGCCAAACACCGGCGCCGCAGCGACATCAGGCGGACAAGGCCCGGCAATGACCGGGGCCCCCGCAGCGAAAACAGACAATGCAGCAATACCCGCGCCCACCGTTAGTAAGCCATCGGCCAGCCTAACGGCCGCAGGGGTTGCCTCTTCGGGCCAGGCCGCGGGTGCCAGCGGTGAGAGATTTATTTTAAAAAATAGCGATGTTGAGCTTGAAATCGACTCACAAGGGGCTCGTATCGTTCGTGCAACGCTTTTAAATCAAGCCTCAGATGCCTACGAGGGCAAACGGGTGGTGATTTTTGACCAAGCACCAGAGCGTCGTTACGAAGCGCAGACTGGCTTAATAGGACAGGCAAGTAATCAGGTGCCATTTCCTAATCACACCTCGGCTTTTAAGAAGGCATCAATTCGCGAAGGCCTCTCAGCAGATCAGAATTTATCGCTGGTGTCTGAGTCTGGAGGCATAAAGCTTACCAAGACCTACTCGATCGATACGGCGGGGTATGTTGTAAGGGTTGCCCATAGCCTGCAAAATACAGGCGCAGATTCGGTTGTGCCGATGGTCTATCTGCAGCTCATGCGCACTGGGGATCGTCCGCCGGGCGAGAGCCAGTTCTATCAGACCTTTATTGGGCCTACCGTCTATACCAATGAAGGTAAGTTCCAG
>Ga0255109_1000378_pt1 | contig 12777 bp, 10 predicted proteins | sample Law_Miss_RepB_8h_FD_188471 | JGI IMG/M metagenome (GOLD analysis project Ga0255109, IMG submission 188471) | Freshwater microbial communities from St. Lawrence River, New York, United States - Law_Miss_RepB_8h | ecosystem: Environmental > Aquatic > Freshwater > River | place: USA: New York... | reverse complement strand
TTGTGGTATAGCTGTAAGATTTCTTGTTTTTTAATACCACGGTGATTTTGATTTCGTCGCCGGCTGACCATTGAGTCATTCCCAAAGGAGTGATCGCCAAGGTGGGCAAGCCCAATCCGCTGCCCGGTTGAACGGTGATATTGCTCTCAATAGCACCGTGTTTTTTGGATGCGATGGTAACCACAGCGTCCTCCAACGGTTGTAAAATCGAGAAGCTCCATCGCTCAAACGTTAACATGCTTGGTGAAGCACCCGCTGCAGGCCAGCACACAAAATGGTCTCTGTAATACTGTGTGTCGATGGCCATTATGTTCTTATCGGCCAACCAAAACACTGAATTATTCTCCGCACAACCAAAGCCATAGTTTAGCATACCTGGATGGGTTAATAAACGGCGGTTGTACAATTCTTCGCTTTTCGTATCACTCATCAAAACGGTGGTGCTTTGCGCAGGGTTGGCTTCCAATACTGCAGTTCCGTAAATGGCTGCATCGGCGGCCGCGGTGGTAAAGCACTTGTGTGTTTCGGGTTTGGGTTCGCGACTGAAAACGCCCACTGGTGCATACATGGTTGCGGCTTGCATACAGGCAATGTGTTTGTCTTGATCGAACTGAATGCCTTTGGTTACGCCTGAGTTTTGACGGAAATAATTGATGCGATCCGTGATTTTGCGCAATGTTGAATCAGGCAAAGTTCCCGAAGTACACGTTTTGCTGTTTCCATTCCAACCCGTTTGGGCCACTTTTTTGCCTTTGATTGTAGCGTAGCCGATTTTACTGCCCTTGTACCGAACGTCGAAGTCGGTTTTCGCCAATCGCACCTGCAATGCTGGTAAGCCCAAAAATTTGGGATTCTCTTTCTGCAAGCGATAGTAGCAACCCCAAGCCGCTTCCAATAGCCCTTCCTTCATCAAGGAATCAGATGCGCGCGCCAACAATCCCTGTTGCATGGGCTTCAATGTAGTATTTTTTGGGAAGTCTTTGATGACAGAGTCGCTGAGCGATAAAATTCTTGCCCAGTCGTAGTATGCGATTTTTTGTTTGGTCCACGCGTTGAATGTATTCAAACGATATTTTTTCAAATTCGCATTTTTGGGGTATTTGTTCGCCCCGTGATCCATCAGCATAGCAATTAGGCGATGACTGATGGCTGTTGGCGGATTGTTCAACAATACTTCCAGTTTTTTCTCATCAATTTGGGCCGATTTGAACTGGATAGGGTACCACTTGTAAAAGAAGAAAACGGTGCCCCCTTTGGCGTTGTTACTCAAGTAATATTCCAAGCATTGGTTTATAAAAGCAAACGAATCCTTCATCAAAAATGGATCGGTGCTATTCTTCGATTTGCGGTCTAACAAATCTACTTTGCGATTGTAGAAGTCGATAAATACCGATTCTGCCTCTGTCCAGTCATTGTTTTGGGCCAAATAACCCATTCGATTCAAATAGTAATTGTTCTGCTCGTGCAAATAAAAGGTATCGCTAGGAAAGAAGAACAATGCTTTGGTCAGGAGCTGGTTGTACATCTGGCTGTAGCCGGTATTGGCCCGTGTTGTTGCCAAATCAACGTCGATCATCGAACGTTCCCAGCCCAACAATTTTTGGTTTAAAGGAAAAACCGACAACCCCATTTCACAGTAAATCAATGCGCTGTCTGTAAGCTTGCGTTCATTCAAATAATAATCGGTAAGTACCTCAAAAGCCTCTCTTACATAGGTTTTCTTGTGCTTGCCCTCGGCATTGGCCAGGTAATTCATGTTGGCCACCTTACGCATCGTTTTTACAGCATCCAAGTTTTGCTTTAATAGCCAATAACAATGTCCTGCCATTCCTAGGGCGATGGTATCGCCGGTTAAGTCAAAGCTTGTTTTGTACATTTGTAAGGCACGGGGGTAGCGACCTTGTCCGTAATTGCTAATGGCTTCCTTGTTATTGGCGACAACCAATGCATTGAATCGCACACCATATTGCTCGAAGTAGCTGCCATCATTGTCGTAGGCCTTGGCTTTCACCGCGCTCTTCATCGCCTCCTTAAAATAGTCCACATCGCCTTTTCTGTACTTATCGATCTGATACATCTCATACTCGGAAATGGCCTTGATATACCAAAGTTCAGCTTCCGTTTTGTCATCTTCCAAGCCCTTTGCGCTCATTTTTTGTGCGTCTACGTACTTGGCGGCGGTAAAATATTCTCTCGACTTGAGGACAGCCTTAGTTTGTGCTTGTGCCAATCCGATGATGCACAGCGTTAGGGAAAGGATTAGGATACGGATGTTCATGGTTTTCAATGAGACCTATTACAAATAAAAGAATTACCAAGCACAAAATCGCATGGCGTTGGTAATCGGTGTAAAAAAAGAAAAAAGTCTATCGAAGCAAAGTGATATCGGTCTTGTGAACCTGCCTAAAACCATTGTTTCCCATCAATTCGATCAAACAAACATAAACGCCTTCGGGTGCCTCTTTGGATTGATAATACCCGTCCCACGCGCCGTTGATATCCAGGGTTTCAAACACCTTCTCTCCCCAACGATTGTAAATGCGCATTTCCATGGCTACGAAGCCTTCTAAATAAGGACGGTATAGATCGTTGGGCGATGCGCCATTGGGTGTGAATGTATTGGGGATGTGGACGATGGGCGGACAGCTATCGATCAAGTTGACCTCGTCATATGCACTGCAACCATCGGCCGATGTAACCGTAGCCCGATACGTTCCTGCGGTTGTGGCCATAATGGTTTGTGTGTTTTCGTTGGTTGGCGCCCACTGATACTTATATCCATTGCCTGAACCCGCATCCAAGCCCACAGCCGTATTTCGGCAAACAAATTGGTCTTTGCCCAAATTTACCTTGGGCACTTCGCCCAATTTGATGGTGATGGTTTTGCTCGTTACCGCACATTTGCTGTATACTTTAACGTTGTAGGTGCCTGCCTTTTGTACACCCAAGGTGCGATTGTTTGTGTCAGTTGCGCTTAAATCTACATCGCTGCTTGTCCAATGGTAACTCCATCCTCTGTGGTTGTTGCCAGCGTTCAATGTGAGGCTAACCGCGGGATTGCACAAACTGGTATCTTTGATAGGGATAGGCTCCGGCGCTGCCCAAATAACCAATACATACACTGATTTGGTGGATGTAGTGCCGTTGTTAAATGTAGAAGTGCATTCTGTGATGAATAATCCCGTATCTGGGTAATTGATGTTCTGGGGTTCGCGCGCGACAGAGGTCGCTGGATTGCCGCCCTGAAATTTCCAAGCCCATGCCACCGATGGCAAACTGCCGGGTTCGTTGAATTCCTTGTAGTTGACACTGCTGCCTTTGCAGATAATGAGGGATGGGGTCTGTGCAAATGCTTGTTGGTTAACCAAAAAGCCGATAGTTAGACAGAGGTAAAGCACCCAGGTTCTCATTTCCTTACAAAAATAATCCTTTTTTTCTTACTGCCGCCGGTTTGCTAACAAAAGGGGCGGACCGCCATCGAAGGGATTGTCTGACCTGCCCAAGCTGTGAATTTCCAGGCCATTGGCGCGTTTTACGGCATCGTTTCCATAGCGATTGCGCAGCCTATCCATCGCTTGATATAGATTGGCGAGTTCTTCGGTGTCTTCAAACAAATTCATCTGAAACCCTCCGCTGACCAAATCGCTCAATCGAACCCCAATCAATCGAATCAACAAACGCCGATTGTAGAGTTTGTCGAACAGTTCCAACGATTTGGCAATCAGTATGTGGTCTGCGCTGGTATACGGAATCTTGGCTTGTAGTGTATGGGTGTTGAAATCGCTGTAGCGCACTTTTACCGTGATACAAGCACAGAGTTTATCGCCCTTCCTGAGTTGATATGCCAGGTTTTCGGCCATTGCGCTGATGATGTTGCGCAGTTTAACAACATCAATTGTGTCTTTTTCAAAAGTGCGTTCAGAGCCAATGCTTTTTCGCTCCTGGTAAGGCTCTACTTTGCGATTGTCTATGCCTTGCGCCTTCTTCCACAAGTCAATCCCCGGCTTTTGTAGCGTTTTGAACAGCAATTCCATGGGCATTTCTTGTAGCGTTTTGATGTACTGAATACCCAATCCCCTCAGCGTTTTGTAGGTTTCCGCACCAACACCCGGAATTTTCCGGACCGATAATGGCGCCAAAAACGGAATCTCATCGCCAAAATCCACCTTCCGCTGTCCCGCCGGCTTGGCCGTACCTGTAGCCACCTTGCTCACCGTCTTGTTGCTGGCCAACCCAAAACTAATGGGTAGCCCCGTCTCCCGCAAAATCTTGTCCTTCAATTCCATCGCCAATTTCCACGAGCCAAAAAACTTCTCCATCCCCGTGAGATCGATGTAAAATTCGTCGATACTGCTCTTCTCGTACAAAGGCACAGATTCAGCAATGATGCTGGTGACATCCTTGGAATAATCACTGTAAAGCTGGGAATCACCGCGGATGATGATGGCGTTCGGACATAATTGCTTGGCTTGTTTCATGGGCATGGCGCTGTGGATGCCAAAGGATCGGGCTTCATAGCTGCAGCTGGCCACCACCCCGCGATCGCTATTGCCGCCAATGATTACGGGCTTGCCATTCAAGGCGCTGTTTTTCAATCGCTCTACACTCACAAAAAACGAGTCTAAATCCATGTGGGTGATGATGGTTTCTGGCATTTGGTAATAATATTAACAACTTTACGACAACAATTTAATCAAAATGGACGAATTGTCAAGCGAAATATTTTACATCGCTGATGGAAGCGAAGCGAGAAAATGGGTCAGACAGAAAATGGCAATCGCCACTTTAACTGATTAAAAAAGCGAGAGTTGCTCTGGCAGCAAGCGAAAGGTTTTTCGGTGGTGCTCGGTGATGCCGAAATCGCGAATGGCCTGTCGGTGCGAAGCTGTAGGATACCCAGCATTTCGATCCCAGCCGTAGTGGGGGTGTGACAGGTGTAGATCCTCCATGAGTGTGTCTCTATGGGTTTTTGCCAAAATACTGGCGGCTGCGATATGTAAGAAACGACCATCGCCCTTTACTTCTGTTTTGTGGGGGATATCGCCCCAGGGTTTGAATCGATTGCCATCCACTGCGATAAAATGGGGCTCGGTGCCCAAATTGTCCAAGGCACGATGCATCGCCAAAATGCTGGCATTGAGAATGTTTATTTTGTCGATTTCGGTGGGTGTGCAACTGCCAATTCCCCAGAAAAGGGCTTCTGATTCAATGATCTTGCGCAAAGCCTCACGGTGTGATTTGCCCACTTGCTTGGAATCGTTGAGCCAAGGATGATGAAAATCGGGAGGGAGAATCACTGCTGCAGCAACCACCGGGCCTGCTAAGCAACCCCGGCCTGCCTCATCGCAACCTGCTTCGAGTTGAAAATCGCTGATTTGGGGTAGCAAAGCCATGGTTGGTTGTTCCGCTAGTTGTTTTGAACGCTGAATTAAGATTGTCGTTTGCCAAACAAAGCCCACCCGTATTTCAATGTCACTTCAACCATTTGCCAGTAACAGATCGCAAGGCCATTGTATCCGTACATCCAACCTCGTTTGAATAAATAATTTCGAATAAACCGCGTTGGACCAGCCGTGAGGAGTTTCAGGAGTAAAAAGGCGAAGATCAATTGGTGTCTAACCGGTGAACCTGAAAAATCAACAAGTTCAGATTGTATGGCACGCCCGCCAATTTTGCCAAATTTCAAGGCTTGCTGTTTCACTGCACCCAAATCGCTGTAGCTGTAGTGCAAAATATCCCCCTTCATCTTATCAATGGGGTATTTCGGTTGAATCACAAATTTGTCGTGCGGATTTCTGCCAGACCAATTCCCACATCTGCGATCCCACAACCGCAATTTGGTATCAGGATACCATCCACAGCCACGAATGGGCAAATCGCCCAAATGATTGAGTCTAGAAAAGGCAAATCCTTTGGTTTGGCCGTATAAGAGGCCGTTTTTGATGGCATTTTGCAAATGGATGCGCAATTCGTCTGACAAACATTCATCGGCATCCAGGCTCAAGACCCAATGGAAGGTGGCTTGGTCTTTGGCCCAGTTTTTTTGTTGGATATGTCCTTCAAAGGGATGTTCAATGACTCGCGCGCCAAGGTTTTTGGCGATTTCACAGGTGTTGTCCGTGCTGTAGCTGTCAACAACAAGAACTTCGTCCACCAAGTCATTGACAGATTTGATGCATCGAGCGATGTTTGCAGACTCGTTGTGGGTAATGATAACCGCCGATATTCCTGTAGAAACATCCACGGAGGCGAAGATAGGAATTAACTCGCCTTGTTAAAATGATTCAAGATAATCTGTCGGCCCGCCTTGGATACTTTCACCGATTCGCCATTTTGTAGCAATAATGTATTGCCCATGAGCGATCGGACTTGTTTTTGGTGTACGGCAAAGGAGCGGTGGGTGCGAATGAACTGATTTGGTAACAATTCCAAAATTTTCTTGATGGTTTTGGAAACGATGTATACTCTATCTGCCGTGTGTATGCGGGTGTAAGACCCGAAGCCTTCCAATAGTTTGATGGAGGTGGTTTCTATGTAGATCTGGGCGCCTTTGTCCTTAATGACCAAGTTGTTTTTGTTGGCCGTCTTTTTGCGTTCTAACCAATGGAAGTAACGATCCAAACAATTGAGTATATCGTCCTGGTACAACGGCAAGTTCAAATAATCACGAAGACACAATTCTGCACTGCGCTGCACGCAAGTTTGAGCAAATTGATTTTCGCTGTCGATGATAACAATGTATGGGTGTGTTTGTGCATCGCGAAAGTCGTCCAAGATGTCATCACCTGTGGTTATATCGACGAAAATTAACGCCGGGGAACCTTGATCATCCATCATTGTGTTAGCCAACTTAGATAAATCAAATAATGGTTGAAGTTCTTTCACCACGGATTTGATGTGCAAATAGGTATTAGGAACTTGGCTTTTGTTTGTGTAGAAATACATGGCTTTTTCTGTAGGATAGGTTCAAAATTATAGGCAACTACACCACAAGGCACGATCACCAAATATTTTGTTATAAAACATTACTGATATTATAAAAAACGAAACAACAAGACTGGCTGAGTGTTGTTTTTGGTTATGAAATATTATAAATTGCGGTGCTGTATGAAAAAAATTATTACAAAATCAACCACTTTTTCGGTTTTTGGTCAGAATGTAATATTCCAAATGTTATATGTTACATCCATCGTATTTATGCTCTCGAATTGTCAATCTCCGGAGCAAAAACGATGGCATAGTTATTATACTGATCAATGTACCCACGTAGACTCAATTCGTCAGTATTTCTTCGTTGAAAAAGACCCAGAAAAGTATGTGCAAAATATTTGTAATGTACAAGGTCGCATGGATCGTTTGGGTTTGGCAGATTCAGCAGATAAGATGCTTGGGATTATGCAAGACTTTGCCAATACTTCAGGAAACAAGCGATTTTTCGTTTACCATAATTTGAATTATGCCTACCACTACATGATTTTGGGCGAGTATGACAAGGCTTGGAATAAATTCTTATTGCGGGAAAAATTTGCTGCGGCCGCAGACATCAATAATCAACTGATGGCGTTCAATTTCTTGGGTAGTTATTACTATATGATTGGAGAACCTGATAGTGCGAGTATGGCATTGGTGAAAGGATACAGACTCTCTAAGGATGTGGGCGATACCATACTGCAATTTACTTTGGCGCTGAATGCCGGAGCTGCTTACCACGATTTAGGTATGTTTGGTGCTTCTTCTTATTATTTTTCAGAGGCTTATTCTTACAGCCAAAAGCATAATAAGCCCTCATTGATGTTGGTGAATAATTTGGTGGCGTCGTTGACGTCTGAATTGAAATATGATCGCGCTATAGCGCTCTGTGAGCAAAACAGAGAACAATGGATGAAAGATCCAAATGATAGGGCTGCAGTATTACTAAAATTGAATTACGCCAATTTGTTATTAATGCGGAATGATGTGAGAAAGAGTGGCGAGATTTTGAAATTGATCAATTTTCAACTAATTGACCCATTGCACATCCCATTGTATCGATCCATTGAGTCAGAGGTGATTTTGGATAAAGGCGATATAAGTGGTTTTAAAGAACACATCGACACGCTCAAACCAATGATTTATGAAAATCAGCCAAGATCCATCATCAAGTTTAAGCACGTTTTGTTGAAATCACTCCAGTTTATGGATTTTCCACTGTCAATTGATAGCATTCAAACTTTTTACAATGACGCAATTAAACAGGATGAATTGGAATTGGTTGCCAGAGTGGAATATGCCTCGTTGTTAAGTGGCGTATACAAAAATCAGGGTAATGCAAATTTGGCTAGATTGTGGGAAACCAGGTTTTTTGAAAACCAAATGAAAATGGCAGACTTCAAAGATTCTCTGCATATGGTAGATATCGATGTTCAAATGGATCAAACAACGATGAAAAATGCCATGGTAGAGAAAAAACTTGAGATTGAACGTGAAACCAGCAGTAATCGTTTGTTAACCTATTTGTCGATTTTTTTAATGGTCTTGCTTGTCTCTGCGATTATTGGTCTTGCACTTTATGTGAAAAATGGCAAAAAGCGGAACGATATAATCACCCTAGAAGCAAAGTTGGTGAAACAAGAATTGGAGATGCTCAGACAAGAAAAAGAACTCAAAGAAAACGTTGTAGCGATCTCCCAATCAATTTTGGAGGAGGTGTCGGGTATCGGACAGCGATTGAGAACTGCAGGGTTTGCCAGAGATCCTGAAGCGATTTCTATTCGATTGGATTTGGAGCGTCTCGCCCAATTGAGCCAATCTGTTATTCAGCCCAGTTTATCTGAGGTGGTATACGAATCATATGATTACTTATTTGTTCAATACCCCCAACTCAAGGCTTTGAATACAACGGAACGACGTATTTTGATCTTAACGGTATTGGGTAATAAGCCACGAGAAATCGCTGCGTTGCTGAAACTGAATGATCAGTACATCCGCAATGTTAAGTCAAAAATAAAAAAACTATTGGCGACAGAACCCGGTGTTGCAGACTGGTCAGATTTGAAACAGAAGTTATGATTTGATTTGCTCCAGATAATCGCTTGGAGATACGTCATGGTGTTTTTTGAAAGCATTGAAGAATGTGGTCCGTGAACCAAAACCAGAAGCTTCACCAATGGCTTCGATGGTATAATTCTTGAAGGCCGGCAATTGCATGATTTTCTTCGCGTAATTGATTCGATATTCATTTCTCATATCCACAAAACTCACATCGCTGTGATAGCGGAAAAAATAACCCCAGTGGTGTTTGGGGATTTTGGTTGCATGCGATAGGTGTTCCAAATTGAATTGCAACTGTGTGTATACCTCAGCATTGTGCTCAAAAAAATCAGTCAGTAACTGTTGGTAGGTTTGGATTTGTTGTTCAGTCAAAACCCCGGAAACGAATGCTTCCGTATTCTCTGCTCCATCTGCGGATGCATCCATACCGGGTTGAATAATACGAATATTTCTCGCAAAGTTGGGCAATCCCAATCGCAGTCCATCTGAATAAACGATCATGGCTATTGTAACAGTAAACAGCAGAAGACGGAATTCGTAAAATGGGCCAAAAAAGACCAATTGTTTCACATCTTTGACTTCTAACATCGTTATAACCGCATTCATCAACATGAAGAAGGCCATTGAAACTATAATTGATGTCACAGTAAATGTCCACCTGAAGACATAGCGGTTGTGTTTAGACGCAGAAAAATGTTTACGCGTCTTGAGTTCTCGGAAACAAAAAATGGAGTAGGTTAGAACCGATAAAAATACAGCAACAAAGAAAATTTTGTAGGAAATACCATTGAACGACGCCGAATTCATAAGGTTGTTAGAGTCGCTAATCGAACGAACAATGGTCAATTTGTGAACGTTAGAACTAAAAATGTATTTGAGACTAAGAAGGAATTGAACAAATGGGGCAATAAAGTGCACTAGGTCTTTTTTCTTGAAATAATCTTCATCGTGGAGTATTCCTCGCATGTACAAAAAAGTCACGGGGGGTGCCAATAGGTAAATCATAGAAAATGAACCATAAACCCATGGTGCTTCCATGATCCATCCAGAGGAAATCAAAAAATTTCTGATGAAGTGAAAACAGCTCGAAAGAATAATGACCGATAAAAGGTTGTTTAGGTATTGGTTGTCATTGCTTTCTCGATTGAAAATCAAATACATCGCCAATAAACCTCCAAGAATGGAGATGACGAGGCTGTAAATTTCTATGAATTCGTTACTGAACAATGAAAAAAAAACGTTGCAAATTACTTTTTGTATGTTACACCAATGAGTCGTAGGAGAATTAGTTGGTAAACAGTCGAAATTCACGCATGAGTGACTTGCTTTGAACATGCGTAGCAAGTTCAATTTCGTTGCCCATAGCCATTGAAAAACCGTTAAAAATGTGGGTAATGAATAAAGAAGCCCCCTCGCTAATGGAGAGGAGGCTTCGTGTGGGCCCTGCTGGGTTCGAACCAGCGACCCCCTGATTATGAGTCAGGTGCTACTAACCAGCTGAGCTAAGGGCCCGGTTCTCAGCTCCATTTGGAGTTGAAAGGGCTGCAAATTTAGTCAATTTTACATCGCTAAGCCAATGAATATCCAAAATATTATTTCCCCATCTCCGATGTTTTCAATCACCGGAGTATGTAAATTCGCTCTGTGCAAGTTTCGAAACTTCCCGGTCAGGGAGCCTCAATCTTTACCGTGATGTCGGCCCTCGCCGCCAAACACAACGCCATCAATCTATCTCAAGGATTTCCTGAATTCAATCCAGATCCCACTCTCGTAGAATCGGTTCATCGCGCCATGAAGAATGGCCTGAATCAGTATTCGCCGATGGCTGGACAGCTTTCGTTGAGGCAGGTATTGGCTGACAGACAAAATAGCTGGGGCAGGTTATTTTCCATTGATGCGGACAAGCACATTACCATTGTTCCGGGGGCAACCGCTGGTTTGTTTTCGGTATTTCAAGCCTTGGTGATGTCGGGCGATGAAGTGATATTGTTCGATCCCTCTTACGATTGTTACGCACCATCCATTGTGTTGGCCGGTGGTGTACCCGTGCGATTGTCGATCAATCCTGATGGGAGTTATCCTTTCGATGCCTTGAAACATGCAATCAATGCCAAAACGAAAATGGTGGTCGTAAATACGCCACACAATCCTTTGGGTTTGGTTTTTGGTCGCGCACAGTGGGCTGCGTTGTCGCAAGTACTAACTGATACTTCAGTCATTGTTCTGAGCGATGAAGTATACGAACACATGGTTTTTGATGAATCTGAACATGTTTCAGTCTTGCAAGTGCCTGAATTGGCTCATCGAGCGGTGGCAATATCTTCGTTTGGTAAAACCTTTCACGCCACCGGATGGAAGTTGGGCTATGTAACTGCGCCTGAAAATCTTACCCACGAAATAAGAAAAATATATCAGTTTTTGGCTTTTGCAGCGAATACACCCATGCAAATTGCCGCGGCGGAATTCTTGTCGAGCAATCCCCGCTATGAAAAATCTGTTTCCACAGTAATGCAGCAAAAACGAGATTTATTTGTAGACAGACTTCACAAATCGCGGTTTCGATTGCTTCCATGTGCGGGTGCCTATTTTCAAATCGTGGATTACAGCGATATATCCGATAGGCCCGATCTTGATTTTGCCATTCATCTCACAGAAACATTGGGTGTGGCTTCGATTCCGGTGAGTGCGTTTTATGAAAATCCGCACCCCAACCAACGTTGGCTTAGGTTTTGTTTCGCCAAAAATGATGAAACCCTGCTAAAGAGTACAGAATTGTTATGTCAGCTTTAAACGTCTACCTCATCCAAACCGCCCTCAACTGGGAAAATCCTTTAGCCAACAGGGCGAGATTGCAGTGGCATATGGGACAAACCATGTCCAATTCGTTGGTTGTTTTGCCGGAGATGTTTGGAACAGGCTTTACCATGAGTCCGCAGGAGTGGGCCGAATCCATGGACGGTGAAACCGTGCAATGGATGAAGGCCATGAGTGCAGATAGAATGATCTGTGGTAGTTTGGCGATTCAAGAAAACGGACAGTTCTACAACCGCTTTTTGGCTGTGTATCAAGGCCAGGTGGTGGCTCAGTATGATAAACGACACCTATTTTCATTCGCTGGAGAACACGAATCCTATACCGCTGGAGATAAACCCTGTGTGTTTCGCTTTCAAGGATGGGATATCGCGCCATTTATTTGCTACGATTTGCGGTTCCCGGCATGGTTGCGCAAAACGATGCTCGCCGAACAGTCGAACATACCCCAGTGCATGCTGATTGTGGCCAATTGGCCTTCTGTCAGAATTGCTGCTTGGGATGCATTGCTGAAAGCCCGTGCCATTGAAAATCAGTGCTACGTGTTGGCTGTAAACAGGGTAGGAAACGATGGAAAAGGCATCGCCCATAATGGACATTCTCAAGCCATTCGGTTCGATGGTGATTATCTGATGCAACCCCATGAAAGAGAAGGCATCGCCCATGTGGTTTTGGAAAAAGGTCCGCTAGAACAGTTTCGTGCCAAATTTCCATTTCTCAACGACGCCGATGGATTCTGACAATAGTCGGAGATCCAGCCTACACACCTGAGTAACTTTGCAACTGCCGTAGAAAGTTAGTTTGACTATACATTTTACGGTTGAAATTGTTGCGCAACTGTGAGTCAAACAACCAAAAAATCGCTCGTTCCAGAAGACGGTATAAAAGGACTTAAATCGCATTTTGTCAGTGATTTATCAGCTGGATTTCTGGTTT
>Ga0255109_1000362_pt1 | contig 12974 bp, 6 predicted proteins | sample Law_Miss_RepB_8h_FD_188471 | JGI IMG/M metagenome (GOLD analysis project Ga0255109, IMG submission 188471) | Freshwater microbial communities from St. Lawrence River, New York, United States - Law_Miss_RepB_8h | ecosystem: Environmental > Aquatic > Freshwater > River | place: USA: New York... | reverse complement strand
AATCATCAGTCCGGAAGAAAAATCCATAGTTGCTTATCACGAAGCAGGTCACGCCATCGCTGGCTGGTATTTACCTCACGCCGATCCTTTGTTAAAGGTATCTATCGTGCCGCGCGGTGTAGCTGCGTTGGGTTACGCTCAATATTTGCCTAAAGAGCAGTATTTGTATCGCACAGAACAATTGATGGACAGCATGTGTATGACGCTCGGTGGCAGAATTGCCGAGGACATTTTCTTTGGTAAAATATCAACTGGGGCTCAAAACGATTTGGAGAGAATCACCAAGTTGGCCTATAGCATGATTACCATTTATGGTATGAACGAGAAAGTTGGACATGTAAGTTTCCATGATCCACAGGGCGAATACGGATATCAACGTCCTTACTCTGAAAAAACCGCTGAATTGATCGACGAAGAAGTTCGCGCGTTAATTCAAAAAGCTTACGACATCACCAAGGCTTTACTCACTGAAAAGAGAGAACAATTGGAGAAGGTTGCCAAAGCCCTGTTGGAGAAAGAAATTCTCTTTAAATCAGACTTGGAAGATCTTATTGGCCGCAGACCCCACGATCCTATTGAAGAGCCTACAGTGGCTTTAGAACCCGGTGCTGAGACAACGGAAGTTGAAACTAACATAGAGACAACGGAAGCCGCTCAAGAAATTACGAATACCGAAAACGAAAGCACCCAAGAGGATGATACCACAACGTTGAACAACGACAATGTGGCGTCGGATACTGAGGGAAAGCCTGAGTAATTAATTCGATAACAGTTGTTGGAGTTGAATAAGGTTGTAGTACATGCCTTTCTTCTCCAACAATTCGTTATGAGTACCTGATTCTACCAATTTACCTTTATCCATCACCACAATCAAATCAGCATGCACCACAGTAGATAAGCGGTGGGCGATGATAATACTGGTTCTGTGCTTCATCAATAGTTCCAAGGCCTGCTGAACCGCCTTCTCGCTCTTGCTATCTAGGGCCGATGTAGCCTCATCCAAAATCAAAATTTCAGGATCTTTCAACAAGGCACGGGCAATAGCCAAACGCTGTTTTTGGCCACCACTCAACTTCCCACCACGCTCACCAATTTCCGTATCATACCCTTGTTCCATCTCCATGATGAACTCGTGTGCATTCGCAGCCTTCGCCGCGTTAATCACGTCCTCCAAAGGCAATTCTGGACGACCCAAAGCGATGTTGTTACGCACCGATTCATTGAAAAGGATACTCTCCTGGTTCACGATGCCAATCAGTCTTCGCAACGCCTCTTGCTCAAATTCGCGGATATCTACACCATCAATACAAATACCCCCTGAACTCACATCGTAAAAACGCGCAACCAAATCGGTCAACGTGGTTTTTCCAGCACCCGATGGTCCCACCAAAGCAATGGTTTGTCCCTTTTTTATGTGCAGATCAAATTGTTGAATAACCGGACTGCCATCCAAATAAGAAAATCCCACATTGTTCAATGACAACGAGGAGGTAAAAACAGGGATTTTGGGATTTTGGGGATCTTCTACCGTAATCGGAGCTGAAACAAGTTCCTGGATTCGCTCCAAACTTGCCATTCCCTTTTGCGCCGCATACAAAGCATTGGAAAACGCCTTAAACGGGGGTATCAACTGAGAAAAAATGGCAAAGTAGGTCAAGAAGAACTCTGGATCCAATTCATGTCGAAACACCATGCTTCCACCCAGCCACAACAACAAAGCACTCACACTTATTCCGATGGTTTCACTCATGGGCGACGACAAATCGTAACGCCTTTGCACACCAATATTGTTCTTGGTATAAGCTTCATCTTGCTCGTTGTATTTCTTGGCAAAAAAGGAGGACGCATTGAACGCTTTAATGATGCGAATTCCACCCAAAGTCTCTTCGTAAGCACTCATTACTTTGCCCAACAAAACTTGATTCTTTACACTTCTTTTTCGGAGCGATCTTCCTATCAAGCCAATAATCAAAGCGGTCAATGGAAGAAACAACAATATGTACACAGTGAGCTTGGCAGACAAAACAACCAACGCAACCATGAACAACAATATATTCAGCGGTTGAAAGTAGAGTGCTTCCAGTGACACCATCAATGCAAACTCTATTTCTTTGATATCGTTACTCATGCGCGACATCAAATCACCTTTTCTTTCATTGTTAAAATAGGCGATGGGCAAATCCAAACACTTTTGGTACACGCCTTGGCGGATTTCCTGTATGCTTCGATTTCGAATCAACACCATAAAATTCATGGCCAAGAAACGGAAGCCGTTTTTCATAATCGTTACGCAAACCAATGCAACGCACAGATAGGCCAACGCAGTAAATGGCTCGCCCTTTGCCAAAGAGCCAAACCAAGTAATAAACGACTGATACTGATCACTAAACCACTGACCAACGCCGTAATTTTTGCTTGAAAGCGCTTGAGCATTTGCTCCGTCTTTCGAAAATAAAAATCGCAGCACAGGCATGATCATCATCAGAGTGACCAATTGGAATACCACATATAGCAGGTTGAAGATAAAATTGAGAAAAATCAACCGCTTGTGATTTCCTGCGTAGCGTAAAAACTTTAAAACTGCTTTCAAATCGAGGCGAAATTAACGAAATCAAAACAACCGAAATAAAAAAGGGGGCAATGCCCCCTTTTTTATTTATCGATTCTGTAAAAATTATTGGAAACTCAAGAAATCACTGTACATCTCACCAGCAGTTGTGATGATCTGTACGCGATACAATCCAGCAACTACATTCAGATCCAAAGTCACAGCATTGGCTTTCATCATGTTGTTCATATTCACTTCGCGAACCAACTGACCGCCCATGGTGTAAACCTTCACCGACTTCATGTTATCAGCGCTTTGAATGTTTACCAAACCACTGCTTGGGTTAGGGTACATTTTGATTGAACCGGCAGCAAACTTCTTAACCACACTGGCTTCATTGTCTTTGATTTTCAAGGTCAACAAGGAATCTTTACCAATGAAGCAAGGACCCTGTGCATTGCGGATCGCAAAAATCAACAATTTGTCGCCATCAGGATCGCCATCATCCGTGATGTTGGCACGGATAAAGAAACTACTTACGTTCTTCAACACATTGATCTTGCGCGTAGCAAAGTCATAGTCTGTAGGAGAAACCGCAGTACCACCGGCAATGGCCACGTCAAATGAGAAATTCTCATCCGCAGGAATCACACTGAAATCCATACGGAATGAATCAGCAGGCTCAAAAATTGAATCTTTACTCTTCGCAAAATTCACCGTTGGCAAAGTAGATGCTTTGAAGTCATTAATAGAACGGGGAGACAATACATAACGCGTAATGAAAGGTGAACTGTTATCGAACTGAGCTCCGATACCTGTTACGTCGAAATATCCAACAGGCGCAGTAGAACCATCCACGTTGGTCTCTGCATCAATGTTCAACGTGTCTACACGACCCGCGGTGTTCATCACACGTACATATTTGAATCCATTGGCAGCCAAAGCAGCAGAAGGCCATTCTGCAGGATCCACCATTTTCACTCGACGCATTTGAACCAATACAGATTCAGTGGTTTCGTCTACACCGCTCACCAACTTGGCTTTCTTCAAAGGCTGGCCAGTGGCAATTTTGATGATGGTATCCAATTTGTCCATTTGTACGGTTCCTTGGAACTGACTCACAGACCCTTGTAACATAATACTATCACCTTCAGTTACTGTGTATCCAAATGTCTTTGGATTGCTAAATACACCCATTCCACCAGTTCCATCCATGATCGTAAAGCCCAAGCCTGCAGCACGCATATTCACACCGTGCACAGTGCCATAAACGCGACAACGAACATTCAAGCTATCAGCCGTTTTATTGGCATTGGTTTGCTTGTTGATGGTTCCAATGCTATAAATTGGCAAATCATCATTCAGCAAAGTAACAATCAAGGTATCCTTGCCTTTGGTGATTTTAGAATTCGACAAATTACCCAAACCAAAGTAAATTTTCTTGGTCAATTCAAAGTTCTTGTCGTCGTAGAAAGGCACACTCACCGTAATGGTATCGGGTGTGCTAGAAGTGATGCTGATGATTTTAGACGTTGGATTGAATTTGAAATCAACACCCTCGGTAGCTGTGCTCAAAGCAGTATAACAGCGCAAGGTGAAATCGGCATCCGCATCCGAACGAGAGGCAACACGAATCTTCACGGCCAAATTGCCAATATTCTCTGTAATTGTTAACCTGCTATCGATCAATTCAACAGTAGCAGGACCGTCGTTATCAGTCATCACCAACGTAATGATCGAATCTTTCAAGTAAGCATTTCCTGATACTTGACGCAAAATCAATGTTACAGTATCATTGGGATCGATGTTAAACTCATCATTCACCTTGGCGAAAATCATGATAGAATCAGCCTTGGTAGAAGATCCCAAATTGAAAGTAGAATCGTTTCCTGATTTACCCAATTGGAACTCGGAAGGAATATAGGTGCTGTCGCCCTTGCTCTTCACAAACAACATCATTTTTGATGGATTGGCTACCAACTTATCCATTTTCAAGGCAATGCCAATTTTACCGGCATTCTCTTTCACAACGATCAATGTTTTGGGAATTTCCACATTGGCGATATCGTTGTCTGCAACGGTAACAGTATGTGCTTTTTCAGTACCAATCACGCAATTGTTAGGTTGGTCTATACCCAAAACAATGGTTTCAGGTCCTTCTGCCGAATTATCATCATTGATGGTAATCACCGAAGTATCTGAAATCGCAGCGCCGGAACCTTTAAAAGTGATGGTACGCTCTGTTACTGTATAATCGTTCGTAGCACCCTTAACTGCTGTTCCTCCGGCAATGTAAAAACGGACCGTTTGGTCTTTCTCATCACTAAACTTTCGGGTTACGTACACATTGTATTTTCCAATGTCTTCTTTTGTAGAAGAAGTTCTGGTCCAGAACTCAACTTTCGTTGGCACCAATGCTGCATCGTCGTTATCCAAATAAATATGACTGCCCGCACCGCCCGATGCATTGACCGTTGATTTCTTTGAAGGACCCCATACACCATCGCCATCGTTGTTGGCGTAAGCCAAAAATCCATTCGATAAATTCAAATTTTCGATGCGCTTCAATCCACCCGACAAATTGTTCGGAATGAATGCAGACCACATACCCGTTACACCAATCACCTTGTTTTTCACGGCCGTTGGCGTAAGCGACTTCCATCCTGCACTCACCGCTGAATTTTCAACCAATCCGATCGACAAAGGACGAACGCCTGCAGAATTGGTTACATCGTACAAGGCAACGAAACTCTTACCAACAGCTTGAGAACTACCCCAAACCAATGTAGCATTGGTAGAAGCGGTTCCGTAATCCATGAAGGTAATGCCATCTGCACAGTACCCAATCAAGGTATCGTTGCTGGTTAACCCCAAGGCAACGAACAAAGGATAAATGGTTTTTCCCGCTGCAAATCGGGTGTTTGAAGTATTGATTAAACCAAACCAACCTTCGTACTCACCCATTAGGTTGGTTTCGAACGTATCGTTCTTGCCGGCGGTTGATAACGATTGACTGGAGATGTACTTGAAAGTTCCATTGCTGTTGAAAGTAATCATGTTACCTGCACCGGCCGTAGACAAAGCGCGAGTTTTCAAATCCGTGGTATCAGAACCCTTTGTGATGTACTTATACTTTTCATTGGGCTTCAGACCATTAATCCTAACCCTAAAGATGATGGGGGTTCGTGTGGTATCACCCGAAGATGATTTGGTTGCACCCGCATACTTTGGAACCAAAACTGGTCCGATTTGAGAGGATGTCACCTGCGCCTGTACCTGACCCAGCATCACAACACCCAAAAGCAGTAGTATTTTCTTCATTTTTGTTATTTTAAACAAATTTACACAATTATACGCCCAAACAAAAATCGCATCATACCGTGAAGGCCAAACTCATAACCGACGCCTGCTTTACACCACCCAAATACAATGCGCGTAAACATCGCTCCGCCGTTGCACCCGTGGTAAAAACATCATCCACCAAAGCCACATGGTCCAACCCAGCCCAATCCTCCGAAACCTCAAAAGAATGTTGCGTTTGATACCAACGATCCAATCGGTTTTTCTTCGTTTGTGATACCGTGGCATTCCGCTTTACAAGGGCTTTACCCATGACAGGAATGCCCATACTCATCGAGATTCCTTCTGCAATCAGCATCGCAGGATTGTATCCCCGTTTTAACTCTTTTTTGGGATGCATGGGTACAGGAATCAGGGCGTCGCAATGCAAAAATGTATCCGTACGCAACAATTCTTCACCCATCAACGCACCCAACTTTTTCGCCATTATCACGCCTCCGTCATATTTCAGAGACTTCAACACCTTGGAAGTCATCGTTCTAGATTGGTAATTCAATAAATAGTAACCCCCCGCCACAGGCACCCGCCCCCAGAGTGATTTTGCCACTGGATTCTGCAGCCCATATCCGTGCACAGAAAACGGCAATCGCGCAAAACACACCCAGCACATCTCCATTTCCGACTTTAACAACAAATCTCCACAGCAAACACAAGCCCTTGGAAATGCAAAATCCATCCAGTCGTCCATCGCCTCTCGAACAAATTGCATCCCTCCTTTTCTGGCAACCATGCCACATAAACACCCAATTGTTGATTCTCACCCACCAATTTGGCAAAAAACGCAGAACTTTGCCACATGGCAGGACCCCACAACCAAGATCGCGACATACCCAAAGCCAAAATTTCGCTCCAAGCGTTCAAAAATTCAATGCGCCTGTTCCGCTATATGTCGGCCAAAAACCGCGGGTGGTTTCTCCTAGGCACATTGTTCCTTGCAATTTCTGCCGCCGCTTCGCTGATGTTTCCCAAATTATTGGGAGAACTCATGGATGGAGCATTCGTTTATGGCAACAACGGCATTTCCAAAGCCCCAAATACCGAAGCACTTGAAAAAGTGGCCGTGTATTTCGTATACCTGTTCATCATACAAGCTGTTTTTAGCTTTGGCAGAATCGCGATTTATGTCCGCGTCACCGAAGACATGACATATGGACTTCGCACAGATCTTTTCAAAAGTGTGATTTCGCAGAGCATGACATTTCACGCACAACACCGCGTGGGTGAATTGCTGAGTCGATTTTCGGCCGATATCGCCCAAATTCAGGATGCTTTTACCACCAACTTGGCCATGTTTTTGCGTCAAATATTGGTCTTGGTTGGGGGTGTGGTTGTACTCTTTATTACTTCAACCAAACTGGCTGTTCTCATGCTCGCAACCCTGCCGGCAATCATCATCATCGCCTTGGTTTTCGGAAGATTCCTGCGCAAAAAATCGAAAGAACTGCAAGACACAACGGCGGCCAATAACGTAATCGTTGAAGAATCTCTTTCCGGCATCCTTTCTGTAAAATCCTTCACCAATGAACAGTTCGAAAGTGACCGTTACGGACAAAGTGCTTGGCAACTGAAAAAAGACTCCATTCTGCGTGGATATTGGCGCGGTGCTTTTAGTTCGTTCATCATCATTTGTATGTTCGGTGCGATTGTTTGGCTTATTTACCAGGGGCTTGGACTGGTCCAAGCGGGGGAAATGGGCGTAGGTGAGCTCTTTAACTTTATGATGCTGACAGCATTTGTAGGTAGTAGCATCGGTGGCATGGCCGAACAATTCGTGCAAATTCAAAAAACGTTGGGCTCCATTGAACGGGTGCTCGAACTCATTGATACACCCACAGAACTCAGCACAGAACAACAGCAAGCCCTAAATTCACCCAATTGGCAGGGGGCCATTGCATTGAATGGGGTGTCGTTCAGCTATCCTTCCCGACCAGAATTCTCGGTTTTCAAGAACCTAAATCTTGCCATCAATCCTGGCGAGGTATTGGCTTTGGTAGGTCCTTCTGGCTCAGGAAAATCAACCCTTGCAAGCTTGTTGTATCAATTCTATCAGCCCACTGAAGGCAGCATCACCCTGTCGGACAAAAAAGTCACCGATTTTGATTTGGCCGATTACCGAAAAGGATTTGCCTTGGTTCCGCAGGAGGTTTTGCTTTTTGGTGGAAGCATTTACGACAACATTCGCTATGGGAAACCAGATGCTACAAGCGCTGAGATTGAGGCGGCGGCACGAAGTGCCAATGCCGCCGATTTCATTGACGCCTTCCCAGAAAAATACCTCACAAAAGTGGGCGATCGAGGTATGAGGTTGTCGGGCGGACAAAAACAGCGCATCGCCATCGCCAGAGCCATACTTAGAAACCCAAAAGTCCTCATCCTCGATGAAGCCACAAGCGCATTGGATTCTGACAGTGAATTGGAAGTGCAAAAAGCCCTTCAAAACCTGATGCAAAACCGGACATCTATTGTAATTGCCCATCGGTTGAGTACCATCCGACATGCCCATACCATCGCCTTAATCAAACACGGTGAAATCGTTGAGCAAGGAAACCATGATTCACTGATGAAACTCGACGGTGGACAATACCGCAGAATGGTGGAACAGCAGATTGATCCAAGCGACTACTTCCAACAGCCCAACACATAAACCATGACCGCGCGCCAATCCCCTACCATCAGATTCACAGCAAAACAATGGCGGTTTCCGTTAAACGGACTCCTCCTTGCACTTTTGCTCTGGTTTGGGTATTTGCCAATGACCGCGCAACCCATCACGCCCGACAACAACGATCCCAATTATAATTTGGCCCATTTGCTCTTTGAAAAAAATGAGTTTGCCAAAGCCAGTATCCTTTTTGAAGACCTCGTGGATGTCTATCCCTCCGATGAAAACACCCAACAGCGCTATATTCAGTGCATGGTCAAACTTGGTGAACAAGACAAAGCCATCAAATGGATCAAAAAGAAAATCAAAAAATCACCCCAACCCCTCTCTTGGGTCATCGACGAATGCTGGGTCAACACCACTTATCCCGAAGGGCCCGAAAAAGCAAAACATACCCAGCGGGCCAACGAACTTCTGGAATTGGTGATCGACCAACTCAAACCGCGGGCTGCTTCGCAAATGGGGAATATGCATATTTATGCAGCAAATCGATTTGAAAGACATGGTCTAAAACCCCAAGCCATCGCCATATTGTCGTCCGCAGAAGAAATACTGGGTGAAATTCCAGAAATTTCCAACGAACTCGCCATGCTTTACATGGAAACAGGCAATCGGGAAAAAGGGCTCGAAAAATACACCAATATGATGTTGGCCGGACTCCCCTTCGAAACCGTAAAACCCGTATTCGAAAGTCACGTCACAGACAGCCTTGATTACGTCATCATGCAGCGATTGCTGCTGAAGAAAATCCAAGAATATCCCGAAATCACCGCACTCTCTGAAGGCCTCAAATGGACCTTTCTCAAACAGGAAAATTGGAGCAGCGCATTTCTCTATACCCGGTCCCTCGACAAGCGACTCAAAGAAAACGGTACCCGCGTATACGAACTCGGACAACTCTGCCAATCGAACAAACAGTTTAACATTGCCATACAGTGTTTCGACTATTGCATCAACCTAAAAGAGGCCTGTTTTGACTTGCCCGCTTGTCAATCTGCCCTCATCGACGTCACCTACGAAAAAACCATCTTATCCAATCCGGATGCCGATGCCTTGATCGCGTTGAGAAACCGAATGCGTGCGTTTGAAACCAATTATGGTCCGCAGGAGGCCTCCCTCAATAACGCCCTCAAACTAGCCCAATTGTTGGTTCGGTACGATAGCCTTTTTCAAGCTTCAAGCCCTTCAAAAAGCGTCAGCGAAAACACCGCGAACAAATCCACAGAAAACGGTTCCAACGAAGCTGAAACCCTCCTCAGGAAATACCTCAACGAAGGCAGTTACTTGAAAAAAACCTCACTGGCTAAAGTAAAAATGGCGCTGGGCGATGTGCTTTTAGCGGCAGGCGATGTATGGACATCCGAGCTGTTGTTTGCACAAGTGGAGAAGGACTTCAAGGAAGAGGAAACGGGACAGTTTGCCAAATTCAAGCGGGCCGAACTCAGCTTTTACCGGGGCGATTTCGACTGGGCGAGCATGCAACTGGAAGTATTAAAAAGCGCAACCACCCAACTCATCAGTAACGATGCCATGGAATTGGCCTTGGTGATTATCGACAACCTAGGTATCGATAGCAATTACCAAGCTCTTCAGTGGTATGGCCAAGCTCTTTTGTACGAAAAACAGCATCAATACAGCAAATCTTGGGCTTACTTAGACAGTATCCTAATCAATCATCCCGGCCATGCACTCTCCGACGAGGTGTTGTTTGTGAAGGCACGCATTCGCCGCGATCAAGGACAATTTGCCCAAGCTGCATCACTCCTAGAAACGCTGTCACTCGCTTTCAACTTTGATATCCTGGCCGACAATGCGCTGTATCAACTGGGCATGTTGTACGCCTATCAACTCAACGACCAAGAAAAGGCCAAAGCCGCCTTCGAAAAATTGATAGAGAAATATGAAAGTTCGGTTTATCTAGTGGATGCACGCAGAGAATTCCGAAAAATTCGTGGGTATTGAGTTAATTGCAGCATGAATTTCCGACGCGCACAATCCAAACCGATTATTCCGCTGGCAATTGTGTGTCTTTTCGCATTCATTGTTGCACCGTCAGTCAACGCCCAGATCAACAACGATATTTTCGGCCTTACTCCAAAGCGCTATTATTCTTTCGGTAAAAAGAAACCACAATACTTTGATAGCATGGTTCAAAGGATGGACTCTGCCAATATCAAACAATTCGACAGTGTTATGAATGAATACTTCATAGCCAAGGAAAATGAAGAATTTGAAGCATCAGAACTAGACATGTTACCGGGTCTTAGGAATCCACATTGGGGGTTTCTGCACTATAACAAAGACAACGAATATTTACAGCGCATCAATCCAGGCGAAACCTTTTTTGGCAATCAATTGTGGGCATTCAACACCTTTGCTCTTGGTCATTCCGATGACTTTCAGGAGTCCATCTCACTCTCATTGGGCGGTTTGGTGAAGTATGATTTCGGGGGATATGAATCCAAACTGAGGTTCAGTCCCATCATGCAAATCAAACTGCAAACCAAAAAAGGGACCCTCATCGCCGGAAATTTGATCTCACAAACCCAGCACAACATGCCAGAGCCCATGATCAACTACGATCTGGCTTTCAAACGCCCCGTAGAATATGGCACTCAGGTTTTTAAGAAAACAAAACATTGGGATACCGAGGCATGGTTGGATTGGCGACAGATGCTGGATACGCAGACTTTCCGACAAGAAATCATCTCTTTTGGAACGCGTTTGGAGTATCAATTATTTGAATCTCACAAACACGCCCTGAACGCCAAAATGCAAGGGTATTTAATGTTGCTACATCGGGGCGGTGAAGGTTTTCGATACTTTTTACCACTGATGAATCGCGGGACCTATTCTGCTGGTTTTACGGTATTTTCTGATCGCAAAGAGGCCAAATTTTGTAACATACCCAAATTTACTCTGAATGCTTGGGCCTTTTATCAAAAAGACTTTTCGCCAAAACTGTCACAGCCAATGCGCGAAGGCACTGCCATGATGGTGAATGTGGGCATTCGATTGAACCGCAGCCAACAATTGATCTTTACCGGTTACCAAGCCAATAAATTCACTACACCCTTGGGTGCCCCGTTTTATCAATGTGTGAATGAAACAAATCCCATCTATTTCAATCCCGTACGGAAAATTGTAGCCGCCCGCTTTATCCAACGTTTTCATTTGGTTTCCCAGCGATTTCAACTTGAAAGTAGGCTAGAACCCATCTACGATTTAGACGATCGGTACTTGTTGTATTCTTTGGGATTGTACCTCAAATACTCGATGTAGTTTTATCCTTCTAAAGGGTATAGGAAAGTCCCCATTCCATGTAATCAGCCGTCGACAAATGGGCTTTTAACCGAGCGATAGCCTGCAACCGCGGATTTATGTGGTAACTCAATCCAACGCCTTCGTAATAGGCCCTTTTGATGTCTTTCGGACGGTATAAGTAGAACCCCGCATCAGCCAAAATACCCCAGCGACCAAACTGCCACCGATGTCCGAAAGTCACTGCTACCTCGGTATAATCCTTGAATCCGACTTCATCTGAATTGGCACCAAATTTTGTGTACGTGTATGACTTATCAAAAAAGACATTCACCCCATAGCGCCATCTGTGACCGGGTCTTTCCATGGCCCGTTCTGCCACATAATCCAACAAAACATTGGTGAACGTCGCCCGTTGATCCAGTTCAATTTGCCTGCGACCCATCCTAAAACCAACGCTATGCGTCCAAAGTTTAGGGTCAAATCCCATACAACTCTCATACGTAGAAGGATGTTTCCAACCACGGTTCGGGCATTCCCGCAAATCGCTGATTTCTGTGCGATGAACCCCTACGCGTTTCTTGTCGTTGTATGGCCGAAAGTAACTATGCACCAAGGATTTCTTCAATCCCAAAGCCAGATAAGGCACATTGATACCAAAATTGGGCTGACTCCAGTTGGCGTTGCTAAAATGCATCAACCCAGCTTCCATATTTAGCTTCCATAGGTATTCTATTTGGGTACTTTGAGCGATTTTTTTGCCCGGCCAAGAGGCCAATTCCCAGTGATAACCCAACTGCATCGTTCCATTCCACCGACTGCCGATGGCCACATTTTTTGGGTTCTCTATGGCATCGAATTTTTGGGTGAGGTATCCCAAACCCATACTCAATAAGAAATACCCGTTTCTCCCAGATTGCGCCATAAGTAAAGCGCCTGAACCAATACCATATCCCGCAACATCACTGCCAAGGTCCATGAAATTTAAAGTAAATCCATAGGTGAGTTTATCCCGAAATGCGCCTTGTCCATCAGGGGCTTTCATGGCTGCACGGTAGCGAAAACCGATACCGTTCACGTGTTTATACATCGCCATCATATCGGAGTGATGGGGTAGTAAAAATCCTCGGAAAGGTTGAACAG
>Ga0255109_1000357_pt1 | contig 13103 bp, 10 predicted proteins | sample Law_Miss_RepB_8h_FD_188471 | JGI IMG/M metagenome (GOLD analysis project Ga0255109, IMG submission 188471) | Freshwater microbial communities from St. Lawrence River, New York, United States - Law_Miss_RepB_8h | ecosystem: Environmental > Aquatic > Freshwater > River | place: USA: New York... | reverse complement strand
CAAAGGCGTCCTTTTGGCTGGCGGGATGGACGGGACTCGAACCCGCGACCTCCTACGTGACAGGCAGGCGCTCTAACCAACTGAGCTACCACCCCGGACAGCCAAAAGGAAGGTGAACAAAGGTCCCCGCCCCCCCGCCTGTCAAACGGAAAACCCGCGAATCAGGAGCGGACCTGGCCTTGGCCCGTGATTTCGAACTTCCAGGTGGTCAATTCGCGGATTCCCATGGGGCCGCGGGCGTGGAGCCGGTCGGTCGAGATACCCACCTCGGCCCCGAAGCCGAACTCTCCGCCGTCGGTGAACCGGGTGCTGGCGTTCCAATAGACGCAAGCGCTGTCCACCTGGGCCAGGAAGGATCGGGCGGCTGCCTCGTCCTCGGTCAGGATGGCGTCGGAGTGGTGCGAACCGCAGGTCTCGATGTGGTCGACGGCCTCGGCGAGGTCGGCCACCACCTTCACGTTAAGGATCAGGGCGAGGTGCTCCGTCCGGAAGTCGGCCTCGGTGGCGGCGCGGGCGCCGGGCATGAGGACGAGAGCGCGGGCATCCGCGCGGACCTCGGTCTGCCGCGCCGCGAGGGCGGCGGCCAGGCCGGGCAGGAAGGTCGGGGCGATCGCGGCGTCGACGAGGACGGTCTCGGCCGCGTTGCAGGCGCTGGGGCGCTGGCACTTGGCGTTGACGATGATCGGCAGCGCCTTGGCCAGGTCGGCGCGTGCGTGCACGTAGACATGGCAGATGCCCGCGTCGTGCTTGATGACCGGGACTTTGGCGGAGTTGACGACGGCCTCGATCAGACCGGGGCCGCCGCGCGGCACGATGATGTCGACGATGCCCCGGAGGGAGCCGAGGGCCGGCACGGCCTCGCGGTCCGTGAAGGGCAGCAGCGTCACCGCCTCGGCGGGCAGGCCGGCGGCGCGGAGGCCGGCGCCGAAAGCGCGGGCGAGGGCGAGGTTGGTGCGGAGCGCCTCGCTGCCGCCGCGGAGCACGCAGCCGTTGCCGGACTTGAGGCAGAGCGCGGCCGCGTCGACCGTGACGTTGGGGCGCGACTCGAAGATGATGGCGACGAGCCCGATGGGCACGCGGCGGCGGACGATCCGCAGGCCGTTCGGGCGGGTCCAATCCTCGGTGACCTCGCCGACCGGGTCGGGTAGCTTGGCCACGTCCTCGCAGGCGACGGCGATGGCCTCGAGCCGGGTCGGGTCGAGGCGCAGGCGGTCGACCATGGCCTCGGCCAAGCCTTTGGCGCGGGCTAGGCCGAGGTCCTCGGCGTTGGCCGCGAGGATCGCGGGCTCGTCGGCGCGCAGGGCGGCGGCGGCGGCGCGCAGGGCCTGGTCGCGGACCGCGGTGGGGGCGAGCGCCAGGGCGCGGGAGGCCTTCTTCGCCGCCAAGGCGAGGGCGGTCACGCGCGCGAGCAGGTTGCTCATCGCAGGGAGAAGCGGGTGCCGAGCTTCTTGCCGGCGGCGAGTTCGAGTAGCACCTTCGGCCGGCGACCGTGGGCGATGATCGTGTCGACGCCGCCTTCGGCGGCGATCTCCGCCGCCTGCAGCTTGGTCACCATGCCGCCGACGTTACGCTCGGAGCCGGCTCCGCCCGCGAGGCCGCGGATGCCGTCGTCGAGCTTGGTCACCTTCGGGATGCGGTCGCCCGTGCCGTCGGACTTGGTCATGAGGCCGTCGACGCCCGAGAGAATCACCAGGAGGTCCGCGCCCACCAGCGCCGCGACGTGCGCGGAGAGCCGGTCGTTGTCGCCCACCCGGAGCTCCTCGTCGGCGATGGCGTCGTTCTCGTTGATGATCGGCACGAAGCGCTTGCGCTTGAGTAGGAGGTCGAGGGTCGCGCGGGCGTTGCGCGTGCAGGCGCGGCTGTCGAGGTCCCAGTAGGTCAGGAGCATCTGCGAGCCCAGGAGGCCGTGGCGGGCGAAGTGGCGGCCGTAGGCCGACATCAGCTCGGGCTGGCCGACGGTGGCGCAGGCCTGCAGCTCGCGGGCGTCCTTCGGGCGCTTCTCCAGGCCCATGGCGGTCATGCCGGCGGCGACGGCCCCGGAGGAGACGATGACCACCTCGATGCCGCGCTTCATGAGGCCGGCGACCTGGTCGGCGATGCGGCCGATCTGGACTCGGTCGACCTTGCCGTCCGGGCGCGTGAGGAGACCGGAACCCAGCTTGATGACCCAGCGTTTCGACATGAGTGGAAAGGGGGGAACTTAGCGGAGGGAGTCCGCTGTTGTCCAGCGTCAGAGTTAGGCTGGGCGACCGGGCGGGTGCAGGCCGACGGCCAGCCACCCTTTCTCGGTCAGGACGCGCCCCTGCGGGGTGCGGGTCACGTAGCCTTCCTGCACGAGGAACGGCTCATGGACCTCCTCCAGCGTGTGGGCGTCCTCCCCGATGGCGGCGCCGATGCTGCCGAGTCCGACGGGCCCGCCCGCGTGCTTCTCGGCCATCGCCCGGAGGAAGCGGTGGTCCATGTCATCGAGCCCGTGCCGGTCAATCTCGAGGAGCTCGAGGGCCGCGGCGACGACGGCGCGGTCCGCCTTGCCGTCGGCGCGTTCGAGTGCGTAGTCGCGGGTGAAGCGGAGCAGGTTGTTGACGATGCGGGGCGTCCCGCGGGCGCGGTGGGCGACCTCCGCGGCGCCGCCGGCGTCGAGGTCCAGGCCGAGGAGCCCGGCGTTGCGCCCGACGATGCTCAGCAGCTGTTCGCGCGTGTAGTAGTCGAGGCGCGTCTGGAGGGTGAAGCGGCTGCGCAGCGGCGCGGTGAGCAGGCCGGTGCGCGTGGTCGCGCCGACCAGCGTGAACTTCGGTAGGTCCAGCCGGACGGAGCGCGCGTTCGGCCCCTGGTCGATCATGATGTCGATGCGGAAGTCCTCCATCGCGGAGTACAGGAACTCCTCGACCGTCTTCGGGATGCGGTGGATCTCGTCGATGAACAGGAGCTCGCCCTCCTGCAGGCTGGTCAGCAGGCCGGCGAGGTCGGAGGCCTTTTCGACCACCGGACCCGAGGTGACGCGGATAGGCCGGCCCATCTCCTCGGCGAGGATCATGGCCAGCGTCGTCTTGCCGAGGCCGGGCGGACCGTGGAGCAGGATGTGGTCCAGGGTGCGGCCTTCGCGGCGCGCCGCGCCGATCATCACGCGCAGGCGTTCGACCGTGCGCGGCTGGCCCACGAAGTCGTCGAGCCGCGGCGGACGCAGGCCGGCGTCGAGCGCGCGGTCCGTCCGGGCCACGCCGTCCTTGCCTCCGCTCGGCGGGGTCGGTTCATCGGCGGGTCGCTGGGCTCGGGCCATGCGCCCACCGTGCGGAGTCGGCGGGCCTTGGCAACCTTCAGTCCTCGGCGAACCCCTTCGGCAGATCGGCGGCCGGGCGGCGCGCGACGTCGGCGCCGAGGGCCCGCAGGCGCTCCTCGAAGCGTTCGTACCCGCGGTCGAGGTGGTAGAGCCGCTGGACCCAGGTCTCGCCCTGGGCGGCGAGCGCGGCGAGGATCAGGGCGGCCGAGGCGCGCAGGTCGGAGGCCATCACGGGCGCGCCGGAGAGCGGCTTGCCGCCCTGGACGGTGGCGACCGCGCCTTCGACGGCGATGTCGGCGCCCATGCGCTGCAGCTCCGCGGCATGCATGAAGCGGGCCGGATAGACCTTCTCGGTGAAGGTGCTGCGGGCCGGCACGAGCAGCTGCAGCGCCATGAATTGGGCCTGCAGGTCGGTCGGGAAACCGGGGTGCGGCGCGGTCACGATATCGACCGGCCTGGTCGGGCGGCCGTGGGCCCGGATGAAATCTGGGCCGGTCTCGACGGCGACGCCCGCCTCGCGGAGCTTGCCGAGGAAGGCCTCGAGGTGCGCGGGCTCGGCGCCCTGGACGGTGACGTCGCCGCCGGTGATGGCGCCAGCGACGAGGTAGGTGCCGACCTCGATGCGGTCGGGAATGATGACGTGGTCGCAGCCGCGGAGGCGCGCCACGCCTTCGACGACGATCGTGGAGGTGCCCTGGCCCGAGATGCGGGCGCCCATCTTGGTGAGCAATGCGCAGAGGTCGACGACCTCGGGTTCGCGGGCGGCGGTGAGGATCCGGGTGACGCCGGGCGTGAGCGTCGCAGCCATCACGAGGTTGGCGGTGCCCAGCACGGTGCTGCCCATCGGGCCGCCCATGTCGACGTCGGCGCCGCCGGCGGCCGCGGCGTCGACGCGCACGAGGCCGCCCTCGGAGGTCACCGCGCAGCCGAGCGCCTCGAGCCCGCGCAGGTGGAGGTCGATCGGGCGCGGCCCGATGACGCAGCCGCCGGGAATCGCCATCTCGGCCCGCCGCAGCCGGCCGACGAGCGCGCCGAGCAGGCAGACGGAAGCGCGCATCTTGCGGACGAGGTCGTAGGGCGTCCGGTGGGTGAGCGCGGCCGCACGGATCACCCAGGTGCCCGGCGCGGGCTGCGCGACCTCGGCGCCTTGGTGGCGGAGGATCTCCGCCATGAAGCGGACGTCGCTGAGGTCGGGCACGCCGCGCAGCGTGACGACCTCCTCCGTGAGCAGCGCGGCGGCGAGGATCGGCAACGCGGCGTTCTTCGCGCCCGCGGCGCGGACGACGCCCCGCAGGACCCGGCCGCCGTGGATGTGCGCGACTTCCAGCATGTCCGGAAAAGAAGCGGGGGCGCCGGTCGGCGCCCCCGTCTGGTTCAGCCTTCGCGCGGGCCGTTGCGATCGCCGCGGGGGCCGCGGTCGCCGCCGCGTCCGCCACGGTCGCCGCCGCGTCCGCCACGGTCGCCACCCCGGTCGCCACCGCGTCCGCCGCGGAAGTCGCCGCGGCCACGTCCGCCGCGCTGACCACGGTCGCCGCGGTCATGGCGTTCGCCGCGGTGTTCGCCGCGGGGCGAGTGGGCGGGGCGTTCCGCCGGCACGAAGACGGCCTTGTCGGGGATGCCGAAAAGGGAGGCGAGCTTGCGCTTCACCGTCGCCCAGAAGCCGATGGGGGCCTGGACGGGGATCACGACGGGCTCGATCTGGATGCGCGGGCGTTCCTCGCGGCGCGGGCGATCCTCGCGACGGGGGCGGTCGCCTTCCGGCGCGCCTTCCTGACGGGGTTCGCGCGGTTCGCGGCGTTCGCGGGGCTCGCGACGCGGGCGACCTTCGAAGGCGCTGCCGTCCGCAGGGATGCCGGGCTGGCGGCCTTCGGTCGCCGGGGCGCCTTCGGCCTGCTCCGGACGGGGCTCGCGCGGTTCGCGGCGTTCGCGGGGCTCGCGACGTTCGCGCGGTTCGCGCGGTTCGCGGTGCGAGGTGCTCGGCTGCTTAGCGCGGTCGCCGGAAAGCGATTCGGTGAGCTCGGCCGGATTCTCGACGACGCCGATGGCGGGGCGCGAGGCCTGGCCGGGAGCGGTCGGGGCGCCGCCACGGGGCGTGCCACGGCGACCGAACTGCTTCGGCGGCAGGATCGTGCCGGGGGCGGCGGCGGGTTCGTTGGTGGCACCGATGACGGACAGGGGAGGAAGTTCCGCGTGGGCGGACTCCAGCTTGGCTTCACGGATGCTCGGGGTGGGGGTGCGGACTTCGTTGGTGACAGCGTCTGCGGCGGTCTGGTGGGAGGAGGTAAGCTCCTGGCCCGGGTTTTCTTCTTGGCTCATGTTTCTGTGGTTGGGGCGGCCTTCGTTTGGGCCGACCGGTGGATGCGGCGCCTCCGGAGTGGGGGCGTGCCGCGGTGGTTCGGGCTCTTTAGGAATGGAGGACGATCCTCCAAGGGCACCGAGGGACCCCGGGTCGGGGACCCGGGGAAGGTTGTGAATAAGTCGATACGTCCCGCTTAACAACAAGAAACCACCTCACCGGGCCTCTTCGGTGAACCTTTGTTCACGAATGAGCATGATTTTCACCGTTCCCGGGTAGGAAAGCTTCTCCTCGACGCTCAGGCGGATTCGGCGGGTCAGTTCGGCGGCGGCGGTCTCATCCACCTTGCCCGGGTCGACGATGACCCGGAGTTCGCGCCCGGACTGGAAGGCGAACGCCTCCTGCACGCCGTCGAAGGAGCGGGCGATCTCCTCCAGTCCGCGGGCGCGCTGCACGAAGCTTTCGAGGGTCGAGGCGCGGGCGCCGGGACGGGAGCCCGAGGCGCCGTCCGCGATGATGACCAGGGGGGCGTAGAGGCTCTCGGCTTCCACCTCGCGGTGGTGGGCGGCGACGGCGTTCACGACGCGCGGGTCCTCGCCCAGCCGCCGGAGGAGCGCGGCCCCCGCGAGCGCGTGGCTACTGCCGGCCTCGGCTTCGATGGCCTTGCCGAGGTCGTGCAGCAGACCGGCCCGTTTCGCCGGGATCGGGTCGATGCCGATCTCCGCGGCGAGCATCGCGCACAGCTGCGCGACCTCGACGGAGTGGGCGAGGGTATTCTGGTTGGCGGAAAGGCGGAAATGCAGGCGCCCGAGCAATTCCTCAACAGCCTCGTCCATCGGCGGCAGCCCGAGCCCGCGCACCGCGTCGCGGCCCAGCCGGCGGGCCTGCTTCACCACCTCGTCGGCGGCGGTGCGGACGTTCTCTTCGATGAGGGTCGGGGTGATGCGGCCGTCCTTGACGATGCGTTCCAGTGCGATGCGCGCGACCTCGCGCCGCACCGGGTCGAAGCAGGAGATCAGCACCTGGCCGGGCGTGTCGTCGATCAGGAGCGTGGCGCCGGTCGTCTGCTCGAAAGTGCGGATGTTGCGGCCCTCGCGGCCCACGATGCGTCCTTTCATCTCCTCGTTCGGGATGAATACCAGCACGGAGGTGGCGTCCTGCGTCGTCTGCGTGGTCAGCCGCTGCATCGCGGAGAGCAGTTTGCGCCGGGCCTCGTCGGCGACCTCTTGCTCGGTCTGGTCCAGCAGCTCGTGGCGCAGCCGGCGGACCTCCTCGCCCAATTCCCGACGCAGGGTCTCGATCGTCAACGCGCGCGCCTGCTCGGCCGTCAGGCCCGCCAGGCGCTGGAGTTCCGAGGTCAGCCGCGCGCGCTCGCGGGCGGCTTCCGCGTGCAGGGCCTCCGTCGCCTTGGTTCGGTCCGCGGCCTCGCTCGCCAGGCGGTCGGCCAGGCGCTTCTCGTCCTCGGCCTCGGCCCGGAGCTCCGCGGCTTCCAGCGTGGCCTCGCGCCGGGCCAGTTCGACCTCCGCCCGGAGCTTGGCCTCGCGCAGCGCCCCGCGGCTGTTCTCATGCCATTTGGCGATGGCGTAGGCCGCAATCGCCCCGCAGGAGAACGTCACGGCGGCGATGAAGCTTTGGTCGGCGGCGGCCGGCATGGTGCGATCGAGCCCGGGAGGCCCGGGCGTCACGCTTGTCCGAACCGCCTTGGTCGCAAGCCCTTTCGGGAGGTTCGCCTTGCTTCAGCGGGGTTTTCCGTGGTTGTCTGGTAGCATGTCCACCCGCTTCGACGATGAGCCGCCTGCGGCCGCGCTCTGGTGGGATAAGTTCGTCAACTTCGCCTGGCGCACGGACTGGACTCAGGTCGTGCTGATCCTCGGCCTCAGCGCCTTGGGCGTCCTCGCCATCTGGTCGGCCGGCGAGTTCCGGCAGAGCGGTTTCTGGCGCTCGCAGATCGTCTTCATCGCCATCGGTTGGGTCGCTTATTGGGTCGTCGCCTCCATCGACTACCGGGAGTTCCTCCGCCAAGCCCGGCGCATCTACCTGGCCGGGGTACTCCTGCTCCTGCCCGTCTCGGCCTGCGCCTTCCTCAAGACGGATCTGGGTGGCTTCATCCGGAGCATCAACGGTGCGCGGCGCTGGATGGATTTCGGGCCCTTTTCGATTCAGCCGTCGGAATTCGCGAAGGTCTCGGCACTCGTCTTCATCGCCGCCTTGCTCGCCCGTTCCCCGATCGGGACCTTCCGGGCCAGCTGGCGCACCGTCCTCAAGGTCGGACTGGCCGCCGCGGCGCCGTTTGTCTTGATTTTTGTGCAGCCCGACCTAGGTTCTGCCCTCATCTACCTGCCGCTGTCATTTCTCCTCCTTTATGTCGCCGGCCTGACCTATAGGTTCTTCTTGGTGGCTGGGGTGGTTTCCCTCTTTTTGGGGGCTTTGGTGGCGGTCGACCTCGTCGAGTATTCCTCGAAGGTCGTGGCCTATTCCCAGGAGCACAAAGAAGATAAGGATCCGGCCCGGGCCATCCGCGGTAAACATGAGGCCGAGGCCTGGTTCTTCCTGCTCAAGGACTACCAGCGCGAACGAATCATGTCCTTCGTCGCCCCGCAGGTCATCGATCCCAAGGGCCTGGGCGTCACCTGGAACGTGCGTCAGGCCAACATCGCGGTTGGCCGCGGCGGCCTGACCGGGCAGGGCGTCGGCAACGGCACCCAGGCCCGCTTCGGTTACCTCCCCGAGGCCGCCGCCCACAACGACTTCCTCTTTTCCGGGATGGCCGAGGAGATCGGCTTCACCGGCGCCCTCTCGGTGATCGTCGGTTTCGCCCTCCTGTTCTGGCGCGTCGTCCGCACCGCGGCCCGCGCCGCCGATCGTTTCGGTTCCCTCCTCGCCCTCGGCGCGGCCGCCATCCTCGGCACGCACGTCGTGGTCAACGTGGGGATGAACATCGACTTGATGCCCGTCACCGGGGTCCCGCTTCCTTTCCTCAGCTACGGAGGGTCTTTCGTGCTCAGCTGCTTCCTGCTCCTTGGATTAGTCCAGAGCGTCCACCGGCATTCGGCCGGCGGCGGCGAAGGCGGAGGTCCTCCGGCAACCGGCTTAACTGCCTGACCCGATGCCCGACCACACCGAACCCGAAGACATCCACGAAGAAATCCCGGAGGGCGGCGACGCCCCGAACGCCCTCATCGACCAGCGCAAGCTGGCGGAGGAGTCCGCGCGCCGGCGCAAGGAGCTCCCGCTGCTCCAGCGGATCGTCAAGCACTTCTCCAAGGACCGCGCCGTGTACCGCGAGCTCGTCATCAACGCCGAGACGCTCGAGAAGCGCGTCGCGCTCCTGACCAACGGCGTCCTCGACAAGTTCGAGATCGAGCACCGCGGCGAGAACCGCATGGTCGGCGCGATCTTCAAGGGCCGCGTCCAGAACCTCGAGTCCGGCCTCAAGGCCGCCTTCGTCGACATCGGCCAGCCGAAGAACGCCTTCCTGCACTACTGGGATATGCTGCCCGCGGCCAACGACTCGCAGGTCGAGTTCATCCGCGACAATGAGTCCGCCGAGCAGAAGCAGCGCAAGGCCCGCTACCAGGCCAAGGACATCCCGCAGCTCTTCCCCGCCGGCTCCGACATCGTCATCCAGGTCGTCAAGGACCAGATCGGCACGAAGGGCCCCCGCTCCACGACCAACATCGCGTTGCCCGGTCGCTATCTCGTGCTGATGCCGTTCAGCGGCGCGTGCGGCGTCTCCCGCAAGATCGAGGCCGACCCCGAGCGCGACCGGCTCAAGGACATCCTCCGCTCCCTCACCATCCCCGAGGGCATGGGCGTCATCATCCGCACCGCCGGCGAGGGTAAGCAGGCCCGCTGGTTCGTCCGCGACCTGCACATGCTGCTGAAGCGCTGGCAGGCCATCGTCGAGAAGATCAACGCCCCGGACCGCAAGCCCGTCCTCCTCTACCAGGAGCCCGGTCTCATCGAGCGCACCGTGCGCGACTTCCTCACCGAGGAGGTCGACCGCATCCTCGTCGACATTCCCGAGGACTTCAAGCTGGTGCAGGACCTCGTCGGCGAGGTCTCGCCGCGCTCCCGCTCCCGCGTCGAGCTCTACCAGGACCCGATTCCGGTCTTCGAGCGCTACAACATCGAGCGCCAGATCGAGCAGCTCTTCCAGCGCCGCGTCCCGCTCCCGAGCGGCGGCGAGATCGTCATCGACGAGACCGAGGCCCTTACGGCCATCGACGTCAACACCGGCTCCCACCGCGGCAAGGAGGGCAAGGACGGCAGTTTCATCACCCAAGCCAACCTCGAGGCCGTGGTCGAGTCGGCCCGCCAGATCCAGCTCCGTAACCTCGGCGGTCTCATCATGATCGACACGATCGACATGAAGAATCCCAAGGACCGCAAGAAGGTCTACGACGCCCTCCGCGAGGCGATGGAAGGCGACCGGGCTAAGCACCAGATCCTGCCCATCTCCCAGCTCGGTGTCCTGCAGATGACGCGCCAGCGCCACACCGAGTCCAACACGACCTCGATGTACACCGCCTGCCCGCACTGCCAGGGCCGCGGCATCGTCAAGAACCCGCGCACCGTCTCGGTCGAGATCCAGCGCAAGCTCCTCAGCGTCATCCGCCGCCTCCGCGAGCAGCATGGCCCCGACAAGGAGCTCGAGATCAACATCCTCCTGCACCCGATCAACCTCGAGCGCATCGTCACCGAGGACCGCGAGTACTTCCGCGACCTCATGAAGTCCTGCAAGGTCCGCATCGGGACCAAGCCGGACCCGACCTACAGCATCGAGGCGTTCAAGCTCTTCGACGGAGCCGGTCGCGAGCTACGCTGAGCGTCCGTCGTCCGGCACCGGGCCTCCCGCCGGCGACAGCGGGAGGTCTTTTTGCCGCCGTCAGGCGGCGCGGCGCGGGCGGTGGGCCAGCAGACGGAGACCATTGAGGCAGACGAGGACGGTGCTGCCTTCGTGGACGCCTACGCCCAGCGAAAGCGGCACGCCGGGCCGGAAGACCACGTAGGCGGCCATGCCGAGGGCGGCGCCGATCGAGATCAGGATGTTGACGCGGATCGCCCGGCGGGCGGCCCGGCTGAGTTCGATCGCGTCGACCAGTCGTTCGATGCGGTCGTCGGCGAGGACCACGTCGCTGGATTCGAGCGCGGCGTCGCTGCCGCGTCCGCCCATGCCGATGGCGACATCGGCCGCGGCGAGCCCCGGGGCGTCGTTGACCCCGTCTCCGACCATCGCCACGACCCGGCCTTCGGCCGAGAGGCGCCGGATCGCGGCCATCTTGGCGTCGGGCGTGAGGGCGGCGCCGTAGGATTGGACGCCGACCTGACGGGCGGCCACGGCCGCGGCCTCCTCGCGGTCCCCCGTCAGCATGACTGTGCGGATCTGGCGGGCGTGCAGGGCGGCGAGGGTGGGGGCGCTCGCCGGGCGGATCTCGTCCACCAGGGTCGCGCGCACGGTGACAGCCCCGTCGGAGGCCCAGACTTCGCTGACGATGGCGCCGGCCGGCACGGGGGCGCCGGGGATCTCTTGCGCCCCGGTGAACTCGCGGGTGCCGACGCTCCAGCGGGCGCCGTCGAGGGAGCCGGCGACGCCCTGGCCAGGTGAATTGGACAAGCCCTGGACCTCCTTCTGGAGCGCGCCTTCGGCCCGGCACGCCGCGACGACGCCTGCGGCGAACGGATGCGTGGTGCCGGCTTCCAGGGAGAGCAGGGCCGAGAGGGCCCGTCGGCGATCCGCCGAGGGCGGGAGGACTTCCAGCGCGGCGACCACGGGGGTGCCGGCGGTCAGCGTGCCCGTCTTGTCGAAGCAGACGCAATCAACGTCGGCCAGCCGTTCTACGGCGGCGCCGCCGCGGAAGAGGATGCCCTGCCGGGCGCCGGCGGCGATGGCCGCCAGCACCGCCGAGGGGACAGAGAGCACGAGCGCGCAAGGACTCAGGACGACCAGCAGCGTCATCGCCCGATAGAGCGCCGAGTTGGCCGGGTCCGTGGCGTCGCGGAACGGATGGCCGGCGAGCAGGAGGGTGACGAGGAAGAGGGCGGAGGCCGAGAGCGTGAAGATTGCGTAGGCGTCGCCCCACCGGTCGATCGCGCGTTGGGCGGGGGCCTTACTCTCTTGCGCTTCGCGGATGAGCTTCACGATCCGGTGCAGGGCGCTGTCCTGTTCGGCCCGGGTCACCTGCACCACCAGGCGGCCCCAATCGTTGAGGGTACCGCCCGCCACCGGGTCGCCCCGGCGTTTGGCGGCCGGCTTGGCCTCCCCGGTGAGGGTGGACTCGTCGACCGCGCTCTCGCCTTCGCGCACCTCCCCGTCGGCCGGCACCAGCTCGCCCGGCAGGATCGCGACGAGGTCGCCGGGGACAAGCGCGGCCACCGCTATCTCCGTCTCCGCGCCGTCCGGACCGAGCCGGCGGGCCTTCTTCGGGGAGCGATCGAGCAGGGCGTCGATGGCCCCGCGGGTCCGGTCCATCGCGTAGTGCTCGATGGCGCCCGCGGTCGAGAAAAGGAAGAGTAGGAGCACGCCCTCGAGCGGCTGACCCACGACCCACGCCCCGGCCGCGGCCAGGAGCATGAGCAGGTGGACGTCGATCCGCCGGTGCCAGCGCAGCGCGTGCCAGCCTTCCCCAGCGGCCTCCCAAGCGCCCGCGCCGCTGGCGGCCGCGGCCAGTGCCCAGCGCAGCCAGGCGGGCCCGGCCGCCAGTTCGGTTGCGAGTGCGCCGAGGCCGAGCAGGCCGCAGGCGAGCGCGAGCGCGCCGAGCGTCCGCCATTCCCCCGCATGGTCGTGGCCGTGGTGGTGAGGGTGTCCGCTCATGCGACGCAGGCTGTCGTCGCGGCGACGGACGGTCAATCTCGCGGTCGCACCGCGCGCGTCGTCGCGTATCGAATTCATGTTTACGAAAAGTGCGTTGCGACGCCAAAAAAACTTTCGCGCGTTAACTGAAAATTCCTCTTGCGCAAGCGAGAGTTATGCCTATCAATCTCCTCAAGAGTTAACCGCAACGTGACGAACCGAACCGAAACCCCGAGCGAAAGTCTCATCACCGTGTCGCTTCCCCCGAAGCTTCACGCCGAGGCGGTCGCCTTTCAGCATCGGTCCGGTTTCTCCACTCTGAGCGAAGTCATCCGGCACGCGCTGGATCGCTTCGCCGACTCCCGCCCGGCGCTCGAGCCTTCTCGTTCCCGCCAAGTTTCTTTCCGCGTACCGTCGGAGCTCCGCACTCGAATCACCCGTCAGGCGCGTCAGGCGCAGGTGAGCGTGGGGCGCATCGTCAGGGTGGCGCTTCAGGCGCTGCCCTCTAACCCAACAACGATCCAAAAAAAGGAAAAAACTATGGCTAAAAAGAAGGCCGCCGCTAAGAAGGCGACCAAGAAGGCCACCAAGTCGAAGAAGAAGTAATTCTTCTGAGACTGTTCCGTCCTTCGGGATGGATGGCGCCGGCACCCCCGGTTTACACAAGGACCCTCGCAAGGGGGTCCTTTTCTTTTTCCGGGCGGCCCGACCCGATATAGGCTTGAAAGGGTGGGGCG
>Ga0255109_1000340_pt1 | contig 13315 bp, 10 predicted proteins | sample Law_Miss_RepB_8h_FD_188471 | JGI IMG/M metagenome (GOLD analysis project Ga0255109, IMG submission 188471) | Freshwater microbial communities from St. Lawrence River, New York, United States - Law_Miss_RepB_8h | ecosystem: Environmental > Aquatic > Freshwater > River | place: USA: New York... | reverse complement strand
ACTCACAACAGCGTCATAGGCCACCACAAATTCATATGGCTTGGCCCCATCGGCCTCCGCAGTGATGGTTTCCATTGTGCCTGGCTTCACCACCAAAGCCGATACGATGGCCGATGTCCCCGCACCCTTGCCCTTAGCCTGCTTCATGGGTTTGCCCTTTTTATCCAAGGCCACGCGCTCACGATTCGACACCCGGATTTCCAAAACCCCGCGGGTCCCTTTGGGCACCAAAACGCTAACCCGCAAACTGTCTCTGAACGTGCGCCCTCCCTCTATCACCGGTACCGCCACAAACGACGTTGGCACTGTTTGCTTGGCTGTTTTCAAAATTAACTTATCGCGATCAGCCGAATCTACCTCGCTAAACACCAACCCGTCTGATTGCATCAATTGTTGATGTGTAACCGTAAGTTCCGCCGCGGCGTATACCTTGCGCATGCTGCGCAATTCCATATCGCGCTGCTCTTGCAGCTCCTTCAAAGCGGCCGCCCGCGCAGCGGGCGTGCCTTTCAAATCCTTCAACGTTGGCAATGCCGGCAGTTCCGAGGCCTTCGCCTTCTCCATTTGATGCGCCGCCCAAGGCTTCTTCAATGCTACAGGCTTCACAATAGCCCCAACGCCAGAAATACTTCGCTCCAACGAACCATCTGTAGCCCCCGCCGTTGTCATCGCGTCTGGATACATCCTCGGCCCAGCACGGTCCTCTTTCCTGTTGATCTCGCCCCGCGTAATCAAAAACCCCGATTTCCCCTCCCGCGCAATTTCCACCTCGTAAAACTGGGGAATCCCCGTGGCATAGACGTTACTACCCGGACAAACGGGATACAACCCCATCGCACTCATCACATACCAAGCACTCATCTGTCCGCAATCCTCATTGCCAATCAACCCATCCGGACTGTCTTTATAAAACTGCTTGCACACATAGTCAATGATCCCCTGCGCCTTTTCCGGCTTCCCGCAATAGTTATACAAATACGCCATGTGGTGACTGGGTTCGTTCCCGTGGGCATACTGGCCTATCAACCCGGAAATATCGGCTTGATCCCTGCCCGTAGTGCGGGAATCTGTGCCAAACAACGAGTCCAAATGTTTCTCTGTGGCATTCACTCCCCCCAACTTATCCATTAACCCCAAAATATCGTGAGGCACATACATCGAATACTGCCAAGCATTGGCCTCTGTAAAGTGGTTGTTCACCTCCTTCGGATCAAAGGGCGATAGCCACCCTCCGTTCACGCGCGGACGCATGAACCCGATTTTTTCATCGTACAGATTCTTCCACCGTTCGCTGCGCGCATAAAATTCTTGAACTACCGACTGCGGGGTAGATGGCAACGCCTGTGCCACCCTGGCGATACACCAATCGTCGTAGGCGTATTCCAACAACTTCGACACACTTTCTGCGGTATTTTCAATACCCATGTAACCCAACTTCTGTCCGCTCAAGTCCAAAAAAGCAGAATCCTTCAACCGTGCACTGTGTATCATTGCCTCCAAGGCCAACTTATAATCGAACGGATACTTCGGTTGTCCCATTGCATCGCGCGTTACCCCAATTTCCTTCATCATCACATCGGCAATCACGCTCACACTGTGATATCCAATCATACATTCCGTTTCGCAGCTACCCAGTTCCCAAACCGGCAACTTTCCGCCCTGTTTGTATTGCAATAAAAAGGTACGCACAAAATCGATGGTACGGTCAGGATCCACAATGCTCAGCAGTGGATGCAACGCCCTGTAAGTATCCCACAGTGAAAAGACCGAATAGACCTTGTGATACGGCGGCGCGTTCTCTTTGTACAACCCGGCGCGATGTATCTGCTGATCTCTTCCCCGATAACGACCGTCGGCATCACTGGCCAAACTCGGATGGATCATACAATGGTATAGCGCAGTGTAAAATTTGCGCTTCTCGATATCACGCTTGGCCGATTCTGCACCCACCCGAAATGCTTGGGCTTCGTAATCGCTCGTGACTTTAATTTTTGATAACTCCTGATTCCAAGCGTCCTTGGCCTGCGCACGACACGCATCGAAATTGACCGCCCCTTTCGCCTCAGCACGAATCACCGCCATGTCCTTTTCGTAGATCAGGTTCCCGCGTGCGCCTTTGGCATCGGTGAACGAAATCCCCACCAACGTTTCCAGTTTTACTGGGTTTGATCGCTCCCCATCGCTGCGCTGAAAATCAAATTCTACGATGGCTTGTTTGCCGTCTTGACTGGTAACAATTCGCGCGATTTCATGGTCGAATTCCATGGTAAAATACACCCACTGATTATTGGCCCACGCCTTGCTCTGTCGCCATCCACCGATCCTGCGCTCATCCAATTGCTCGATGCCATGTGATATCAACTTGTCGCGATGATTCAAATCAATCAGCACCCTGGCGGTATACTTATTTTGATTCATCGAGTGGTAGTAAGTATAGCGATGCACACCCATACGCTCTGTGGCGGTGAGTTCTACTTTGATTTCATACACCGGCAAATACACCGAATAATAACCTGCTTCTGCCACTTCGGTACTGTGACTGTACCTGGAGCGATAGGCATATGGATTGAAGCTCGGTAATCGCGAGGATGGTCCGCCGGTAGGCATCATCAACACATCGCCATAATCGCTCACACCCGTACCGCTGAGGTGGGTATGTGAAAACCCATAAATAAAACTGTCTTCATAGTAATAGCCTCCACAACCATCCCAACTGTCATCGATGCGGGTATCTGGCGACAACTGCACCATCCCAAACGGCCAAACGGCTCCCGGGAACGTGTGACCATGTCCGCCCGTGCCCACCATGGGATTTACATAATCGGCGGGGGTGGCTTCAGTTTGGGCGTATAGATTTGATTGGCCGAAGGCCAAAAATGCAAACGCCAGGGTCGTGGATACGACCCTGGCGTTTGACAATATAGATTTCTTCTTGTGAGTATGACCAAGCATCACTCACGAAGATACAATCTGGGGATTACTTCACAACTACACCCACAACCACTCTACGGTCCAAGTTATTGGTACCAGTGTAAGCAGGTTGGGTAGTTACGATTTGAATTTTGGCGGCAGGCACATTCAAAGAGTTCACCATGAAATTTCTCACGGTGCTGGCTCTGCGCTCACGCAATTTGGCGTTGGTAACATCAGAACCGGTTTTGTCGGCAGAAGCATACACAACAATGGTGTAATCGTAAGCGCTAGCACTGCGGTCAGCACCCACTTTCCAACGGTACAATTCCTGCATACCATCGGTGGTCAACTGCGATGAATTCAACGCAAAGAACACGGTGGTTACATTGCTGCGCTCAAATTCCGCTTTGCTCTCCTTTTCCAAAGCTTCAACAGCAGCCAATTTGGCTTCCAACGCATCGATTTCTGCTTTTGATTGGGTTAAATCCGCATCGATAGCAGCAACCTTCACCTTGGTTTCCTCAACCACTTTACCAATCCCGCCATCGCCCTTGTTCATTTTCACGTTGTTTTCCTCAATCATCAATTGGGTTTGGTCGGCTACAAAACCGCTCAACTTTGATTTCTGATAGGCGTCTTTAGACTTAATGCCACAGCCGGTGGTTCCAATCATCGCTGAAACCAAAACCGCGCCGATAAAAAGAATTTTCTTCATATTTTTTTTGCAAATTTAATGTGCTTTCGACCCCGAGATATCAAAAACTATTCCACAGTATAAGACCTATGACTGAAATCCATCGGGTATAAGGAACTGTTCGTCGTTATTGCCCGGTTTTCTTCATATCCAAGGCCACGTCCACAATCATATCCTCCTGTCCGCCCACCATTTTTCTGCGACCCAATTCCTCCAAAATACTCCGAGTATCGATTCCGTATCGCTCTGAAGCCCTTTCGGCATGTAATAAAAAACTAGAGTACACACCCGCATAGCCCAAACTCAAGGTTTCGCGGTCTACCCGCACCGGTCGCACTTGCAACGGACGGATCAAATCATCGGCGGCATCCATCAGCGCATACAAATCGCTATTGTGTGGAACGCCCATCCTGTTCAATACAGCGATAAGCACTTCCAAAGGTGCATTTCCCGCGCCCGCACCCATGCCCGCCAAAGAGGCATCCAAACGGGTCGCGCCATGTTCCAAAGCCACAATGGTATTGGCCACACCCAAACTGAGGTTGTGGTGACAGTGAATCCCTATTTCCGTTTCCGGCTTCAACACATCTTTAAACGCTTTCATGCGATCGGCCACGTCATTCATCAACAATGCACCGGCACTGTCGGTTACATACACACAATCCGCACCGTAACTCTCCATCAATTGGGCTTGCTCGGCCAATTTTTTGGGCTCATTCATGTGTGCCATCATCAAAAATCCACCCACATCCATGCCCAACTTTTTCGCCGCTTCAATATGCTGTGCCGCGATATCTGCCTCGGTACAATGCGTGGCAATCCTCACACTTTCCACACCCAAAGCCCGCGCCCGCTTGAGGTCATCGATGGTTCCAATGCCTGGCAGCAACAACGTGGTCAACCTAGCATGCTGCAATTTCCCAGCGATGCCCTCTAGCCATTCCCAATCGGTGTGTGCACCAAACCCGTAGTTAAAACTCGCGCCGGCCAATCCGTCTCCATGGGCAATTTCGATGGCATCTACCTTGGCCGCATCCAAGGCCAGGGCGATTTCCGTCATCTTTTCTTTGCTATACTGGTGCTTGATGGCATGCTGACCATCGCGCAATGTCACGTCTTGAATGTATACTTTTTTCATGCGTTGCCTCCTTGTTTACTTGCCATGCGCTCGGCGGTTGCCAGGGCAGCACTGGTCATAATGTCTAAATTTCCAGCGTATTCGGGTAGATAATGTCCCGCCCCACGCACTTGTAGCATCACCGTGGTTTTTAAGCCACTCACTTTGCCCAAACCTTCAATAAATACGGCATTTTCTGGTGCAATAACCTCGAACTGAACTTCTTGGTGAAGGCGATAGCCTGGCACATATTGTTGCACCTCAGCCACCATTTGATGGATACTTTCTTTGATGGCTTCGGTATCGGCCAAATCGCTCAGGGTAAAGACTGTATCGCGCATGACCAACGGTGGTTCGGCAGGATTGAGGATGATGATGGCCTTGCCTTTGGTTGCGCCTCCCACTTGCTCAATCGCGTGCGCCGTAGTTTCTGTAAACTCATCGATGTTGGCGCGGGTACCCGGACCGGCACTTTTCGATGCGATGCTCGCCACAATTTCTCCGTAATGCACTTTGGCCACGCGATTCACCGCCGCAACCATAGGAATCGTTGCCTGTCCGCCACAAGTTACCATATTCACATTGGGCACATCTTGTAATGTATCAAAATTCACGGGAGGCACCAAAAACGGCCCGATAGCGGCTGGCGTTAAGTCAATCACACGCTTGCCTTCAAAGGCCTTAATTTTATCGTAATTGTATACATGGGCTTTGGCTGACGTGGCATCAAACACATATCCAATTTCAGGCCAGAGAGGGTGATTCAACAACCCGTCGATGCCCTCGTGGGTGGTTGCTATGCCCATGCGTTCTGCGCGAGCCAGTCCATCACTGTTGGGATCAATACCCACAAAAACACCCATTTCCAGGTGCTTGGCGGTACGCATCACTTTGATCATTAGGTCGGTACCAATGTTTCCCGATCCGATAATCGCCACTTTGATTTTGGCAGTTTCTTGAGTCATAGATTTTTGAGCGATTTAACAAAACGAAAAGGAAATTTCACCGAAGGATTCAATTTGGGCCACAAAAGTGTCGCCGGCTTCGCCGGCGCACATCGGACCCAAAGCGCCACTCAACACGATATCGCCTGCTTTCAGTGGCGTACCCAATTCAGCAAACGTCTGTGCCAACCATGTAAGGGCTTTGATGGGACTCCCCAAGCAAGCGGCACCCACACCTTCAGAGACCAACGCGCCGTTTTTGTGTAATTGCATTTTCACCGCGGTAAAATCCACTTCCGAAACCAATTTTCTCACATCGCCCAACACGAAATGACTGCCACTGGCATTATCTGCTATTGTATCCGTGATACGGATATCCCAATTTAGTACTCGGGAACCCACAATTTCTATCGCGCCCACAGCATAATCAATGGCCGCAATGACGGCTTCTTCCGTGATGTTCACATTGAGATCCGATTTCATCACAAAGGCGATTTCGGCTTCGGCTTTGGGTTGTAGAACCGCTGACGCAGGCAAGCTGCCACCATTGGCAACGGCGGTATCAGCAAAAAGCAACCCGAAATCAGGTTGATCTACGCCCAACTGCTTCTGCACTGCAAGGGATGTAAGTCCGATCTTCTGTCCAACCACCACAGCCCCTTGCGCCACGCGCAAATCGTTGTTCACTTTTTGCACAGCATAAGCGGCTTCAATGTTTGCCTCCCCAATCAATTCCCGAACGGGTGCGCAGGGCTCTCCTTGCGCTTGCGCCTCCCGCAGCCGCTGCGCGGCTGCTTCAATCACGTCTTGTGAAATCATGCCCCAAAGGTAACACAACAATTTCATCTTAACTTTGCAACCATGGTTAACATCGCAGCAATCGCCCAATCGCTTCATCAAGCAGCCCACCAAGCCAAGCCAATAACACAAATTAGTTTGGAACACAGCATCACCTTGGATCAAGCCTATGAAGTACAAAAAGTACTCATCAACCTGCGACTCAAAGAAGGCGAAACCTTGATCGGATTAAAAATGGGTTTCACCTCCGAAGCGAAAATGCAACAAATGGGTGTGCATGATCTTATCTGGGGCCGACTTACCTCAGCCATGCTCATCCCCAACAACAACACCACTTCCCGAAGCCAGTATATCCACCCCCGAGTGGAACCAGAAATATGTTTCCGCATCGCCCAAGACATCCCCGGAGAACTCAACGAAACTGAAGTCATCGAATACGTAGACGCTGTGGCAACCGCCATCGAAATCATTGATTCTCGCTACCAAAATTTCAAATTCTCCCTCGAAGATGTAGTGGCCGACAACTGTTCATCGATCGGATTTGTGGTGGGTGATTGGATGCCCGTGACCAAGGACCTCAATAACTTACACATGGCGTTAAACATCGACCAAAATACCGTTGCTGAAGGTTCCTCCAATGACATCATGAACAACCCTTGGAAGAGTCTCGCAGCCGCCACCCGTTTGGCAGCCAAATACGGAGAACCCATCAAAAAAGGCATGTACATCATGGCCGGTGCTGCCACCAACGCCGAATTTATACAAGCCAACCAAACGGCCGCAGCCGCCGTTGAAACCCTGGGCGAGGCTACCGTGTCATTCCGATAAACCCATCGCGGCAATCTCAAAAATTACACACTCCTAAGCGTGCCAACGCACATAGGTCTCGAAGTCAATCACCTTTCGCGATGCCAGGTCCCCAAAAAGGCCTACCGCGGCAACACTCTTTTCGCAGCCACTGACGAACCTGCCCTCTAACACCTTGCCTTTACTGCCCGATCCATAGGCAAAAAATCCCGCCCGCTGTCCGGCCAAATTCAAACCCCGTTCATGGGCATCAGCCAACACCGAACACAAACTCATCAATACAGACCCCGTATACAAGTTGCCCAACAACGCAGAAGCGCGCTCGCCAGGTGCAATCGTCATAGCCACAAAATCCCTGTAAGCACCACATTTGGCAACGATTTTCTCCAAATCGGCATCGCCCCAAATCACTGACCACTCTTTGCCCTCTATGGCCTGAAGACCCATCGAAGCAAAATCAATTTCTTGGCCTGATTCCATGAGCGGACGTAGAACGGCATCCATCCAAAATCGGACCGACATCCTACGACCTTGAAACGCATAGGGTTGATGAAAAATCCAGGTTTGCCAGTCGCTCACCCGCCAACCATCCACTTGCTGCGCGTAATGCGCTATGGCCTCTTCTAAACGCGCTCTGTAGCATTCATTCGAAAAATAACCATCAAAAACTGGCTCGGTGCGATTCACTTTCAACGATTTTCCGGGTATCGACCACAGTGTTTGATCCGCATCCACATTCAGTTGTGTTGGATTCTGGGCGATGTTTGATGCGCGATGTGCCTCGGCCTCGGCAATTTTGGCTTGCAATTCATCCTCACTCACAGCAACTCCCAGCAAGGATGCAGCGTCTTTCAACGCCTGAAGCTTATCAAAAACCCGCAACGGCTTATAAAAATCCAATTCGCTCTTCATCCCAATACCCACCGTTTCTCCCAGCACCATGATGCGCGGATCCTCTCTCAACAACACTGCCACAGCACCCGCTCCTTGGGTATATTCACCACTCGAACACAAATCATATTTCGCGATATCCGCCCCAACAACAATCGCCATTCTACCCGTTCCCGGGGCACTGCGAATCCAGTCAGCACACAACAACATTGCATCAAATGCCGCGATACATGCAAACGTCATGTCCACCACATCGGTATGTTGAAACACATTGTCGCCCTCAACACCCAAAGACCTCTCTATGTGGTCCAACGCATAAGTGATGGTGGGCTTAGCACCGTCTATTGCCGATTCTGTACCCAAATAAATCTTGCCTACAGCGGTTGGATCGAGGTTGTTTTGTTGAATTAACTTCACTACGGCATCCGCCGCTAATCGATCCACCGTCTCTTCGGGGGCGCACACCGCCATGGCTTCCAATCCCAAGCCCACATTGAGCTTACCATATGCGATACCCCTGGCCTCTGCCAATGCCGAAATGGGCAACTGGTGCACGGGCACACTGTAAGCGATCGCGTCGATTCCGATGTTTTTCATGTTTTACAGTTGAATAAACAAAGTTAAAGTCATTTTGTTGGTGTCGTATTGACACTTAGTCGACTTGTCGACCAATCCATTCAATAACACAATGCATAAAAACAAAAAGGGCGCCTTGCGGCGCCCTCCATGCGAATAATTAAACTGTCTTAGTTTAAGACGATCGTTTTCACGGCTATCTTGGCGCCGGTTTTATCGGTCAATTCCATGCGATAAACACCCACCGAAGACCATGATTTCAAATCAACGGTGTAAACCTTTTGATTGATGGCTTGGGTATAAACCACAGCACCTACGCTGTTGTATACGTTCACAGTGTATCCTGCGAAGTCCGTGTAGTTACCATTGTCAATGGTCAATTGGTTTTGAGCAGGGTTAGGATACACTTTGATCAACTGTCCTTTGTCCAAACTGCTAACCTTCACAGAGAAACGCACCAACAATGTATCGGTAACTTTTACGCTCTTGAAAGCAATACAAGAATCTTTGATGGTCATTTTCACTGTATTCGACGTGTCGATACAAACGTTTGTGAAGGCAACCACACGGAAAGGCTGATTGTGGTTTCTCAAAGAAGCTGATTTAACGGTCAATTCTTTGCCATTGGCACCCACATATTTGGCGGCACCTACAGGCAAATTCTGCATACCTAAATCCAAATCAGAAGCCCAAGCAAATTTGGTCGCAGTATCGTTCACTATAACACCAAACTTGGCATCTCCACCTACGTTTACCGCAGCATTCAAGGGCTGTGTAGTAATCAAAGTACAAGCCTTGAACAAAGTTGTCAATTTCGCAGAAGCACTTGTGTCCTTGCACCAGCGGGTGTTCACCAAACAACGATACAATTCACCATTGTTGCTCATGGTTACCGATTTTACAGTCAAGGTATCATTGGTTGAACCTATTAAATTGGCACCATCTGTGGTATTGGAGAAAGAAGCACCTTTGCTCATTTGCCAAGCATATGTAGCATCCAAATCAGGATAAGACACAGTGAAAGTAGCATCACTACCAGACTTTACCGTGATGGCTGATGGATTGGTCTTGAAATCCTCACACACGACAAAGGTTCCTGCATTGGCCAACAATGTAGCACTGTAATCGCTGCTACCAATCAAATCTTTATTGCTGGAAACGGGACGGAAATCGGGAGAAGTACTGTTTTGTGGATCAACTAGAATTAATCCTTTGCTGTATTTGGCCTTATCAACCATATTTGCGTTTCCGCTCAACTTAATCCAAGCATCCAAACCTGAAGGGGTGTTTTTTGAATCTACTTCAGCCAAACCTGTATTGGTGGTACCTGCAGCGGCAGCAGCACCCGTGTTGGCGATATAGTTGTTGCGGAACAAGTTTCCTTTTTCGCTAATTGTATTGGCTTTTACACCGGCAGCAATGATTGTACTATCACCATCGAACATAATGAAGTTTCTGTAGCCCATGAAGATTGAGTTAACAATGCTCAAACGGCTGTTACGACGGATACGAGCTCCGCGACGGAAAGCACCTTTTTGGGTAGATGTCAAATCATTATACGTTTTGTCTAATTGAACGGGCCCCACACAGGTGATGTTAGAGAAGATCGCAGCAGTGTATGGCGTTTTACCAGAACCGGCAGCATCGTTATCACTTTCGAAAGTTTCAGATGTAGATGCGCCCGAAGTCGCATTCCAAGACAAATCATAGTAGTTGGTGTCACGCACAGCAATACCAAACTGAACCGTTCCACGGTAACCGAAATCCGTATCGAAATCATCATCGGTCGTTTTGTAAGAAACAATCTTCTTGCAATTCACAGTACCACCAAACCATTCAAATGCATCATCGTTACCGAAAGAAGTTTGCACACCTTCAATGGTTGTACCTGATCCTACAGAACCCATGGTCAATGAGTTTACTTCTTTATTGGGTTCAAATGCCAAACCAGCAAATTCAATACGAACGTATTTAATGCTACCAGAATTGTCTTTGTCGTCAGATCCACCAAACTTACCCAAGGTGTTGTTTACAGATACGTTGTTAAAACCTTCCAATTGAACATCCGTACCTTGGTTGTTTACCGCTTTACCACAAATCACCAAACCACCCCAATCGCCTCGGTCTCTTGAACCGGCAGCCTTGCTAGATGTCATAACAACAGGCTTGGTGTTGGTTCCTTGAATATCAATCATACCACCACGCTCAACTACGATGGTAGCATAGTTCTTAGGCGATTTGGTCAAATCGGCCTGTCCGCGAATCACCGTACCGGCAGGGATAATCAACTTACCACCACTTTCTACAACCAACATACTTCTCAACAAATAGACGATTTTTGCGTCCAACGTTACAGTTGAACTAATTTTCTTTACGCTACTTGCATCATTCAACGTTGTAGAATCTGTTACATCACCGTAGGTGGCGTTCTTGGGATTCCATTCAGTCCAACCTTTGGTCCAATCCTTTGAAGCATCGCGATGCAACGCACCCACGAAGTTCACTTTCTCCAGTGTCTGGGCAGACAAAAACTGAGTTGCTGCAGCACAGACGATAAACAATATTTTTTTCATAGATTTATTCGGGGCAAACAAACCCCAACTACTTTTACATTAAGTATCCCCAAGGTTATTTATTGATTACCTCAAGGTCACAACGGAGGTAAATAATTGCCTATTTTATATTGATAAATTAATGTCTTGTTAAAAGACAATACAGTTTTGATGAATTCGGGCAGCAGGATTCAACTCCAAGCCACATATGTATCACAGATTGGTCATGTGTTGAAAATTGACGTTCGCTTTATACCCCGTACTAAAGATGTTTCCTATATTTACCGCGGATATTTTTATGCTAACAGACATTGAAATTGCACAGCAGGCGCAGTTGAAGCGCATCGAGGCGATTGCCACCGAGAACAACATCGACACAGAGAACATCGAACAATATGGCAAGTACAAAGCCAAAGTAGATTTCATACCCAACCAGGAACGCATCGCCCAAGGCAAGCTCATCCTGGTTACAGCCACCACACCCAACAAAAGCGGGAGCGGAAAAACCACCACGTCTGTGGCCCTGGCACAAGGATTAAACCACATCGGCAAAAAAGCCATCGTGGCCCTGCGTGAACCGTCACTGGGTCCATGTTTTGGTATGAAAGGTGGTGCTGCAGGCGGTGGTTACTCACAAGTATTGCCCATGGAGGACATCAACCTGCACTTCACCGGTGATTTCCACGCCATTACCTCGGCAAACAATACCATTGCAGCACTTCTCGACAACTACCATTACAACAACCAAGGCACACCCAATGGTCTGAAGAGAATCTTGTGGCGCCGTGTGATGGATGTGAACGATCGCAGTTTGCGCATGATCAATTCGGGCATGGGTGGATCAGCCAATGGCATCCCTACAGAAACCGGATTTGATATCACCCCCGCCTCAGAAATCATGGCGATTCTTTGCTTGAGCACGAGCTTGGAAGATTTGCGCAATCGCATCGATTCAATACTCTTGGGCTACAAGTACGATGGGTACACCCTTCACCATGAAAGATTTGGGTGCCACTGGCGCGATTTTGATTTTGTTGAAAGACGCCATCAAACCCAACCTAGTGCAAACCTTGGAAGGTGGGGCATCGTTTGTGCATGGAGGTCCGTTCGCCAACATCGCCCACGGCTGTAACAGCATCATGGCTACTTGGGCCGCTTTGCAGCATGGAGAATATGCTGTAACTGAAGCTGGTTTTGGATCTGATTTGGGTGCTGAAAAATTCTTAAACATCAAATGCAGAGCTGCGGGCATTACCCCTGCCGCCACCGTTTTGGTTACCACAACACAGAGTTTGAAACTCCATGGTGGCTGTCCCGAAAAGGAAATCAAATTGCCCAACAAAGAAGCGTTGCAAAAAGGACTTTTGAACTTGGAGCGACATGTCAATAACCTACAGCAATTTGGTCAGACCGTTGTGGTGGCCCTCAACCGCTTTCACTTCGATACCGAAGATGAATTGCAAATGATCAGTGGCTGGTGTGCTGAGCGCAATGCGCACTATGCTGAAAACCAAGGTTTCGCCAAAGGCGGAGCAGGTGCAGCAGATTTGGCGCGAAAAGTGGTGGAAATTGTAGAAAAATACCCCAGTAAGCCCATCAATCACACGTATGAACTCACAGATTCTGTGGCCGACAAACTAAACAAAATCGTTCAAAAAGTATACGGTGGTAACGGTGTGATTTTGTCTGATATCGCGAAAAAGAGTTTGAAAGAAATTGATGCATTGGGTGCCAACGAATGGCCCGTATGTATTGCTAAAACCCAGTTTTCATTTACCGATAATGCCAAGCAAGTGGGCAGTGCAACCAACTTCAGCATCACCATTCAAAAATTGATCGTCAATGCGGGTGCCCGTTTTGTGGTGGCTGTAGCGGGCGATATCATGCGCATGCCTGGTTTGCCAAAAGAACCCGCTGCCATGGGGATGGATGTAAAAGACGGCATCATTACCGGCTTGAGCTAAGTATTGCTTTCTCTGTTAAACAACTAATACTTGGTGTAAATTTCACCAACCAATCAAAC
>Ga0255109_1000312_pt1 | contig 13973 bp, 9 predicted proteins | sample Law_Miss_RepB_8h_FD_188471 | JGI IMG/M metagenome (GOLD analysis project Ga0255109, IMG submission 188471) | Freshwater microbial communities from St. Lawrence River, New York, United States - Law_Miss_RepB_8h | ecosystem: Environmental > Aquatic > Freshwater > River | place: USA: New York... | reverse complement strand
CGACTCTCCCCCGACTCTCCCCTCGACTCTCCCCATGGATATCTATCTCGCGACCGGCAACGCCCATAAAGCCGAGGAATTCGGGCGCATGTTCGCCAAGGCCAGCCTGCCCGTCCGCGTCCGCTCCGCCAAAGATCTGGGCGGCATGCCGTTCGTCGACGAGTACACAGGGACGTTCACCGGCAACTGCCGTCTCAAGGCCGAGGCGCTTCTGCGTATCGCCCCGCCAAAGTCCTGGATCCTCGCCGATGACAGCGGCCTCTGCTGCGACGCCCTGCAAGGCGGGCCCGGCGTGGACTCCGCCGTTTACGCGGGACCCAAGGCCACTGACGCCGAGAACCGCGCGAAGCTGCTCGAGGCGATGAAGAAAGCCCCCGCACACAAACGAGGCGCGCGCTTCGAATGCCACTTGCTCGTCCTGGGACCTAATGGCGTGGACATGAAATTCGTCGGTCAATGCTGGGGCCGCATCCTCGAAGCCGAAGTCGGCACCGAGGGCTTCGGCTACGATTCGCTCTTCGTCCCCAGCGGCTTCGACAAGACCTTTGGCGAACTCCAACCGCAGACCAAGGACAAGCTCAGCCACCGCGCCAAAGCCTTCGCCCAATTGGCGACGTGGATGAGAGGTTGAGCTGAGAGTATCGGGAAGGCAGGGACTGCACCACGTGCTGTCCTCGGCGGATAGCGGTTGGCGCTTGGCGGATAGATAATTCAGAGACGACATCCGTCCGTCCACCAACCTCCCGGTCCCCCTTTGCCTCGGGTAGGGACAGCACCACGTGCTGTCCTAAGTGTATCGGGTAGGGTTGGCACTGCGTACCGACCTAGCTGGTTCCTTGCCTCGGGTAGGGGCGCGACTGCGTCGCGTCCGTTCGCCGTGCAACCTCCGACCGCCTGCCATCCCTCCGTACTCCGTACTCTGTACTCCGTAATCTGTAATCTGTACTCCGTACTCTGTACTCCGTACTCCGTACTCTGTACTCTGGCCTCCACCTTTGCACCTTTGCACAGGCCCTAGGCCGATTTGCACCTTTGCACCTTCCTCTCAGCCGGTCCCCGGTCCCCCTTTGCCTCCTGTCTCTACCTGCATCAACCTTTGCACCTTTGCACAGGCTCTAGGCCGATTTGCACCTTTGCACCTGCCTGCCGCCCCCTTGTCCCCTCGCGAGCTCTGCCGCGTCGCTGCGTTAATCTTGCCCTCCCTACTGGACTCCTTTTAGTACCCGGACCCATGAGCGACGCCAACATCCACGTGGCCAAGAACGGCAAACCGTTCGGCACTTTCTCCGAAGACGATTTGCGCGCCGCCCTCGCCGATGGTCGCGTCTCACCCAATGACCTGAGTTGGCGCAATGGGATGTCCGCCTGGCTGCCGATCTCCCAAGCCTTCCCCCAGCTGATCCCAGCGACCGCTTCCGCCGCCTTCGTGGCCAACGATGGCTCGATGCCTGCCACCCAAGGGGCACAAGCCAGCCGCCCAGCTCAGATCTACCCCTCGGGCTGGGAACGCTTCGGAGCATATTTCATCGATGGACTGATCGTGGGTATTCCCTTGGTCATCATTGCCGTAGTCATGGGCGGACTCATCGGGTTCTCTTTGGCTGGCGAAATGGAGCAGAGTAACATCGTCGTCATCGCCCAAGTGGTCGGCGGAATCATCGGAGCCATCGGCATGACGCTCTATTACGGCATCATCGGTTCTAGCCAAGCCAACGCCACGGTCGGACAGCGCGCCATGGGCTTCAAGATGGTCGATGCCAAGACCGGCGCGGCCCCACGCAGCGGCCAGGTTTGGCAATGGGCCCTGACGCGCTCACTGGTGCTTCAATGCTGCAGTTGCATCGGACTTCTGCTTTTCATCCCCATCCTGACGGACGCACGTAAGCAGTCGCTCTTCGACAGCTGGGCCGACCTCGTGATGGTGAAGAAGTAAGGCGAATCGACCCGGCAACCAGGGGCTGTGCTTCCGTCTCCGGCCGCCTACCATCTTCCCGGTCCCCGCTTCCCCTTTGCCTCCTGTCTCTAAGGTAGGGCTCGCACTGAATCGGGTAGGGTTGGCACTGCGTGCCAACCTAGCTGCCAAGGCCTCTGCACACGGCGCGCAACTGCATCTTGTGTATTCCCATCCCCTATCCCCCATCCCCCTGTATAGCTGCCTCTAGGATAGCACGCAGTGCTATCCCTACCTCAAACAATGCCACGCCGCGAAGCGGCGACACAACCCCTTGTCCCCATGTCACCTTGTCAACTTGTCCCCTCGCGGCCTTCAGCCGCGCCCCTACTTCGCCGCGGGTGCAGACACCGGCACCACGGCGGGCGCCACCGGCGCTAACCGCCGGATCTCAATCTTACGGAACCAGACGGGCTGGCCTTCGGCCTGCAAAGCAATGTGGCCCGAGCTCAGCATGAGCTCCGCACCGGCGTCGAGCTGATCGGTGGCGGGCGAAACATGGTTACGTGGATCGAGCTGGGGACGCTGGTAACGGAGGACTTCCACGCCGTTGACGCGATGGATGATCTCCTCGTTGCCACGCACTTCCGCCTCGATCTGCACCCACTGCTCCGGCGCAAAGGTCGGGGCGGTGGATTGGATGATGTGCTGGGTGACGACTTTACCGCCGAACTCCAGGTTGGTCCCCGGGGTGCACACGGCCGCGGTGGGTCGAGCGCCCTTGCCTTCGTCGGCCAGGAACTGGAACTCCAAACTGGAGGGGAAGCCTTGATCGAATCGCATGCTCTGCGGGGGCTGCGCATGCAGCATGACGCCGCTGTTGAGGTTCACGTACTTCGGAGCGTCCGGCATCATCTTGCCGAAGAAGCGATACTCCATCCGCAACACATAACGGGAATACGCGAGGTTCGTGAAGAGGTGTCCGAACTTCAGGTCGAACTTGGGATAGGCGTCGTACGAAACCTTGATCATCCCGTCTTCGACGCGGAAGGTGTTCGCGTAGTTCTCACCCAACGGTTGGTTCGCAATCTTCGCGGTCCAACCCGAGAGGTCCTTGCCGTTGAACAACGGCAGCCACTTGGGTTCTTCCTGGGCCGAGGCCACGGAACCAACCATCAACGCCAGCAGGGGTAAGCAACGCATGCCCTCACCCTACCACAAGTCCGGGAGATGCCAATGGGAATGCAGGGTGGGCTTAACAATGAACGCAAAAGTTAAGGGCATCGGGTTGAGGGTTGCGGGTCTCGGTGGTGCCGCGGGCTCCGCCCGCCCACCAACTTTCCGGTTCCCGGTCCCCCATTGCCTCCTGTCTCTCAGGTAGGGACAGCACCACGTGCTGTCCTAGGCGGATAGATAACTCCGAGACGACATCCGTCCCCCTGCCTCGGGTAGGGTTGGCACTGCGTGCCAACCTAGTTGCCTCTCGCGAACCCCGTTCGCGGGTAGGGGCAAGGCTCCGCCTTGCCCTCCTATCCAAACAAGGGCGCGGCGAAGCCACGCCCCTACCTTAGTTGCCTCTAGGATAGCACGCAGTGCTATCCCTACCTCAAACAATGCCCACACAACGGTCGCGCAGCGACCGCCCTCCATTCAACCAATCAACCATCCAACGATTCAACCCTCCGCACTCTGTACTCTGGTTCCACCTTCCCACCTTCCCACCTTTGCACAGGCCTCCGGCCGATTTGCACCTTTGGATTGCTAGGACTCTCAACCCACACCCCGCACCCCACAACTCTCAGGCGCAGGCTGCGCCCGCCCCTACTTCCAATCCAAGCCGTCCGGGAGGTTGTTCAGGTTCTCGAATCCATCCTGCGTCACGATCACCATGTCCTCGATGCGCACGCCGCCGAGGTCCTGACGGTACAGGCCGGGCTCCACGGTCAGGGCTTCGCCCGCCAAGAGCACGGGGCCTTTGATGTCGAGCAGCGGGGGTTCATGCACGTCGATGCCGATGCCATGTCCGGTCCCGTGCGTCATCGCACAATAGGACGATGGGGTATCCGCTCTCGGGAGTCCGAAGGCATACCCGGAAGCAATCATCGACGCCATGGTGGCGCGGTGCACGGCTTCACCGGTGACACCGACTTTGATGACCTTCTCGGCCGCCGCCTTGGCCGCCCGCACGGCAGCATGCATGCGCACGACTTCCGCCGGGATGTCGCCATGGACGACGGTCCGGGTGCAGTCGCCGTTGTACTTGCTGGCACGGTTGCGCGGGAAAATATCGACGATGACGGGCTGACCAGTGCGCAGTTCGCCATAGCCGTAGAAATGGCAATCGGACGCCCCGGGGCCACCGGCGATGATCGACATGGGGTTGCTGTAGCCTTGGTCCAAGAGCCAGTGGTCCACGGCCGCACGCACGCGCTCCGAGGTCAAGGGCGCGCCTTCATGCAGGAGGACGCCGTCAGCCCGCGCCGAAGCGCGCGCGATGAGGCGGCAAGCGAGCTGGATGGCGCCTTCGGTGACGCGCTGGGCTTCCCGGAGGTGCGCGATTTCTTCCGGGGTCTTCTGTCGGCGTTCGTTCACCCAACGGTCCGGCTCACATTCGACCGCGATGCCGGCTTGGCGCGCGCAATCGACGAAGATGAGCGGGAGGGTGCGGTCCCCGTAGACTTCCTTGACGCCCGCCCGGCGGAGAAACTCCGCCGCAGCCTGCGCATTCGCGGTTTCGCGGTCGCCCGAGAGGCCACCGGCCGGAGCGAAGTCCGCTGGACAGGCCACCTGGTCGACGCGCGCATACTGACGGGCCCGGCCCATCTCGATGTCGCGCAAGATGAGGGTGGCTTCGGTGCCGTTACCTTTGGGGAGTTCGATGAGGACGACTTGGTCGCCGACGGAAAAGCCGATGCGCCAATAGATGCTGCTGTGCACGGCCGGGATACCGGCGGCGAGACGAGCGCGCAGAGAGGTTGCAGAAGGGGTGCTCATGGAGAATGCTTACTTGGCGATAGGAGTGAGAGGGAGATGCTCGTGCAGGAAACGGGTCATGGTCGAGTAAAGATGTCGCTTGGTGTTTGTGCCTTCATCGATCGAGTGCGAGCGATTGGGATAAGAAACCTGGGCGAAGGGCTTATTCAGGCGAACGAGCTCATTCACCATGACTTCGCAGTTCTGGTAATGGCAATTGTCGTCCCCGGTACCGTAGGCAATCAGGAGCTTGCCCTGCAGGCCGTCCACGTGCGCGATCGGCGAACCGTCCTTATAGCCATGCTCATTATCGTCCGGTAAACCCATGTACCGTTCCTGGTAGATGGTATCGTAAAGGCGCTGGTCCGCGATGAAGGCCAAGGCCATCGAAACGCGATAGAGGTCCGGGTGACGATAAATGGCATGCAGGCTCATCGAGCCGCCGCCGCTATGCCCCCAAACGCCCACACGCGCGGGGTCGAGGTACGGACGCGCCTGCAGGAGCGAGCGAACCGCGGCGGCTTGGTCGGCGGGCGCGAGGATGCCGATCTGACGGTAAATACACTTGCGCCACGCACGCCCACGCGGCGACGGGGTGCCACGGTTGTCGATGCAGGCCACGACATAGCCTTGCTGCGCCAACATGGCGTGCCAGAGGTAGTTATCCCCCGTCCAACGGTCGACGACCATGACGGCCGCAGGTTCACCATAGACGTGAACGAGCAAGGGGTATCGTTTGGCCGGGTCGAAATTCGGCGGCAAAATGCACCATGCATCGAGGTCCGGTCCTTCCGGAATCGGGATCCGCAAAAACTCCGTACGCACCGGCACCAAGGCATCCAACTTCGCCTGCAGGGCAGCATTGCCGATCAAGGGACGGATGACGGCGTGCTCGGGGAGTCGGACGAGGTCGATGACGGGGGGACGGCCAAACCGGGTATAGGTATGGAAGGCCCAACGGGCCTGCGGGTCGCAGTGATAGGCATGGGAGCCAACCTGGCCTTCCGGCGTGACGCGCTCGAGCTTGCCCGCGCCATGCAAGGCTACGCGGTAGAGGTAACGCTTCGTGGGGTCATCCGGGGAAGCGATGAAGTAAAGATAGCCGCGCGCTTCGTCCACTGCGGCGATGCTGATGACGTCGTAATCGCCCGGTGTGAGGAGACGGGCGTCGCCACTGGCCGCATCCACGGCATAGAGGTGGCGCCAGCCATCACGCTCGCTCAACCAAAGGAAGCGCGCGCCGTCTTCGACCCAGGTCATCTCATCCATGACTTCCACCCAGGTGTCGTCGCGATCGGTGAAGAGGACTTCGGTCGCGCAGGTGACGGGGTCGCCCGAGATGACGTGGTTAGTGTTCTGGAGGCGATTCAGCTGCTGGAAAAGAACGCGGCGGGAATCGGGGGTCCACTCCATGCGCGGGATGTAGTGGTTGCGCGGATCGGGGTTCGCATTGAACCAACGCGTCGCCCCACCCGTGGCATCAACGACGCCGACCTTGCAGGCGGAGTTGGTCTGCCCGACCTTGGGATAAGCAAAGTAGGTGAGCTGCGGATAAAGGCCGTCGGTATTGTTGATCAACGGGAATTCGCGCACGCCCGTGGTATCGAATTGCCAATAGGCGATGTACCGGCTGTCCGGGCTCCACCGCAGGCCATTGCGCAGACGGAATTCTTCTTCGTTCACCCAATCGGCGGTGCCGTTGATGGTGTGCGTGCCGCCATCGGTGGTCAGCGGGGTGATGCGTAGATCAGTCAGCGACTGGACGTAGACGTTGTTCTGGTACACGTACGCGACGTTGCGTCCATCCGGCGAGAGCGTGGCGAAGAGCATCGACGCCGGAGTGGCTGAGCCGCCCAGCTGACGAAGGGAGCCGGTCTTGCGGTGCAGGATCCAGTAGTCGCCTCGGGTCTTTTCACGCCAGACGCGCTGGGCGTTCGTGAAGACCAAGAGGGTCTCGGCGTCGTGACTCCACGAGTACTTCTCGATCTGCAACGGAGTGTCCTGACCCGTCGGCAAGAGTTCCTGGGCCGAAACGAGGATCTCACGTCGGCCGGTTTCCGGGTCGTAGCCGATGATGTCCTTGATCTCCTCTGACTTCGGGTGCGCCTTGAAGGCCTCCGAGACTTCCAAGGTCGTGAAGCCCTTACCGTCCTTCAGCCAATGCGCCGGGCCCCAGCTCTCGGGACGGAACTCCTTCGGCTCACTGAAAATGCGGGCTAAGGTAAGCAGGCTGGGGTCCTCGACGGGAGAAGAAGCCTGAGCGGGTGTCTGCGTCATATTACAAGGGGGTGGGAGATAAAAGCGAAGCCCCGTTCGTAGCCACCCCACCCTCCCATGTCGAAACGAAAGGCCTTTGGATTAGGGGACAAGTTGACAAGGTGACATGGGGACATGGGGTTACGCTGCGGCCTCTGGCCGCTTCCATCGTTCCGCTCCCCGGTCCCCCTTTGCCTCCAGTCTCTCAGGTAGGGACAGCACCACGTGCTGTCCTTCAACTACATCGCGTCCGTTCGCCGTCTGCCTCGGGTAGGGTTGGCACTGCGTGCCAACCTAGCTGCCTCCTTGCATTGGGTAGGGTCGGCACTGCGTGCCGACCTAGCTGCCTCTAGGATAGCACGCAGTGCTATCCCTACCTGCATCAACCTTTGCACAGGCCCTAGGCCGATTTGCACCTTTGCACCATCCCACCCCCTCGTCCCCTCGCGGCCTTGAGCCCCGCCGTCTCAGAAACGTAGGCGACTCAGTCGGACGGACGACTTCACCCGGGTTCGGCCCGTGCCGTCGCGCACTTGCAGGGAAACCAAGGGGTCGGCCGCCGACCAATCCACTTCGACGAGACCGAAATGGTGCTCGCGACAGGCCTCCCCCAGCCGATTCCGGTTGGGTTCGACGGTATCCCACTCGGTGTTGATGCCGCTGGCGGTGAGGTCGTAAAGCGGGTAGCAAACGGGGGACTTGAGCACGGAAATCTCCCCCCAGTGCACGTCGCCCGAAAGAAAGACGACCCCGTTAGCGCGGGTCGAAGCGATGAGCTGGACCATCTTCTCCACTTCGTTCGGGAAATTCGTCCAAGACTCATAGCCATTATATTCATGGGCGAACTGGATGCTCGATGCGATCAGGCGCAGGTCGGCCGGCTGTCGCAGCTGCTCCTCCAGCCAAGCCCATTGCTCCGCACCGAGGAACGTGTTCCCCGGCGAGGCGTCGGGACGATAATCGTTTTTGTAGGAGAGCACGGTATGCTTCACCAACGGCGAACGGAAGGTCCGGGTATCCAAGACGATGAGCTGCAAGGTACGCTTGCTCGTGGGGTCGGTGAAACGATAACTCGTATAGATGCCCGGACGTTGGCGACGGGCGGTCTCGGCAGGCTCGCCCCAAAAGCGCAGGAAGACCTCCTTGGAGGCCTCTTTCTTGGGATACTCGCGCCCACCGTCGTTCACGCCATAGTCATGGTCATCCCAGGTCGCGACCATGGGCACTTCCGCCCGCAAGGCCCCGAAATCCGGCTGTTGCCCCAGCCGCGCATACTTCGCCGCCAGCACGTCCATGTCGTAGGTGTCACCGTAGATGTTGTCCCCCAACCAGACAAAGAGCTCGGGCTGAAACTCGCGTACCGTGCGCAAGACCGGCATGGGTCGGTCCTGCTTCATGCACGAGCCCAAGGCGATGCGGGAGATCAGGGGATTCACCGCCGGCGCCGCCAAGGGTGCCGCCTTCACCGCGGGCGAAGCGAGCGGCCGCGCCTCTTGCGCGACCAAGGGCGCAACCGTTGCCGCGAACGTACAAAGCAGGCACCATGTAAGCCTTAGATTCATACGAGTTTCATCAGGAAAGTGGGCTCTCATGGCAACGAAAAGCCACCGCCTGCCTCAGGTAGGGGCGCGACTGCGTCGCGTCCGTTCGCCTACCAATATCCCGGTCCCCGCTCCCCCTTTGCCTCCTGTCTCTAAGGTAGGGACAGCACCACGTGCTGTCCTAGTTGCCTCCTTGCCTCGGGTAGGGTCGGCACTGCGTGCCGACCTAGTTGCCTCTAGGATAGCACGCAGTGCTATCCCTACCTGTAGCAACCTTTGCACCTTTCCACAGGCCGTAGGCCGATTTGCACTTTTGCACCTTTTTAAAGCCGCTACCCGGTCCCCCTTTTCACTCCCTTTTCATCCTACACCATTGCACTGCCTTAGTGTTTCATTACGACTTGCCCACCCCATGAAAACCCGTGCACCCCTCCTGCTGCTGGCCTGCTGCGGCCTGCTGTTCGCCGCCGAACCGGCCACCCCTAATAAACCCAAGGCCGCCGAGCCCAAGGCCAAGCCCGCCGAGCCGGCCGCCTTCCTCACCGTCGAGGCGGCCGGAGCCGACTTCCTGCTGCAGGGGGAATTCGCGGCCAAAGGACTTGGCGCCAACGTCATCGCACTCGGAGCCGATAAATTCCGCCTGGTGATTTTCCAGGGCGGCCTGCCCGGCGCCGGCTGGGATGGTTCCGCGAAGACCGAAATGGAAGGCACCAAGGACGGCGGCCAAGTGACCTTCACCTCCAAAAAAGGCGACGCGAGCGCGACCGTTACCATCGTCATCGCAGGCGTGGCCAACGGCGTCCTGACCGTGACCCTCCCCGGCAGCCAACCGGTCACGCTCAATCGCCTGATCCGCCGTAGCCCGACCGAGGGCCTCGCCGCACCGACCGGCGCGAAGATCCTCTTCGACGGCAAGAACGCCGACGCTTGGAAGAACGGCAAGGTCGACGAACGCGGCTTCCTGCGCTGTGGCACGACTTCCAAGGAATTATTCAAAGACTACACGCTCCACCTCGAATTCCTGCTGCCGTTCAAACCCGCCGCCCGCGGTCAAGGCCGCGCCAACAGCGGCGTCTACCACCAGGACCGCTACGAGGTCCAGGTCCTCGATAGCTTCGGCCTCAAGGGCGAGAACAATGAATGCGGCGGCATCTACACGATTTCCGCGCCCAAGGTGAACATGTGCTTCCCGCCGCTCCAGTGGCAGACCTACGACGTCGATTTCACCGCCGCGAAGTTCGATGCGCAAGGGCAACGCACCGCCGCCGCCCGCATCACGGTCCGACACAATGGCGTGCTCATCCAGGATAACGTCGAACTGCCCCGCACGACCGGCAGCAGCGGCATCAAGACCGTCACCGATACGCCCGGCCCCTTCCAACTGCAGGAACACGGCAACCCGGTCTACTACCGTAATATCTGGGTGCTCGAAAAGTGATCCGCCTGCTGCTGAGTTTCTGCTGGCTGTTCTCGGCGCTCGCGGTCGCGGCCCCCGACCCGCGCCGACCCAATATCGTCGTGATCCTCACCGACGACTTGGGCTACGGCGACGTGGGTTGCTATAATCCGGAGTCGAAAATCCCGACGCCCAACCTCGATCGTCTGGCCCAAGCGGGTATGCGCTTCACCGACGCCCATGCGCCCTCCACGGTCTGCACGCCTTCCCGCTATAGCCTGCTGACGGGTCGCATGTCCTTCCGCACGGGCTACCGCGGCGGGGTCTTCACCGGCGTCGGCGGGCCAAGCTTGATCGAAGCCGACCGCCTCACGTTGCCGGGGATGCTCCAAAAACAGGGCTACGCGACCGCCGCCGTCGGCAAATGGCACGTAGGCCTGACTTTCCAAACGAAGGATGGCACGCCGATTCACCAAGTGAAGGTGCCCAGCGAAGGGCTCGGCGCCGGGAACGAGCTCGCCCGCATCCGGCTCACCGACTTCAGCCGACCGATCACCGATGGTCCCGTGCATCGGGGTTTCGACTACTTCTTCGGCACGGCCTGCTGCCCAACCACCGATTGGCTCTACGCCTACATCGAAAACGACCGGGTCCCGGTCCCACCCACCACGCTGCTCGATGCCTCGAAGCTCCCGAAGCATCCCTACGCCAACGATTGCCGCCGCGGGCTCGTGGCGCCCGGCTTCGAACTCGATCAGGTGGACTTGGTGTTCCTGGAAAAGAGCCAAGCGTGGCTGACGGACCACGTGAAGCGCGCGCCGAATCAACCGTTCTTCCTCTACCACGCGACGCAGGCCGCCCACCTGCCCTCCTTCGCTGCGCCGCGTTTTCAAGGATCGACCAAGGCCGGCCCCCACGGCGACTTCATCGCTGAACTGGATTTCATCGTGGGCGAATTGCTCGCGACGTTGGACAAGCTCGGGGTCGCCGAAAACACGTTGGTGATCTTCACCAGCGACAACGGCCCCGAAACCACGACGGCCATCCACATGCGCGCCGACCAAGGCCACGACCCGGCCCGTCCTTGGCGCGGCCTGAAACGCGATAACTGGGAAGGCGGCCACCGCGTGCCTTTCCTCGTGCGCTGGCCTGCCCGCGTGCGGCCTTCCGTCAGCCCCCAGACGATCTGCCTGACCGACCTGCTGGCGACGTGCGCGGCGCTCTCCGATACGCCCCTGCCGCGCAACGCGGGTGAAGATAGCTTCAGCTTCCTCTCCACATTGACCGGCATCGCCGATCAACGCCCACCACGTCCGTTCACGTTGCACCAAACAATCAAGAGCGAGCTGGCCATCCGTCGCGGGGACTGGAAATACCTCGACCACCGCGGATCGGGCGGCAACAGCTACGAAAAGGGAGCGCTCGCCCCTTTCGCGCTAACCGATACCGCCCCCACCGCCTCCGGCCAACTCTACAACCTGAAGACCGATCCGGGCGAACGGACGAACCTCTACTTTGAACGTCCTGAGATCGTGAAAGAACTCAAGGGACTCCTCGATCAAAGCAAGGCTTCCGGCCGCAGCGCCCCCTAACCCTCTCCACCCACTCCCCTCCCATGCTCCGCACGTTCACCTGCCTACTGTTCGCGGCTTCCGCCACCTTTGCCGCCGACAGCCTGCGCCAAGCTTCGCCCTGGGCCTCCGGCGTCGGCCTGTCCGACCGCATCGCCGACCTTCCCGAGGATTGGCCGTTGCTGACGAAACAGTTCGCCTACATCACGCCCGAGAACTGCATGAAGCCCGCGGCGACCCAGCCTCGCCCTGGCGTCTGGCGCCTCGAGGGACCCGATCGTTTCGTCGAATTCGCCCGCTCCAAAGACCTTAAGGTCGTCGGCCATTGCCTGGTCTGGGCCAAGGACGATCGCACGCCGGCATGGTTTTACCAAGACGGCGATAAGCCGGCCTCCAAGGAGGTCCTGCTGGGCCGCATGAAGGAACACATCGACAAGGTGGTCGGACGCTACCGCGGGCGCATCGCGATGTGGGATGTGGTCAACGAGGCCCTGGCCGACGGTGGCGGCTACCTGCGCGAATCGGGTTGGACGCGCGCCTGCGGGGAGGATTTCATCGCCAAGGCCTTCGAATACGCGCACGCGGCCGACCCGCAAGCGCTCCTGGTCTACAACGACTACAACAACGAGCTCGATGGTAAGCGCGAACAGATGCTGAAGCTGCTCGCGAGCCTCCGCGCCCGCAATGTTCCGGTCCACGCGGTTGGCCTGCAGGGCCACTACGAGCTCGACCGCATCCCTTTCGAAGCCCTCGAAAAGACGCTCATCGCCCTGCGCGAGGCCAAACTGAAGGCCGTGATTTCGGAACTCGATATCGACGTCATCCCCCGCGGTCGCTGGTGGGCCGACAAAGGCGCGCACCAAGCGGAGATGGCGAAGATCAACCCCTACGCCAACGGTTGCCCTCCGGAAATCCTCGCCCGCCAGGCCGAACAATACGCCCAGCTGTTCCGCCTCTTCCGCAAATACCCCGACGTGATCACGCGCGTGTCGTTCTGGAACCTCCACGACGGCCAAAGCTGGCTCAACAAATTCCCCTGGCAGCGCGTCAACCACCCGCTCCTCTTCGACCGCCAAGGCCAGCCCAAGCCCGCCTTCACCGCCGTCATGAAGGAACTCACCACTCCCGCCTCGAAGTAGGGAATGGTAGGGACAGCACCACGTGCTGCCCTAAGTGTATCGGGTAGGGTTGGCACTGCGTGCCAACCTAGCTGCCTCTAGGTAGGGGCGCGACTGCGTCGCGTCCGTCCACCTACCAACTTCCCGGTCCCCCTCTGCCTCGGGTAGGGGCGCGACTGCGTCGCGTCCGTTCGCCCGCCTACTTCCCGGTCCCCGGTCCCCCTTTTCACTCTGCCTCGGGTAGGGTCGGCACTGCGTGCCGACCTAGTGCCCCTAGGATAGCACGCAGTGCTATCCCTACCTTCATCAACCTTTGCACTTTTGCACAGGCCGTAGGCCGATTTGCACCTTTGCACGGCATCTTCCCCCTTGTCCCCTCGCGAGCTCTGCTCGCGCCCCCCTCGCGGCCTTCAGCCTCGCGCCACACCTACTTCCCCGCCGGATTCTTGAAGGCCCCATACGACTCCGCCAAGGCCACCAACTGCGCATAGGCATCGCGATAGACGCGCTCCGCATATGATCCGGCCATCGGACCAGCCGCGGTGCCCGTGATTTCCGCCCGGATGGCCGCACCACCGAAGTCGACCTGCTGTTTGCAATAATCGAGGCGAGTCTTGGTCAAGGCGATGAACTGAGCCCGGACGTCCTTGGGGAGGTGCGGGTAGCCGAGGACTTCGCGCACGGCGCGGTCGATCTCGAGCTTCCAGAGGCGCAGGGCTTCATGGTTGGCCGACATCATGTCATAGGTGCTCGAGGCATCCAGCGATTCGAGGTAGCGGTCGAGGGGATGCGCGAACTGCCCGTTCGCCTTGGTGATCGCTCGCACGATGAGCACGTGCTTGGACTCCGGGTCCAGCAGGGTCGCGCCCTTGGATTCATCATAACAGAGGTGAAGTTTCTTGCCCTTGGGCCAGGCATTGACCTGCTCCCACTTCAGGCCGTTGAGGTCGACGGCCAGTCGGCGGCCATCCTGTAATTTATACTGTCCGACGTCGCGGTATTCATTCCAAACCACTTCTTCGGAATAAAGATAGCCCGCCAGTGGCTGCATGAACCGCTTGGCGCGCAGGGCGGCCACGTCGGCCTGCAAGCGCTCGCTCGCGCCCGCTTCCGTGGCCCAGACGACCCCAGCAACGTCGCCTTTGGTTTCGGCCGCAGACAGCGCCGCCACCACGAACAAGCCAGCTAGCCAAAACACATTTCGCATCACCCCTCCACCCTACCCCC
>Ga0255109_1000277_pt1 | contig 14702 bp, 10 predicted proteins | sample Law_Miss_RepB_8h_FD_188471 | JGI IMG/M metagenome (GOLD analysis project Ga0255109, IMG submission 188471) | Freshwater microbial communities from St. Lawrence River, New York, United States - Law_Miss_RepB_8h | ecosystem: Environmental > Aquatic > Freshwater > River | place: USA: New York... | reverse complement strand
TGGTGACAACGTGACCATGACTGTGGAGCTCGGTAAGCCGATCGCTATGGACGAAGGTTTGCGTTTCGCTATCCGTGAGGGTGGCCGTACCGTTGGCGCAGGCCGCGTCGTCAAGATCATTAAGTGAAATAAGTAAACGAACGAATTACAGACTGACCGGAGACAGACGTGCCCAGAAACGATAAGCGGGTGAAGATCACCCTCGAATGCACCGAGTGCAAGCGACGGAACTACATCACCATCAAGAGCAAGATCAATGACCGCGAACGGCTCGAAATGAGCAAGTACTGCAGCCATGATCGTAAACACACCAGTCACAAGGAGACGCGCTAGTACTACTGGCGTCTGAGGGCAGTAGCTCAGCTGGTAGAGCATCGGTCTCCAAAACCGACGGTCGGGGGTTCGAATCCCTCCTGCCCTGCTCAGCGCCATCACTTGCGCAACTAACCTTTATCGCACTTTAAGAAACCGAGAACTCGCCATGACAGCGGATCTAAACCGAGAACAAAAGCGCACACTCAAGAAAATGGGTGCACTCGACGAGCAGGGCAACCCTGCGCGTCAAGCTCGCGCGCCTAAGGCTCGGGACGAACGTACGACTCCAACGCAGTACTTACGTGAAGTTCGCGAAGAAATGAACAAGGTGGCGTGGCCAAAGTGGCCTGAAGTTCGCCGTTACTCAATCGTGGTGCTGTTGACTGTTGCTGTCTTCACATCGATTATTGGTGTTGCCGACACTGCCGTCGGTTTCATCACAGACTGGCTGTACAAGAGCTGATGAACGACGAGATGAACATGAACGATTTCAATGATCAAGTAACAGATGAAGTAACACTCGATGTTGCTAACGAACCACAGATCATCGATCTGACCGAGCCCGACGACATCCTTGCTGATGAAGATGCGGCTCCGGTGACCAACCCGTGGCGTCGTCCTGGACAGTGGTTCGTTGTGCACACTCAGGCTGGATACGAAAAGAAAGTCAAAGCCAATCTTGAAGCGCGTATTCAGTCGCTGAATATCGAAGATCGCATTTACGAAACCGTCATCCCGATGGAAGACGTTGTTGAGTTCAAGAACGGTCGCAAGCAGACCGTGCAAAAGAAAGTTTTCCCCGGCTACATCTTGGTGCGTTGCATCATGGACGACGAGAGCTGGTACTGCATTCGCAACACGCCAGGTATCACCGGTTTCGTTGGCCAGAGCCAAAAGGGTCAAAAGCCCACACCGTTGTCCCGCAAAGAAGTCGAGACCTTCTTGTCCGCGAAGGGTGACGGCCAAGAAGCCGCCAACCGTCGTAAGCCCAAGATGGAGTACGAAGTCGGCGAAAGTGTCCGTGTTAAAGAGGGCCCATTCGCAGATTTCTCGGGTCAAGTGGCAGAAATCAATGCCGACCACATGAAGTTGAAGGTTTTAGTCAATATCTTTGGACGTGAAACCATGGTCGAGATGGACTTCAGCCAGGTCGCCAAGCTCTAACAGTTTTAGCAAGTTCTATATACAAGTCGTTCTACGAAGGGAAACGCCCCATGGCGAAGAAGAAACTCACAGCGATCGTCAAGATCCAGATTCCGGCCGGTAAGGCCACACCGGCTCCGCCGGTTGGTACCGCGCTCGGACCGCATGGCGTCGCCATCATGGACTTCGTGAAGGCGTACAACGCTGCCACTGAAAGCCAAGTCGGCACCATCATCCCCGTCGAGATTTCGATTTTCGAAGATCGCACGTTCACCTTTATCTTGAAGACACCGCCAACACCCGTGTTGTTGCGTCAGAAGGCTGGTCTCGATAAGGGCAGCCAGACTCCTGGCAAGGCTGTTGTTGGTTCGGTGACCGAATCAGACATCGAAGAAGTCGCCAAGATCAAGATGCCCGACCTCAACGCATTCGACCTCGAAGCTGCCAAACAGCAAGTTCGTGGCACCGCACGGTCGATGGGCCTCGTCGTTAAGTGATCTAGTTGATAAAAATTTAGTTATACAAATAAACCAGCGCCTGGACCAAGAACACCTCACTTGGCCGGCATAACACCTTCGTGTGAATAGCGAAGGAGAGGGAGACAGTCATGTCCGGAAAGAAATTCACTGATGCATTGAAGCGTTACGACCGCGATGCACTCTTCACACCAACTGAAGCCGTCAGCTTGGTGAAGACGTTGGCGACTGCGAAGTTCGATGAGACCATCGAAATCGCGTTGCGTCTCGGCGTCGATCCACGTAAGGCCGAGCAGGCCGTGCGCGGAACCGTGGCATTGCCATCAGGTACCGGTAAGAACATTCGCGTTGCAGTTTTCGCAACCGGTGAAGCTGCCGAAGAAGCCCGTAAGGCTGGTGCCGACATTGTTGGTGCCGAAGATCTTGCTGCCGAAATTGAAAAAGGTGTTTTCGATTTCGACTTGGCCATTGCTACTCCTGACATGATGCCCTTAGTTGGTCGCATCGGTCGAGTGCTTGGACCTCGCGGCCTCATGCCGAACCCCAAGACCGGAACCGTGACCCAAGATGTTGGTAAAGCGGTTGGCGAATTCAAGGGCGGAAAAGTTGAATACCGCACCGACCGTTACGGCAACGTGCACGTTCAGCTTGGCAAGGTGTCTTTCACCGTCGAGCAGATCGAAGCCAACTTCCGTGCCGTGCTTGATGAAATTCAGCGCGCCAAGCCAGCATCGGCCAAGGGTCGTTATTTACGCAAGATCACGGTGTCATCAACCATGGGACCTGGCGTCAAAGTTGACCTCAACCGTCTCCGTCCCGAAACGGTCTGATTGATCCAGCCAAAAAGATCTAGGTGGCGTGTCGGTCTTTGACCGATATCGTCACCCATCTAGTTCAAGTTTCATAAGTAATTGCTTGCCAGAGACAGTCGGTCGACCGAAAGGTCAGTAAAGAACTTCCGAGTTCGCCAACCGAGGCGGAGACTGCACGGAGCCTTTCGCTCCTCGTGGTGTTCGCATCTGCGAGCCCCGAGTTGTAGCGAAAGGAGGAAAAACACGTGGAGAACCCCCGTCCGGAAAAAGTTTCAACCGTCAGTGAGATCACTGAAAAGTTGGCCGCATCAGAAGTGGTATTCATTACTGAATATCGCGGCATGAGCGTTGGCCAATTAGCAAACCTTCGAACCGCGCTTCGTGGCGTCAGTGCCGAGCACAAGGTGTACAAAAACACCTTGGCCCGTATTGCTGCTGTTGCGACCGGTAAGTCAGTTTTGTCTGACCTACTCGTCGGTCCGAGCTCATTGACTTTTGTTCATGGAGATGCCGCAGCCACCGCCAAGGTGTTACGCGAATTCGCCAAGACCAATCCGTTACTCGTGATCAAGGGTGGCACTTTGGGCAGCGCATTGCTGTCCGCCAAAGATGTCGAAGCCTTGGCCGATCTACCGCCGCGCGAAGTTTTGCTGGCCCAGTTCGCTGGAGCCCTGCAGGCCCCGCTCGTCAAAACCGCAGGTCTACTGCAAGCACTGCCGCGCAATATGGCCTATGGCCTCAAGGCATTGCTCGATCAAAAAGCTGCCTAATCAGCAGTTCGTTAAAAACCGTAAAAATCATTCATTTCAACCAAATCTGAACCAAAAATAGGAGAAAACATCATGGCTCTCAGCAAAACAGAGATCCTGGACGGCATTGCCGCCCTCACCGTTATCGAGCTCAAGGAACTGCTTGACGCTTTTGAAGAGAAGTTCGGCGTCACCGCTGCTGCCCCCGTGGCCGTTGCTGTTGCCGGTGGTGGAGCTGCTCCGGCAGCCGCCGCTGAAGAGCAGGACGAATTCGACGTCGTCTTGACCGATGCCGGCGCCCAGAAGATCCAGGTCATCAAGGTTGTGCGCGAGCTCACCAACCTCGGTCTCAAGGAAGCAAAAGACCTCGTTGACGCCGCACCAAAGCCCGTCCTCGAAAAGGCCAGCAAGGAAGATGCCGAGAAGGCAAAAGCCAAGTTGGTCGAAGCTGGCGCTTCAGTCGACATCAAGTGATGCTGGCCGGCTGAGCCGGTTTTCATACATCTAGCACTGATTGACCCGCAGTTTCCCCAGTTCAGACTGGGTGAGGCTGCGGGTCTGTCGCGTCCCAGGGCCAAGAATTTCCGTATTTCCCCAAAATCTTGCCCGAGGGTGCTTGACCTGACCCCCGATATCGGCTTACCGTTACCCCATCCCGAACGGGTCACACCGTTTCGGAAGAACTGCCCGACTCTTTTGTCGCCGGCGGTTGATAACTGTCGCCCTAGAGCGGTAGTCTCATCTGTTGCCGTGTGTCGCCTCTGTCTTTTTCGTTCCCCAAATTCGGTTCGACGCGCTTTTCGTATTCCCCCATATCAATCAGCGTTTATCTAGGCATTTAGTCGTTATTTAGTCAGTTATTCAGTCCCACTTTCGCAATATCTCAGCCACTAGGAGTTCACCTTGGCCAGCAAAAGCAAGAGCAGCGAGCGTTTTTCCTTCGGGAGCCTCCCAGAAGTCGTCGAGATGCCCAATCTCCTCGATATTCAGAAGGTCAGTTTTGCCAACTTCTTAAAAGAAGGTTTGGCCGAGACGTTTAAGGACATCTCGCCCATTGAAGACTTCCACGGCAACTTGAGCCTCGAGCTCGAGTACGACCCAACTGACGAAGACTTATTCCCCGAGCCCAAGTTCACGGTTGAAGAGTGCCGCGAAAAGGGCCACACCTACCAGCGTTCAATTTTGGTGCGCGCGCGATTCAGTAATCGCAGCACCGGAGAATTGCGCGAGCAGTTGGTGTTCATGGGCGACTTCCCGATGATGACCGAAAAGGGAACCTTCATCGTGAACGGAACTGAGCGCGTCGTTGTGTCGCAGCTCGTTCGTAGCCCTGGCGTCATCTTCGAAGCCGGTGAGCGTTACCGTCTGCGTAACTTGTCGAAGCACCAATTGGTGAAGGGCACGGTTCACCCTCAGCGTGGTGAATGGCTCGAGTTCGACGTTGAGCACAAGCCTGGCAAGTACGTCACTGCTGGTACCCGCGTGGCTCGTAAGCGCCGTATGGGTATCTTCACGTTGCTTCGTGCCATTGGTTACGACGAAGCCAACTTCCCCGGCTTCATTGACAAGTTTGTTGAGCACTTCAAAGAGCAAGACGGTGTCACACCGTTGCTCGCTGATCAGTGGGACAAAGAGCGCGACATCGCGCCGACCCAAGACGAAGCTCTCGTTGAAATTTACAAGCGTGCTCGCCCCGGTGAGCCGCCGTCGCTTGAATCAGCTCGCGCCTATTTCAAGAATGCATTCTTCGATTCGAAGCGTTACGACTTGTCACGCGTCGGTCGTTACAAGATCGATCGCAAGCTCGGTGAAGAACTCGCCAAGCTTGACGAATTCTTCGGTAAGGGAACACGCAAGCACGGTGAATTCTTCAAGGTTCAACTTGACGACCCGAACAAGCGCCCCATCGAAAGCGATCCCGAAGATGGCAACGTTTTGCGTCCGAACGAAATCCTCGCATCGGTCTCGTACATGTTGCACCTCGTGTCGCAGACACCCGGCTACCGCCTTGACGACCAAGACCACTTTGCAAACCGTCGTATTCGTTCGGTTGGTGAATTGATTCAGAACCAGGTTCGTATTGGTTTGTCACGTATGGAGCGCGTTGTTCGTGAACGCATGACCACACAAGACCCCGAATCAATTACGCCAGTCACCTTGGTGAACATTCGTCCCGTGTCAGCAGCGATCAAAGAGTTCTTCGGAACCAGCCAGTTGTCGCAGTTGATGGACCAAGTGAACCCATTGTCGGGAATCACCCACCGTCGTCGTTTGTCGGCACTCGGGCCGGGTGGACTCAGCCGTGAGCGCGCTGGCTTCGAAGTTCGAGACGTCCACTTCTCGCACTATGGCCGTATGTGCCCGATTGAAACTCCAGAAGGTCCAAACATTGGACTCATTGGTGCACTCAGTAACTACGCCCGTATCAACAGCTTTGGTTTCATCGAAACGCCATACCTCAAAGTTGAAAACGGCAAAGTCACGAAGAAGTTCGAGTACATGCCCGCCGACGAAGAAGAGAAGTACGTTGTTGCTCAGGCCAACACTGCTCTGAATCCCGACGGAACATTCCGCGACGCCAAGATTTTGGTGCGTCAGTCTCCGCAGGCGGCCAGCCTCGCCGACTTGAAGCGCATGCTTGAAGCCGAAAGCTTCTTCGGTGCAACCACCGACATCAAGATGGTTCCGCCATCTGAAGTGCAACTCATTGACGTGTCACCAAAGCAGATTGTTTCTGTTGCGACCGCGTTGATTCCGTTCCTTGAGCACGACGACGCCAACCGCGCCCTCATGGGTGCGAACATGCAACGTCAGGCTGTTCCGTTGGTGCGCACTGAAGCTCCGTATGTCGGAACTGGCATGGAGCGTAAGGCTGCATCAGATGGTGCCGACTTGATCTTGGCAACCGACGACGGTGAAGTCACCGAAGTCTCTGGTTCACAGATCACGGTTCAGTACAAGACGACCGGTAAGCGCGTCTACAACTTGCTCAAGTTCCGTCGTTCAAATCACAACACGTGTGTTAACCAGATTCCGCGCGTTCTTGAAGGACAGCAGTTGAAGAAGGGCGATCTCATCGCTGACGGTCCGAGCACCGACAACGGCGAACTCGCTCTTGGTAAGAACTTGCTCGTGGCCTTCATGCCTTGGGAGGGTTACAACTTCGAAGACGCCATCATCTTGTCCGACCGTTTGGTTCGTGACGATGTGTTGACATCAATTCACATTCATGAGTATTCAGTTGACGCCCGTGACACCAAACTCGGACCCGAAGAAATTACTCGCGACATCCCGAACTTGTCTGATGACATTTTGCGCGACCTCGACGAGCGTGGAGTTATCCGCGTTGGTGCCGAAGTCGGTCCTGGCGATGTGTTGGTCGGAAAAGTCACCCCCAAGGGTGAAACCGAACTCACACCAGAAGAGCGTTTGCTCCGTGCCATCTTCGGTGAGAAGGCTCGCGAAGTTCGCGATACCTCACTGAAGGTTCCTCACGGTGAAAGCGGCAAGGTCATTCACGTCAGCATGCTCGACCGTAACGAAGGTGGCGAACTTGCTCCTGGTGTGAACCAGATGGTCAAGGTTCTTGTTGCTCAGAAGCGCAAGATCAGCGTCGGCGACAAGTTGGCCGGACGTCACGGTAACAAGGGTGTTATCTCGAAGATTCTTCCGCAAGCCGACATGCCGTACATGGCTGACGGAACGCCGGTTGACATCGTCTTGAACCCACTCGGTGTTCCGAGCCGAATGAACGTCGGTCAGGTTCTTGAAGCTCACCTTGGTTATGCCGCTCGTTGGGGTTGGCAAGGTTTCTCACGTGGCGACACCGCGTTCCCGTCGGTTGGTACTTCACCAATTCGTGGAACCGAGTCGAAGACCCACGCGGGCACCACGCCTTCAACCATGATCGCCACACCAGTCTTCGACGGCGCCCACTGGGACGAAGTTGAACAGTCACTCGATCAGCCGACCATTGTTGAAATTTTTGCGCACCTCAATCCTGAGTCAGCGCACTTCGACAAGCCGATGATCAAGTCGACTGGTAAGACCACATTGTTCAACGGTCGCACCGGCGATGCGTACGACAACGACATCACTGTTGGCTACATGTACATCTTGAAGTTGTCGCACATGGTCGACGACAAGATTCACGCCCGTTCAACCGGACCGTACAGCATGATCACTCAGCAACCGCTTGGTGGTAAGGCTCAGTTCGGTGGACAGCGCTTCGGTGAAATGGAAGTGTGGGCTCTCGAGGCCTACGGTGCGGCTTATTGCTTGCAAGAGTTGCTCACCATTAAGTCCGACGATGTGCTCGGTCGTGTCAAGGTGTACGAAGCCATTGTGAAGGGCGAGAACATCCCCGAACCCGGCATTCCTGAGAGCTTCAAAGTTCTCATGAAGGAAATGCAGGCGTTGTGCTTGAACGTTGAAGTTCTCGCCGCTGACGGCAACGAGATCGAGATGAAAGAAATCGATGAAGAAATCGATAGCGCCATCAAGGGTCTAGGAATTGACATCAGTCGCCCCGAAAAAGGCAGCGACCAGGACGACAAGGATCGTGCAGCTAGCCGTCGCTGACGGTGAGTGCACGATCAACCTGTAAGTAATCAACGGTACGCGACGGAACGAAGAGAGAGCGAGAGACGAAATGCTCGATGTGAATATGTTCGACCAACTGCGAATTGGATTGGCAACTGCCGATCACATTCGTAACTGGTCCAGCGGTGAAGTAAAAAAGCCCGAGACCATTAACTACCGAACACTGCGCCCCGAAAGGGACGGTCTGTTCTGTGAAAAGATCTTCGGACCAACCCGCGACTGGGAGTGCTACTGCGGTAAGTACAAGCGAGTGCGCTTTAAGGGAATCATCTGCGAAAAGTGTGGCGTTGAAGTCACACGCTCAAAGGTGCGTCGCGAGCGCATGGGCCACATCGAGTTGGCTGCTCCTGTTGTACACATCTGGTACTTGCGCGGAACTCGTTCGTGGTTGGCATATTTGCTCGCCGGCATCGAGCCCAAAGAAGAGCTCAAGGCTAAGCAGCTTGAAAAGGTCATTTACTTCGCAGCTCACTTGGTGACCTGGGTTGACGGCGACAAGCGCCACGATGATCTTTCGAGTCTCGAAGCCGAATACCTTGGCGAACTCGAAGCCATTGAAAAAGAACGTGACATCGAAATTGAAAAGCGTTTCAAGGATCTTGAAAAAGATGCTGAACGTCTTGAAAAAGAAGGTGCCAAAGACGCCGAAGTCAAGGCCATGCAAAAGGTGGCAGACAAAGAGATCTCGAGCATTCGCGATCGCTATGTCGGTGAAATCGATTTGCTCAAGCGCACGTGGGATGAATTCCGCAGCTTGCACTCACGCCAGATCATCGAAGACGAAGTGTTGTGGCGCGAACTTCGCGATCGCTACTCCGATTACTTCGAAGGTGGCACCGGTGCCGATGCAATCAAGTCACTGATTGATCGCATCGACTTTGACGAAGAAGAAATCAAGTTGCGCGAAGCGATCGTTCCGCAAGACGGCAAGAAGCCACTGAGCGCACAGCGCAAGCAGAAGGCCATCAAGCGTCTCAAGATTGTTGCGTCGTTCAACCAGCGCGATCCCGAAACTGGTCGTCGTCAAAATGATCCGAAGGCCATGATCCTTGATGTTGTTCCGGTGATCCCGCCCGAACTGCGTCCGATGGTTCAACTTGAAGGTGGACGTTTCGCAACGTCTGACCTCAACGACTTGTACCGCCGCGTGATCAACCGCAACAACCGTCTCGAGCGTTTGCTCGGTCTTGGTGCACCTGAAATCATTGTCAACAACGAAAAGCGCATGCTGCAAGAAGCGGTTGACGCATTGTTCGACAATGGTCGTCGTGGTCGCCCCGTGACTGGTCCGGGTAACCGTCCGCTCAAGTCGCTATCTGACATGTTGAAGGGTAAGCAAGGACGTTTCCGTCAGAACCTTCTCGGAAAGCGCGTTGACTACTCGGGTCGTTCAGTCATCGTGGCTGGACCAACCTTGCGTTTGCATCAGTGTGGTCTGCCCAAGTTGATGGCCCTTGAACTCTTCAAGCCATTCGTGATGAAGCGTCTTGTCGACATTGAGTACGCACAAAACATTAAGAGCGCCAAGCGCATGGTCGAACGTCGTCATCCACGCGTGTGGGACGTCCTCGAAGAAGTCATTCGCGAACACCCAGTGTTGTTGAACCGTGCACCCACGCTTCACCGTTTGGGTATTCAGGCATTCGAGCCCGTACTCGTTGAAGGCAAAGCCATTCAGATTCACCCACTCGTGTGTACAGCATTCAACGCTGACTTCGACGGTGACCAGATGGCTGTGCACGTGCCGTTGTCAGCTGAAGCTCAGGCCGAAGCTCGCGTGCTCATGCTCAGCGCCAACAACATTTTGTCACCAGCCTCTGGTCGTCCGATCGTGACCCCGAGCCAAGACCTCATCATTGGTGCGTACTACCTCACCAACGAAGGTCCGTGGACATTGGGTGAAGGTCGCGTCTTCCGTCATAACTGGGAAGTCTTGCGAGCACTCGACGAAGGCACGGTGAAGATCCACGCCAAGATCAAGATGCGCAAGACCGACGGCGAAAACTTCGAAACGACTCCTGGTCGTTTGTTATTCGAAGAAGCTTTGCCCGAGACGTACACCGCTCGCTTTGGTCATATCGCTAAGCCGATCAAGAAGAAGGAAATGGGCGAACTTGTTGAAGTTCTCTCCGATCACTTCACCAACGCGCAAGTTGCGGACTCGCTCGATGCCATCAAGGCCATCTGCTACCGCTACGCATCGCAGTCAGGCCTCACGGTGTCAATTGACGACGTGAAGACTCCTGCTTCAAAGCGTGCGTTGCTTGACGACTACGAAAAGCAAGCCGAGAACGTCGAGAATCAGTTCAAGCGCGGCATCATTACTGACGGCGAACGTCGTCAGCAAGAAGTGAGCATTTGGTCTGAAGCAACCGACAAGGTCAAAGACGCCATGGAAACGGCTTTCAAAGCCGAACTCACCAACCCCGTCTACATGATGATCGACTCGGGTGCTCGCGGAAACATGACGCAGATGCGTCAGATCGCCGGTATGCGTGGTCTCGTGGCTAACCCTCGTGGTGACATGATTCCTCGTCCGATCAAGCGCAACTTCCGTGAAGGTCTTGAAACCCTCGAGTACTTCATTGCTACTCCTGGTGCTCGTAAGGGACTCGTCGACACCGCACTTCGTACTGCCGACTCTGGCTACTTGACTCGTCGTCTTGTCGACGTTGCGCAAGAACTCATTGTTCGCCAAGACGATTGCGGAACTGCACTTGGTGTGTGGATCGACAACGTTCAGCCCGACACTGCAAACCGTAAGTCGTATGTTGAAACCAAGTTGTACGGACGTGCACTTGCAATCGATACCACTGTCGCTGGAACTGTTGTTGCCCGTAACACCATCATCGACGATGAGTTGATGATGCAGATGGTCAATGACGAAAGCTTCAATCGTGTTCGCGTGCGTTCAGTACTCACGTGCGATGCCGAACTCGGTGTCTGCGCGTTGTGCTACGGCCGTTCACTCGCCAGCGGTAAGCCCATCGAATTGGGTGAAGCTGTTGGTGTTATTGCGGCTCAGTCAATTGGTGAACCTGGTACTCAGCTCACCATGCGTACGTTCCACACTGGTGGTGTTGCTGGTAAGGACATCGCCGGCGGTTTGCCACGCGTTGTTGAATTGTTCGAAGCACGTACACCGAAGGGCTCAGCACGTTTGGCACGAGCCACTGGTGTGATTCGCATCGGCGAAGACGACGGCAAGGGTATTCCCGTGAACGTTGTTGACGACGCTGGCGAAGAGCACTTGGTGTTGTTGCCTACTGGTAGCCGACCGATTGTCAAAGACGGACAAGAAGTCACCGCCGGACAAGCCATCACTGATGGTCCTTTTGATCCAAAAGAAATCATGGAGATCAAGGGCATCCGCGAAACCCAGACGTACATCGTTGAAGAAGTACAAAAGGTGTACCGCGATCAGGGTGTATCAATTCACGACAAGCACATCGAACTCATTGTTCGTCAGATGACGCGTCGCGTGAGCGTGCAAGAAACTGGTGACACCACCTTCTTGCCCGGTGAGCGCACCGACAACAAGACGTTCCGTGACACCAACCGTCAGATGGTCGAAGAGGGCAAGCGTCCCGCCGAAGGTCGTACCGAACTTATGGGTATCACCAAGGCATCGCTCGCCACCGAGTCCTGGCTGTCGGCTGCATCATTCCAAGAGACCACTCGCGTACTCACCGAGGCTGCCATCGATGGCCGCGGCGACTCGCTCAATGGCCTCAAAGAGAACATCATCATCGGCAAACTCATCCCGGCTGGTTCGGGCATGATGCGTTACCGGGACTTCGGCATCGATGCCCCCGATTACGTGCCAATGGCGACCTATCACAGTGATGACTCGGACATTTCAGATGTCCTCAGCCAGAGCTGGGTCTCCCAGGGTTCAACACCCGGCTGATAATCGGGTCGGAAAAGGTTACAAAGCAAAGAAATATCGTCATATCGAGAAGCCCCATGGGCAACGGGTTGCCGTTGTTCGTGGGGCGCTCGTAACATCTCAAGTCCCTGCGTGTTCTTTGGCAGGAGCGAGAGTCGCCAAGATATTCCGCAGCCTCGAGGTTGCGGACAAGCAAAGAGGTCAAAGAGTGCCCACAATTCAGCAGCTGGTCCGTCAGGGACGTAGCACCAAATTCACCAAGAGCAAGACGCCGGCCCTCAAGGGTTCACCGCAGCGTCGTGGAGTGTGCACCCGCGTGTACACCAACACCCCCAAGAAGCCGAACTCGGCTCTTCGTAAGGTGGCTCGTGTGCGTTTATCAAGTGGTGTTGAAATCACCGCGTACATTCCTGGTGAAGGTCACAACCTTCAAGAGCACTCCATCGTTCTCGTACGTGGCGGTCGTGTACGCGACCTTCCCGGTGTTCGTTACAAGATCATTCGTGGCGCGCTTGACGCAGCCGGAGTGAAGAACCGTAAGCAGTCCCGTAGTAGCTATGGCGCAAAGCGCGTCAAGTGATCGCAGTAGAGACCAAAAGGAATAGGTGAATTGATATGCCCCGTAAGGGTCCCGCCCCCCGCCGTGAAATGACGCCCGACCCGGTTTACCGGTCATTGCTCGTCACCCAGTTGATGAACAAGGTCATGCTCAGTGGCAAGAAGAGCACTGCAGAAAAGATCGTGTACGACGCGCTCAAGATGGTTGAAGAAAAGACTGGCGCCGAGCCAATCGCAACCTTGAAGCGTGCCATCGACAACACTCGTCCTCCGCTTGAAGTTCGTAGCCGCCGTGTTGGTGGAGCGACCTATCAGGTTCCCGTTGAAGTCAAGCCCCGTCGTGCCAACACGTTGGCCATTCGTTGGGTTGTTGACTACTCGCGTGCTCGTCGTGAAAAGACGATGGCGCAGTGTTTGGCGAACGAATTGCTCGACGCATCGAATGGTCTTGGTGCTGCCGTCAAGAAGCGTGACGACATGCAAAAGATGGCCGATTCAAACAAGGCCTTCGCCCACTATCGCTGGTAATTCCAGCGCTGATACGACTACCTCAGCACCCCGGTCTCAACACCGGGGTGCGACTATGTAAAACCCCCTGACACGAACTGCAAACAAACCGAAAGTGAACGACGATGGCTAAGCGTGAGTATCCACTAGATCGCACTCGCAACATCGGCATCATGGCCCACATTGATGCCGGTAAGACGACGACAACAGAACGCATTCTGTACTACACCGGTAAGAGCTACAAGATCGGTGAAGTTCACGACGGTGCCGCAACCATGGACCACATGGCTCAAGAACAAGAGCGCGGCATCACAATTACTTCGGCGGCCACCACGTGTATCTGGAATGACCACCGCATCAACATCATCGACACCCCGGGACACGTGGACTTCACCATTGAAGTAGAGCGCTCATTGCGCGTACTCGACGGTGCTGTCACTGTGTTCGACTCGGTTGCTGGTGTTGAACCGCAAACCGAAACCGTGTGGCGTCAAGCCAACAAGTACAACGTTCCACGTATGTGCTTCGTGAACAAGATGGACCGCATCGGTGCCGACTTCTATCGCACCGTGTCGATGGTGAAAGATCGCCTCGAAGCAACTGTTGCAGTGATTCACCTTCCCATCGGTTCTGGTGGACCCGAAAGCGCAAAGCCTTTTGCTGGTCTCATCGACCTCGTGAAGATGAAGGCACTCATTTGGCATGACGAAGAACTCGGCGCCAAGTGGGACGAAACCGACATCCCGGCCGACATGGTCGATCAGGCCAATCAGTACCGCGAAGAACTTCTTGAAACCATTGCAACGTCAGACGATGCATTGATGGAAAAGTACCTCGCTGGTGAAGAACTCTCCATTGACGAAATCAAGCGTGCACTGCGTAAGGGCACCTTGGCATTCGACTTCGTTCCCGTGTTGTGTGGTTCAGCGTTCAAGAACAAGGGTGTTCAGCCAATGCTTGACGCCGTTGTTGACTTCTTGCCGAGCCCACTCGACATTCGTCCCGCACAAGGTGTGTTGCCCGGCGAAGCCGAAACTCCGGCCGAGCGTGGAGCTGATGAAAACGGACCGTTCGCTGCTCTTGCTTTCAAGATCGTGGCCGACCCATTTGGCAAGCTCACCTACTTCCGCGTGTATTCCGGAACGATCAACAAGGGTGACGAGGTGTACAACAGCACTAAAGAGCGTCGTGAGCGCCTTGGCCGTATTTTGTTGATGCACGCAAACCAGCGTGAAGATCTTGACACCGCGTTTGCTGGCGACATCGTTGCTGGTCTTGGTTTCAAAGAAACCACCACTGGTGACACGTTGTGTGATCGCAACAACGCGATCATTCTTGAACGAATGATTTTCCCCGAGCCCGTTATTCACGTGGCCATCGAACCCAAGACCAAGGACGATCAGGACAAGTTGGGTAAGGCTCTCAAGTCATTGTCCGACGAAGACCCGACCTTCCGCGTTCGCACCGACGAAGAAACCGGCCAGACCGTTATCTCCGGAATGGGCGAGCTTCACCTCGAAATTCTTGTCGACCGTATGCAACGCGAATTCAACGTGGACGCAACTGTTGGTAAGCCACAAGTGGCCTACCGCGAAACTGTCACCAAGTTGGTCGAACAAGTCGAGTACCGCCACATCAAGCAGTCTGGTGG
>Ga0255109_1000272_pt1 | contig 14852 bp, 11 predicted proteins | sample Law_Miss_RepB_8h_FD_188471 | JGI IMG/M metagenome (GOLD analysis project Ga0255109, IMG submission 188471) | Freshwater microbial communities from St. Lawrence River, New York, United States - Law_Miss_RepB_8h | ecosystem: Environmental > Aquatic > Freshwater > River | place: USA: New York... | reverse complement strand
ACACCAACCCCTACTTGCTTACACCTTTGCACTTTTGCACCTTTGCACTGTATCTTCACCACCCTACCCCATGCGACTCGCCCTTCTCGCCTGCCTACTCTCCCTGCCCCTCTCCGCGGCCGACGATACCAGCTGGCTGCAGTCCAAGGGCACCCTGCTCTTCCATGACGCCTTCGAGCGCGAGGAGACGGGCAACGGGCTCAAGGCCATCGGCAACGGCTGGGAGAGCGCCACCGCCGACCGCGTGCCGCAACTCAAGCAGGCCGACCTCGACGGCGGTATCCTGAAGGTCACCAGCGCCACCAAGGAGGCCGGGCATGCCGCCCACATCCACCACGACGCGGGCTTCGCGGACGGCGGGGTCATCGTTCGTTTCAAGTTCCCCGGACTAAACAAAAGCGAAGGCCTGCAGCTGGGCTTCGTCGACCGCGAGGTGAAGGACATCCACGCCGGCCACCTCTGCTACGCGATCCTATCCCAGTCCACCCTCACCCTCAAGGACAGCAAAACGGGGGAAATGAACCTCGCCATCCGCAAGCAGCGGGCGGAGGCCACCGCCAACAAGGCCAAGCCCTCACCCGCGCTGGAAGCCCTGCTGAAGGGCAAGCAAGCGGCCGTCCCCTTCAAAGCTGACACGGCATGGCACGAACTGACGCTCGTCACCGAAGGCGATGAGCTGCGCTGTTCATTGGATGGCCAAGTGATCGCGCGGCATCGCTCCGCGGGCTTCGCCCACCCGACAAAACGTTGGTTCAGTTTCCTCATCGGCGCGACCGTCTGGGTCGACGACGTGAAAATCTATAAAGTTAAATAAACGATGTACCGCACCCTCCTCGCCTGGATCCTGCTGCTCGTCGCCCTTCCCGTGGGCGCCAAGGAAGCGGAGGTCATCGTGTACGGCGCGACCCCCGGCGGGTTCTGCGCGGCCATCGCGGCGGCCCGGGAGGGAGCGCGGGTCATCCTGCTTGAGCCGACGAGCCACGTCGGCGGACTGAGCACGGGCGGGCTGAGCCATTGCGACTCCAACCAGATGCGCCGCGAGGCGCTCACCGGGTTGTTCGAGGAATGGCATCGCCGCATCGCGAAGGACTATGCCGAGCGCGGCGAGCCCGTGCCCTATGACCCGAAGGACAAGACCCCCGGCATCCGCTGGGTTTTCGAGCCACACGTGGCGCTGCGCGTCACCCAAGCCATGCTGAAGGAAGCGGGCGTCACGGTCATCACCGACTGCCGGCTGACCACCGTGGAAATGGCCGGAGCGCGGATCATCGGCCTCCGCACCTCCCAAGGCCCTTTTACCGCCAAGACCTACATCGACGGAACCTACGAGGGCGACCTGATGGCTGGCGCCGGCGTCTCTTGGGTCATCGGCCGGGAAGGCCGTGCGGAGTACGGCGAAGCCCTGGCCGGAAAACGCTACCCCAAACCGACGATGGCCATCGACGGCTTCGACGCCACGGGCCGACCGCTCCCGCTGATCACCAGCGTCGACGCCGGCGCCGAAGAGGCGGGCGACCGCAACGTGATGACTTTCAGCTTCCGCCTCTGCCTCACCCGCGACCCCGCAAACCTCGTACCCATTCCCGAGCCGACGAAGTACGATCCAGCGAAATTTGAACTCGCGCGGCGTGCGCTCAAAGCCGGCGTGCGCGGTATCGGCTTCGACCTCTACCCGCTGCCCGGGAAAAAGCTCGATGGCAACAACTCCATCTACGGACAGGTCTCCCTCGGCCTGGTCGGTGGCAGCAACACTTGGCATGCGGCCGACGCCGCGGAACGCGCCCGCCTCTGGGAGGCGCATAAGCAATACACCCTCGAGTTCCTGCACTTCCTGCGGACCGACCCGGCCGTCCCAGCGAAGACTCGCGGCGACTACGCTTCCCTCGGTTTCTGCAAGGACGAGTTCGTCGCGTCGGGGCACTTCCCGCCCGCCCTCTACGTCCGTGAATCCCGCCGACTGAAGGGACTCTACGTCCTGAGCCAAAAGGACATCATCGATGCGCCCAGCAAGGATGACCCCATCGCCATCTCCTCTTTCCCAATCGACTCGCACGACTGCCAACGCGTGGCGATCCAAGGCGGTGGCGTCGTCAACGAAGGCACCATCTTGCCGGTGCGCGTCCCGGGCACCGGCGTTGGCTACGCCTACCAGGTCCCCTATCGCGCCATCCTGCCGCGGCCCGAGCAGTGCGGCAATCTCCTCGTCCCCGTCGCCCTCGGCAGCACCCACGTCGCGATGTCCTCGCTGCGCATCGAGGGAGCATGGATGGCGATTGGCCAAGGGGCGGGCGTGGCCGCGGCCCTCTCCGCCAAGCGCGGAGTAAGCGTCCAAGACCTACCCTACTCCGAACTTCGCACCCGGTTGCTCGCCCAAGGTCAGACCGTCGAACTCCCCGCCGCACCGGCCCTCAAGACGGACGCGAAAGCCAGCAAAGCCACCCCCCTTAAAGCCGCTCAAGGATTGCTGCTCGACGACCAAGTCGCCGAGCTCGAAGGGGCTTGGACGCGCTCCACGAATTTCAAACCCTATGTCGGCACGGGCTACCTCCACGACGAGCAACGTTCGGATGGCAGGTCCCGGGCGACCTTCCGCTTCAAGGGGCCGGCCGACGGGGAGTTCGCACTCCGCATGTCCTATTCCGCCCACGAGACGCGCACTAAGCGCTTACCAATCGTACTCGTGGGCGATGGCCAGGAGCAGCGTCTAACCGTAGACCAGACCGTTCCCCTGCCGGCTGGTGAGACGTTCCGCACCATCGGCCAGGTGCGGCTCCGCAAAGGCGTCGACTACACGCTCACGCTCAGCAACACGGGCACCGATGGGTTCGTGATCCTCGACGCCCTCCAGTTGACTCCCGCCGCGGCGGCCAAAGGCACACCCCGGTGACGGCCTGCAGTTACTTCTTCGCCGGCGGGAGGTAGCGGGCGATATCCCGCAGGGCGACGACCTTGCAGCCTGAGTCCTTCAGCGCCTGCATGTAGGCGGCAAACTTCACCGGGTCGGTGTTGACCCACGGATGCTTGATGTCGGGCACTCCGTGAAAAGTAAGCACCGCGATCTTGCCGTCGCGCGCCTGGGCGATGGCGGCCTTGAACTGCTCCATGGTGCTGTCGGGCTTGCTGTCGAAGGCCTGCGGCAAGGTCAGCGGATCGTCCTTCGCGGGATCAAAGACGCGGGCGCCGCCGGCGCGGGCCAAGAGGTACCCGCGCGAGCGCAGCACCTCGGACGCCGCCGGACTGGTCGCATACCCGGGATAGGAAAACGTCGTCGGGACGGGGATGCCGTTTTCGAGGCAGCGCTTCTCGATGTGCTCGAGGTCGGCCGCGATGTCCGCCGACTTCTGTCCACTCACCGCCTTATGCGCCTTGGTGTGGTTGCCGATCTCGAAGCCGGCGACATGCAGCGCCTTGATCTGCTCCCAGGTCAGGTAATGCTCCTTATCCTTCAAGAATTCAAAACCTTCCGTGATATAGAAAGTCGCCCCGAAGCCATGCTTCTTGAGAAAAGGGGCCACGTAGGTCGCATGACTGGCGACGGAGTCATCGAAGGTCAGCACGACCAAGCCATCGGGGGCCTTCGGGACGGACGGAGCCTCGGCCGCGGGCAGGAGCCCCGTAAAGGCGAACAAAAGTGCCAGGCAAAGCGTGGGGAGGCGCATGGGAGTAGGGCCTTTTTAGCCTGCGCAACCGACCCAGACAAGGCGGATAGCATCCGGGGATAACACCGAGACAGAATGGATTTGCAGTAAGCCGGGTGGAACCAAACCTCCCTGAACCCCATCTACCCCTTTATGCGCCTGCGTACCGCCATCCTCACCATCCTGGTGCTCCCCTTGGCCAAGGCAGAAGACCCCATCAACTTCAGCCGCCAGATCCGCCCGATCCTATCCGAAAACTGCATCGCGTGTCACGGCCCCGACGACAAGACCCGGGAAGCCGGGTTGCGGCTCGACGACGAGGTCTCGGCCAAATCCAACCGCGAGGGCGACATCGCCATCGTCCCGGGCAAACCGGAACTGAGCTCCATCATCCAGCGCATCGAATCCAAGGACCCGGACGACGTGATGCCGCCCCCGAAGCAGCACAAGGTCATCAGTCCCGAACAAGTGGCCCTGCTGAAGACGTGGATCCGCCAAGGGGCCCGCTGGGGAAAGCATTGGTCCTATGAGCCCGTGGTGGCGGTAAAGGTCCCGGCCAACGGTGAAGCCAACCCGATCGACGCGTTCCTGCTCGAACGACTGAAGAAGGAAAAACTCACCTTCGCGCCCGCGGCCGACCGCAACCTCTTGATTCGTCGCACCGCGCTCGACCTCACGGGCTTGCCGCCGACCCCCGCCGAACTGACCCGCCTCGCGCAAGCGAGCCCCACGGAACTCGTCGACCACTACTTGGCGCAGCCCACCTTCGGAGAGCATTGGGCGCGGGGCTGGCTCGACATGGCGCGCTACGCCGACAGCGCCGGCTACCCCAGCGACCCTGGACGGACCATCTGGCCCTACCGCGACTGGGTCATCCGCGCCTTCAACGCCAACCAACGCTTCGACCGGTTCTCCATCGAGCAGCTCGCGGGCGACCTGCTGCCGAATCCGACGCAGGAGCAGCTGATCGCCACGGCTTTCCACCGCAACACGATGACCCAGAACGAAGGGGGCACGAACGATGAAGAGTACCGCACCGCCGCCGTCATCGACCGCGTCAACACGACCTACGCCGTCTGGATGGGCACGACCATGGCATGCGCCCAGTGCCACACCCACAAGTACGACCCGATCACGATCACCGAGTACTTCCGCTCCTACGCCGTGCTCAATCAGACCGCCGACTCCGACAAGGCCGACGAACGCCCCACGATGGAGGTCATCCCGCCCGCGCAGAAGGCCGCGCGTGACGCCGCCCAGCAACGCCTGACCCAAGCGGAGGCGGTCTTCGCCCAAGTCAAACCGACCTGGCTGACCGGCTTCGACGCTTGGCTGAACTCCAAGGCCGCCATTCCCGAAAAGAAGCTGGCCGCCCTCTTCGCCGCACCGAAGGAGAAACGCACCGCGGCGCAGGTGAAGCAACTCCAAGAATACTACGTGCGCAACGTCGCCCAGGAAACGAAGCCGGAGCGTGAGGCCGTCGCCCAACTCCGGAAGCAGTTGACGGAACTCAAGCCCCCGACGGTTCCGGTGATGCAGGAATTGCCCGCACCCAAACAGCGCAAGACTTTCGTGCAGCTGAGAGGCAATTGGCAGGCCCTGGGCGATGAAGTCACGCCCGGCGTTCCCGTGGCCTGGCACGCCGCCCCCGCCAAGGGCCAGCTCGATCGCCTCGCTTTCGCCGAATGGCTCCTCAGCCCGAAGAATCCGCTCACCGCGCGCGTCCAGGTCAATCGGCTCTGGGAAACGGTCTTCGGCGTCGGCATCGTCCGCACCAGCGAGGAGTTCGGCAGCCAAGGTGACCTCCCGGTCCACCCGGAGCTACTTGATTGGCTCGCGGCCGAATACGTCCGCAGCGGCTGGGACACCAAACACATGTTGCGCCTGATGTTCACCAGCCGCGCCTATCGCCAGTCCTCCGCCAGCAACCCCTCCCTCAATGAGCGGGACCCCGACAATCGTCTGGTAGCCCGCGGCCCGCGCTTCCGCCCGCCGGGTGAACTCCTCCGCGACCAAGCCCTCGCCGTCGCCGGCCTGCTCAGCCCGAAGATGTACGGCGCCCCGGTTCGCCCCATGCGCCCCGCCTCCGGCCTGAGCGCGGCGTTCGGTGGCAGCAACGATTGGACCACCAGCGCGGGCGAGGATGCCCATCGGCGCAGCGTCTACACCGATACCCGCCGGAACAGCCCCTATCCGAGCTTCACCACCTTCGACGCTCCGAACCGCGAGACCTGCACGCTCCGCCGCGATCGCTCCAACACGCCCCTGCAGGCCTTCGTGACCATGAACGACCCGGTCTTCGTGGAGGCCAGCCAAGGCCTGGCGCGTCGCTTGCTGAAGGAAGGCCCGACGGACATGACCGGACGGCTCCAATACGCCTTCCGGCTCTGCGTAGCACGTGCCGCCGACGCCCATGAGCTCAAGGCCTTGGAGACGCTGCTGCAACGCTCCCTCGCCACCTATCGCAAAGACCCTGCCCTCGCCGCCAAGATGGCGACGCAGCCGCTCGGGCCGGCCGACAAAGGTGCCGACCTCGCCGAGTTGGCCGCTTGGACGGCCGTCGCCGGCGTGGTGATGAATCTCGATGAATTCCTGATGCGCCGCTAATCCGATGAACCCTCCTTCTTTGCATCCTGTCCGCGCCGAGCAGCTTCGCCTGCAAACCCGCCGACACTTCCTCAGCAGCGCGGGGCAATTCAGCTTGGGCGCCATCGCCCTGCAAACGTTGCAAGGCAATGCCTTCGCCGCGACCGCCGACGCCGACCAGCCACTGGCCCCGAAACGCCCCCCGCTCAAAGCGCGGGCCAAACGCGTCATCTACCTGCACATGTCGGGCGGCCCGCCCAACCTCGACATCTTCGACCCGAAGCCGGCCCTCGTGGAGCAAAACGGGAAGCCTTGCCCTGATTCCTTCCTCAAGGGACGCACCTTCGCCTTCACGAGCGGCGTCCCCAAGCTCATGGGTTCCCCGCGCACCTTCAAGCAGTACGGCAAAGGTGGCCTGTGGATGAGCGATGCCGTGCCCAACTTCCACACGGTCGCCGACGACGTGACGCTCCTGCGGGCGATGCATACGGATCAATTCAACCATGCGCCCGCCGAACTACTCCTCTTCACGGGCCACATCCGTCAGGGGCGGCCATCATTGGGCTCATGGGCGACGTACGGCCTCGGGACGGAGAACCAGGACCTGCCTGGCTTCGTGACCTTGATCTCCAGCGGCACCCAGCCCAGCGGCGGGCAAGGCTGCTGGGGCAGCGGCTTCCTGCCCTCGGTCTTCCAAGGCGTGCAGTGCCGCAGCAAGGGCGACCCCGTGCTCTTCGTCAACGACCCACCCGGCATGACGCGCGACCTGCGCCGCGCCACGCTCGATGCGCTCAAAGACCTCAACCAGCGCCAACAAGACGAACTGGGGCACGCCGAGACGGTCACCCGCATCGCCCAGTATGAACTCGCCTTCCGCATGCAGACCAGCGTGCCGGAGGTGATGGACATCTCGCGGGAATCCGCGAAGACCCTCGAGGCGTATGGCGCCAAGCCCGGCGAAGCCAGCTTCGCCAACAACTGCCTGCTCGCACGTCGCCTCGTTGAGAAGGGCGTCCGCTTCGTCCACCTCTTCGACTGGGGCTGGGACTTCCACGGCACGAACCCCGCCGAAGACATCCGGGATGGCCTGACCAAAAAGATGGCCAAAACCGACAAGCCTGCCGCCGCTTTAATCAAGGACCTTAAAGAACGCGGCCTGCTCGATGATACGCTCATCGTCTGGGGCGGCGAGTTCGGTCGCACGCCCTTCCGCGAAGGACGCACCGCGGGTGGCTCCGTCCTCGGTCGCGACCACTATCCCGATTGCTTCACCGTCATGCTGGCCGGTGGCGGGGTGAAGGGCGGATTCTCCTTTGGCGAAACCGACGAGATGGGCTTCGCCGGGGTGAAGGACAAGGTCCACGTCCACGACCTCCAGGCGACGATCCTGCACTTGCTGGGCTTCGACCACGAAAGGCTGACCTACCGTTTCCAAGGCCGCGACTTCCGCCTGACCGATGTCCATGGCCACGTGGTGAAGGCAGTCCTGGCCTAACCGGGCTCCATTTGCCTCGCAACCGGAGGGCTTGAGGCTTGTCTCAAAGACAAGCCCCACCCCACCCATGCGCCCACTCCTTGCCTTGCTCGCCGCGACCGCGTCCGTCGCCGCCGCCGAGGTCTCCTTCACCAAGCAAACCATCACGAAGGACTTCGTCGCCGAAGGCTGCGCGGTCGCCGACTTCAACCTCGACGGGCAGCTCGATGTCGCCGCCGGTCGCTTCATCTGGCTGGGGCCGGACTTCAAGGAGAAGGTCACGTACACCCCTGAGCGCCAGAACGCCGGCGGTCCCAGCAAGACGCCCTACAATCCCGCGACCGGCTACTCCGACTACTTCGTCCAGTTCGCCTACGACTTCACCGGCGATGGCTGGCCCGACCTGCTCGTCTACGGCCTGCCGGGCGAACCAGCCTACATCTTCGTCAATCCCGCCGGCAAGGGCGGTGACTGGGCCCAACACAATATTTTTGATGTAGCCGACGGGGAATCACCCAGCCTCTGTGACATCAACGGCGATGGTAAGCCCGAACTCCTCGTGCATTCGAGCGACCTCGTGAAGCCGAAGAACGCCAAGGGCGGGAAATCCGGCGGGCAGTTCGGCTACGCGGAAATCGACTGGAACAACCCGCTGGGCAAGGCGCGCTTCCGCCCCATCACCCCGAAGTCGCCCGCGAACGACCAGAAGATCTTCAAGTACACGCACGGCTACGGTGCCGGCGATGTGAATGGCGACGGGCGTATGGATATCCTCGAGAAAGACGGCTGGTATGAGCAACCCAAGGACACCACGAAGGACTCCGACTGGGTCTTCCACCCGGCGAAATTCGGCCAGGGCGGCGCGCAGATGTACGTGCTCGATGTCAATGGCGACGGGCGCAACGACGTCATCACGAGCCTCAAGGCCCACGGCTACGGGCTCTCCTGGTTCGAACAGAACGCGGATGGTTCCTTCACCGAGCGCAGGATCATGGGCGCCACGCCCGCGGAAAACCCGCAAGGCGTCGTCTTCAGCCAGCTCCACGCCATCCAGCTCGCCGACGTCAATGGCGACGGCCTCCTCGACATCGTCACGGGCAAGCGTCGCTGGGCCCATGGACCCAAGGCCGACGATGAGCCGATGGCCGACCCCGTGGTCTACTGGTTCGAACTGAAGCGCGACGGCAAGGGCGGCGCGAGCTACGTGACGCACCAGGTCGACCGCGACAGCGGGGTCGGTACGCAATTCTGGACCGGCCCGCTCCGGCCCAAGGCCAAGCCCGCCATCGTCACCGCCAACAAGCACGGCGTGTTCGTCTTCCAGCAGCAATGACCCCGATGCGCGCCTTACTCTGCCTGCTGTTCCCGGTCGCCCTGCTCGCCGCCGACCGGCCGCCGAACATCGTGATCATCCTCGCCGATGACCTCGGCTACGGGGATATTCGCGCCTACAATCCGACCCGCGGGAAAATCGCGACGCCGCACCTCGACCGCTTGGCCGCCGAAGGCATGCGCTTCACGGATGGACACTCGTCGTCGGGGGTCTGCTCGCCCTCCCGCTACACGCTGCTCACCGGACGCTACCACTGGCGCACACGTCTGCAGTCCGGCATCGTCGGCGTCTTCGGCGAACCGCTCATCGCACCCGACCGCCTGACGGTGGCAAGCTTGGCCAAGCGCCAGGGCTACCGCACCGCGGCCATCGGCAAATGGCACTTGGGCTGGGATTGGCCGATCGACGACGGCGACAAGGGCCTTTTCCGCAACTACAAGGAAGCCGACCGCACCGCCCCCGAAGCCGACAAAGCGGCATGGAAAAAAGTCTTCGCGCAAAAGATTCCGGGAGGCCCGACGACCCGCGGCTTCGACACCTACTTCGGGACGGATGTACCGAACTGGCCCCCCTTCTGCTTCATCGAAAACGACCAGACCGTCGGCATCCCCGACCAACCCTTGCCCAAAGCCTTGCTCGGGAACAACCAGGCCAGCGTTCACGGCCCCGCCCTGCCCGAATGGAAACTGGAGCGGATCCTGCCTGCGCTGACGGCACGGGCCTGCACCTTCATCGATGAAGCCGCGCGGAAGCCTGAGCCCTTCCTGCTCTACCTGCCGCTGACGACCCCACATACGCCCTTGGCCGTCAACGAGGCGTGGAAGGGCAAGAGCGGCCTGAACAACGCCGCCGCCGACCTCATCATGGAAACGGATGCGGCGGTCGGCCAGGTGCTGGCCGCGCTCGAAAAAAGCGGCGCCGCCGGCAACACCCTCGTGCTGTTCACCAGCGACAACGGCTTCGCCAGCTATGTCGGCGCCAAAGAACTCGAGCAACAAGGCCACTACCCGAGCGGCCCGCTCCGTGGCTACAAGAGTTCCGCCTTCGAGGGCGGACACCGGGAGCCGTTCATCGTCCGCTGGCCCGCCAAGGTGGCGGCTGGTTCGACCTGCGACCAGCTCGTCCACCACGCCGACGTCATCGCCACCTTGGCGGAAATCTGGGGCACCGCCCTTCCGCCCGAAGCCGGCGAAGACAGCTTCAGCTTCCTGCCCCTCCTGAAAGGGGCCACGCAACCGATCCGGACGCATGCGATCAGTTGCGCCGCCGCCGGCACCCCCAGCCTTCGCCTCGGCAACTGGAAGTACATCGCCTCCCAGCCGGCCGAGCTGTACGACCTCGCCGCCGACCTCGGCGAAACCAAGAATCTCGCCGAAGCCCAGCCCGCACGCCTGGCGGAAATGAAGGCGCTGCTGGAGAAACTCATCACGAACGGACGCTCCAGCCCGGGCGCAGCGCAGAAGAACGACATCAAGGTCGTCCGCTTCCCCAAGTCGGCCCAGCCGAAGGCGAAAACCACCAACCAAGGTGCCCCTAAATAAACCGGTTCGGATGCATGCTGCGGGCTTGCTCGCCGCCCTGCTGCTGGCGCCGCTGACCGCGCTGACCGGCACCGACCAACCCGAGGGGCAACTCTCCTCGGGTGAGTATTTCATCCGGCAATCCTGGTCGCAGGAGCCGGACTTTCCGCGCCCTTACCACGTGAACGTGCCGGCGAACCCGGGCCACAGGAAGTTGCCCGTCTTCATCTACCTGCATGGCAACGGCGGCAACGCCCGCGGCGCGATGGATGGCTTCCTCAAGCAACGACCGAAATTAGCGGAGCGCTTCGTCACGGTATTTCCCGCCGGCTATCGGGAAAGCTGGAACATCTCGGCCGAACGCTCCAAGGCGGACGATCGGCGGTTCCTCGAAGCAATCGTCAAAAAGCTCGCCGCGTATGGCAATGTGCAACCGGATCAATTCACCATCATGGGTGATTCGAACGGCGCGGCCCTGGCCAACCAACTCGCCATCGAGAGCCGGTTGCCGAACATCCGCAACTACGTGACCGCCGTCAGTCCGCTCAACGTGCTGCAACATGACGGACGGAACTTCAAAGCCAAAGGCGACGACAACGGCTACCAAACGATCGCGACCCCCCGGACCGGCTCTCGGATCATGAACATCGCGGGGACCGACGATCCGCTGATCCCCTATCTCGGCGGGCCGTCAAAGGCGATTCCCGCGAAGAACGGCAAGCTCGGTTTCGTCGCCGCGGAAGAGTCCATTTTCCTGTGGGCCCAAGCCATGGGATACCAAGGCGCCAAGCTGATGAAACCAAGCCGCACCGTCGGCCAGCTGGAGGTCTTCAGTTATCTCGATGGCGCGGTCATTCACTACCGGGTCCCAGGCGAAGGGCACGGCGCGGCCCGTGCGATCGACGATGCAACCCTGCTGCGCTTCGCGGAAGCCCAACCGTGAGCGAAATCCGCCGGTCATCGCGAAGCCATGCGACCGCCCCTTGACCCCTCCATGAATCGCCGCCACTTCTTCACCCTCGCCGCCGTCGCCGCCCTGCTGCTGGCCCCGCTGGACGCGTTGCAGGCCGCCGACTCGCCCCAGAAACCCGCGAAGCCCAACATCGTCTTCATCTACGCCGACGATTGGGGCTGGGGTGACCTGTCCTGCCACGGCAACACCTGGCTGAAGACGCCGCGCCTCGACAAGCTGGCCGGCGAGGGCATCGACTTCCTGCAGTTCAACGTCCTCAGCCCGGTATGCTCACCCAGCCGCGCGGCGGCCATGACGGGGCGTTTCCCGGGTCGCTTCGGCATCAACACGGTTTTCGGCGTCAGCAAGCCGCCGGAGATGCCCGACTGGTTGGACCCCAAGGCGCCCACCGCGCCACGCCTGCTCAAGGCCGCGGGCTATCGTACGGGGCACTTCGGCAAGTGGCATCTGGGAGTCGGCAAGCCGACCATGGCGGACTACGGTTTCGACGAATCCGCCGTCTACCACGGGCCGGGGCCGAAAGTCGGACCCTACGGAAACGACATCCCCAATCAGGCGGTGAAGTTCATCGAGGCGAACAAAGACCGCCCGTTCTATGTGAACGTCTGGCTGCACGAGAGCCATCTGGCCCACAGCCCTTCGGACGAATCGATGGCGCGATGGAAACATCTCGACTCCCGGCAACAGGTTTACGCCGCAGTCATCACCGACGGCGACAACAAGGTCGGCCTGATCCTGGATGCGTTGGAGCGCTGCGGCATCGCGTCGAACACGCTGGTGGTTTTTTCCAGCGACAACGGCCCGGCGAAGTCCAAGGAAAACGATATAGGCGCTCCCGGGAAATATCGGGGCCACTACAACGCCGGCGAGACGGGCGGCCTGCGCGGCCAGAAGACCAGCCTCTTCGAAGGCGGCGTCCGCGTGCCATTCATCGTGCGATGGCCGGGGCAGGCTCCGGCTGGCTTGAAAAACGATGCCACGGTCCTGACGGCGGTGGATTTGCTCCCCACCTTCTGCGCTGTAGCCGGAGTCACCCCACCGGCCGACGCCCAGGGCGACGGCGAAAACCTGCTGCCGGCGCTCAAGGGCCAATCCGTCCAACGAACGCGGCCCATCTACTGGCGAAACAAAGGCGACAAGAAGAACCCCGACTTTTGGCCGGACCTAGCCGTGCGCGACGGGGATTGGAAACTGGTGATGACCGACGATGGCCAGCGGTTCGAACTCTACAACCTGCGAACGGACCGCGGAGAAGATCCCGCCCGAAATCAGGCCAAGGCCCATCCCGAAATCGCCGCTCGCCTGACCAAGCTCGCACTGGATTGGAATGCAACGCTGCCCACCAAGGCGGACCCGGCGTGTTCGGCGACACCCCGATGAGCGTGGTCCGGGAAACCGGGTCGGCTGGTTCGGCGAAGGGTCTCGTCCGGTCAGGCTGAACCGGGTTGACCGCTTGACTCCGCTCAACGGGAAAGCGGAATGACTCGTCTCATGAAGTCCCCACTGCTCGCCCTCCTCGCCGGCTGCGCCCTCGTCGGCTGCCAGACCCGGGAAACCGCCCCCGCCACCCCCGCCAAGAGCACGCCTGCCGCCGCGCCTACCAAGGCGGTGCCGGCCCAGCGCAACCTCGCGGTCGGCGCCACGCCCGAGAGCGTCACCAAGGGCTTCGGCGGCAAATACTTCGTCACCCTCATGGGCACGTCGCGTAAAGCCGGGGATGGCGACGGCAAAATAGCGAAGGTCGACGGGGACAAGGTGACCATCCTCACCGAGGGCCTCGACGACCCCAAGGGCATCGTCTTCGTGGACAAGCGCCTCATCACCGTCGACTTCGACAAAGTCTGGTCCATCGACGCCAAGGGCAAGAAGACCCTGCTCGCTGGCCCCGCCGCCTTCCCGACCACGCCCACCTTCCTGAATGATGTCGTCGTCGCGCCCGACAAGAAGAGCGTGCTGATCACCGACATGGGTGCGGTCACCAAGATGCGTGGCGCGGACAACAAGCTCTTCGCCGTTGGCAGCCCCGAGCAAAAGGCCATCCCCATCGTCGCCCGCGTCTTCCAGGTCACGCTCGAAGGCAAAGTCACCGAAGTCATCGCCCCGACGCCGAAGATGCTCAACCCGAACGGCATCGACGTCCTCGGCAACGGGCGCATCCGCATCGCCGAATTCTTCACCGGCGACGTGCTTGAATACAACAAGGGCAAATGGAAGACCCTCGCCAAGGGCCACCGCTCCGGCGACGGCCTCGTCCACGATTCCAAGGGCCGCTTCTACGTCTCCGAAGTCATGACCGGCCGCGTCACGCGCTATGAAGCCGATGGCTCCGGCCAGACCGAACTCGGCCAAGGCCTCAAGGCCGCCGCCGACCACTTCCTCGACGAGAAGGCCGGCGTCCTGATCGTTCCCGACAGCAAAGCCGGCGAACTGGTCTTCATCGCGCTCTGACCTCGATGCGCCTCCTCCTCGTTTTCCTCCTGCTGGCCGTCGCCACGCCGACCTCCGCCCAGGACGGCTTCACCGCGCTCTTCAACGGCAAGGACCTCTCCGGCTGGGACGGCGAGCCGGGGCTCTGGGCCGTCGAGGACGGCGTGATCGTCGGCACGAGCGTGGTCGGCAAACCGAAGACGAATTCATTCCTCATCTGGAACGGCAAGGCCAAGGACTTCGAACTCCGCGCAACGGTCAAGGTGGTCGGTGACAACAACTCCGGCATCCAATACCGCAGCCGCCGCCTGCCCGAGGTGACGCCCTGGACGATCCTCGGCTACCAATGCGACGTCCATCCAACCGATGTGCATACGGCGATGACCTACGAAGAACGCGGCCGCGGCATCTTCGGCTACAACGGCGTCGACGTGGTCATGGATCCGACCGGCCAGCGCTGGCAGGTCGGCGAACGCCCGCGCGTGCAGGTCGACATCGCCCAATACAACGAGTTCACGGTCATCGCGCGCGGCAACCGCCTCGAGCACAAGGTCAACGGCCAGACGACCTCGGTCTTCATCGACCATGACGAGAAGGCTCGGGCACTCGAAGGCCTCATCGCCATCCAGCTCCACGCGGGCAACCCCCATAAGACCTACGTGAAGCAGGTCCTGCTCAAGGTCCTCGCTGACAGCGCCGTCCTTCCCTTCGACGAGGCCACCCTCCCCGCCGGGTCGAAGAAAATCGACAAGCCCAAGGTCGTCAGCGCCCAAGGCAAGACCGCACCCGCCAAGAAGGCCCCGGCCACGAAGTGATCGTCGGACCAACCGGTCCAGCGGGGTCAGACCCTATTAATGGGGTCTGACCCCATTTCCGTCTTTGCACCGGCTGGGGATTCGCC
>Ga0255109_1000229_pt1 | contig 16091 bp, 15 predicted proteins | sample Law_Miss_RepB_8h_FD_188471 | JGI IMG/M metagenome (GOLD analysis project Ga0255109, IMG submission 188471) | Freshwater microbial communities from St. Lawrence River, New York, United States - Law_Miss_RepB_8h | ecosystem: Environmental > Aquatic > Freshwater > River | place: USA: New York... | reverse complement strand
CCGCTATGCCTACAAGCGGTCCGAGCAAGGCGACTGACGCAAAAAATGCAGCCGGTGAGAGTTGAGCCTAGACAAGGGATGACCGGGGATGTGCCAAAACTCGGGAAACTTCGCGGTGGAAGTCAGCACCGGCTTGTGCCAGTTTAAAGGCCGACGACATAGGCGTTGTTGAGACCCTGTTGAATACCAATCTGGGCCTGCTTATGGTGTCGTTTAGAGTTTTGAGGGGGCAATATTGAGCCCTTTAAGGAAGATTTTGATAAATGAATTTGGACATTGGCCGAATGGCCACTCAACTGATTGGTCTGCTCGAAGACAGACGGGCTGTCATTGGCGTGTTGGGCATGGGCTATGTGGGCCAGCCACTCGCACTGCGCTACGCGGAGCTTGGCTACAAGGTTATCGGGTTCGACATTGACGCGGAAAAGGTCGGGGACCTGAACGCAGGGCGCTCGCATATCGAACACATCAGCGATGCGGATATCAGGCGTGCGAACACAGCCGGTTTGGAATGCACCACAGATTTCAGCCGCGCCGCCGAGGCGGATGCCCTGATCCTCTGCGTGCCGACGCCTTTGAACAAATATCGTGAACCGGACCTGAGCTATGTCATTAACACGACCGAGTCCATCGTCCCCTATCTGCGCGCGGGGCAGGTGGTATCGTTGGAAAGCACGACCTATCCCGGCACGACCGAAGAGGAATTGTTGCCTCGCGTCACAGCAGGCGGGCTGACTGTCGGTCAGGACATTTTCCTCGTTTATTCGCCAGAACGCGAAGACCCCGGCAACGCGCATTTCACCACGCATACGATTCCTAAGGTCGTCGGTGGCCACACACCCGTCTGTCTTGAGGTGGGTAAGGCACTTTACAGAAAAGCGATCGATCAGATTGTACCTGTCAGTTCGACCAAGGTCGCCGAGTTGACAAAGTTGCTGGAGAATATCCACCGCGCTGTGAACATCGGCTTGGTGAACGAGATGAAAATCGTGGCCGACCGTATGGGTATCGACATCTTTGAGGTGATTGACGCGGCCGCGACCAAGCCCTTTGGCTTCACCGCCTATTACCCTGGGCCCGGACTTGGTGGGCACTGCATCCCGATCGATCCCTTCTATCTGACATGGAAGGCGCGAGAATACGGGCTGCACACCCGCTTCATCGAGCTGTCGGGCGAGGTCAACCGCGCCATGCCAGAATATGTCGTCGGCAAGGTCACAAAGGCCCTGAATGACCGCTTTAAGTCGCTGAAGGGCAGCCGACTCCTTGTGCTTGGGATCGCCTACAAGAAGAACGTGGACGACATGCGCGAAAGCCCCGCCGTCGAGGTGATGGAGCTTTTGCGTGCCGCAGGCGCAGAAGTGGCCTATTCAGATCCGCATGTTCCGGTCTTCCCAAAGATGCGTGAACACCATTTCGACCTGGCCTCGGTCGCGCTGACGCCGCAAGCCGTGGCCAGTTACGATGCTGTCGTCCTCACCACCGACCACGCGAAGTTTGATTATGAGATGGTCCGCACGCATGCGCGGGTCATCATCGACAGCCGCGGAGTTTACCGCACAGCAGCTGATAACATCGTAAAGGCATAAGATTATGAAGAGATTTGCCCTCGTCGGTGCTGCCGGCTATATCGCGCCGCGGCATATGAAGGCGATCCGTGATACCGGAAATGACTTGGTCGTCGCCATGGATGTGAACGACTCGGTTGGCATCTTAGACAGCCATTTCCCCGACGCGCGGTTCTTCACGGATTTCGAACTTTTTGATGCGCACGTAAACGCTGAATGGCGTGCAGGAAGCGCGCTTGATTACGTTTCGATTGCTTCGCCGAATTTCCTGCATTCGGCCCATATGCAATGGGCACTGCGCAGTGGCGCGGATGCGATTTGCGAAAAGCCACTTGTCCTGACTCCGGACCAGATCGACGAGTTAAAGACCGTCGAGACAGAGACTGGCCGCAAGATCCACACCATCCTGCAACTGCGCCTGCACCCCGCCATCCTTGCGCTGCGCGACCGTGTCGCCCGGATGCCCCAGAACCAGAAGGTGGATGTGGACCTGACCTACATCACCTCGCGCGGGAACTGGTATCTGAAAAGCTGGAAGGGCCTGACCGAAAAGTCCGGCGGCATCGCCACCAATATCGGCGTGCATTTCTACGACATGCTGCATTTCGTCTATGGCCGCGTGCAGGAAAACATCGTCCACCTGAACACCCCGACCAAGGCGGCTGGCTATCTCGAATATGAACGCGCCCGCGTACGCTGGTTCCTGTCGGTCGACGTGGCCGACGTGCCAGAGGTGGAACGTTCCAAGGGAAAGCGCACCTACCGCGCCGTGACCGCCGATGGTGAAAACCTCGAATTCTCGGACGGATTCACCGAACTGCACACAAAGATCTACGAGGATATCCTGTCGGGCGGCGGCTTTGGAGTTGAGGAGAACCGCGTCGCCATCGAAACCGTCGCGACGATCCGCAACGCCCCAATCGTGCCGGTCGGCCCCTTGACCCATCCGTTTGTCGGGGCGCAGGGATGAGCCATTATCAGCACCCCAGCGCCATCGTTGATGACGGAGCGATTATCGGCGCGGGCAGCCGCATCTGGCATTTCGCCCATGTTTGCGGCGGCGCGCGGATCGGCGCGGGCGTTTCGTTGGGCCAGAACGTCTTTGTTGGCAACCGTGTCACCATCGGCGACCGCTGCAAGGTGCAAAACAACGTCTCGGTCTACGACAACGTCACGCTGGAGGAAGGCGTCTTCTGTGGTCCTTCGATGGTTTTCACCAATGTCCACAACCCGCGCGCGCTGATCGAACGCAAGGACCAGTACCGCGATACGCTCGTGCAGCGCGGCGCCACATTAGGCGCGAATTGCACCATCGTCTGCGGCGTGACGGTCGGTGCGTTTGCCTTCGTGGGCGCGGGTGCCGTGGTCACGAAGGACGTGCCGGATTTTGCGCTGATGATTGGCGTACCCGCCCGCCAGACCGGCTGGATGAGCGCCTTTGGCGAACAGCTCGACTTGCCAGTTTCAGGTGAGGGCCGGGCCATATGCCCCCACACGGGGGATGCCTACACGCTCGCGGGTGCGACCCTCAGCCGGCAGGAGGCTTCGTGATGATCCCCTTTGTCGATCTGGCGGCACAGCAGGACCGCCTTCGCACCGAGATCGAGGCTGGGATTGCCGGTGTCCTTGCCCACGGAAAGTATATCCTCGGGCCCGAGGTGGACGAGCTTGAGGAACGGCTGGCGGCCTTTTCCGGGGCGACCCATGCCATCACCGTCGCCAATGGCACCGATGCTTTGCAAATCGCGTTGATGGCACTGGGGATCGGTCCCGGGGATGAAGTCATTACCCCCGGCTTCAGCTATATCGCCGCCGCCGAGGCCGTGGCGGTGCTTGGTGCCAAGGTCGTTTATGTCGATATCGACCCCGCAAGCTACAACCTTGACCCCGCGTTTCTGGATGCAGCGATCACCCCGCGCACCAAGGCGATCATCCCCGTTTCGCTCTATGGCCAGCCCGCCGAGTTCGACGCGATCAACGCTGTAGCCGCGCGCCACGGGCTGCCGGTGATCGAAGATGCGGCACAAAGCTTTGGGGCGACCTATCGGGGTGTGCGCTCTTGCAACCTCACGACCATCGCCACCACCAGTTTCTTTCCGTCAAAGCCGCTGGGTTGCTATGGCGACGGCGGGGCCATCTTCACCTCCGACCCCGAGCTTGCCAAGGCGATGCGCCAGATCGCGCGCCATGGGCAGGAAAGCCGCTATTACCATGTCCGTGCTGGCATGAACTCGCGGCTTGATACGTTGCAAGCGGCGATCCTGCTGCCGAAGCTTGCCATTCTTGACGACGAAATCGCGGCCCGCCAGCGAGTGGCCGATGCCTATACCACCGCGCTGTCGAACCACGACATCTCCACCCCGCGGATCGCCGCCCACAGCACCAGCGCATGGGCGCAATACACGATCCGCGTGGCCGAGCGCGCGCGGGTTCAGGCCGAACTCCAGTCTGTGGGCATCCCGACCGTGGTCCATTACCCCCTGCCGCTGAACCGCCAACCCGCCGTGGCCGATCCGGCGGCGCACCTACCGCATGGCGACAAAGCCGCACAAGAGGTGCTGAGCCTGCCGATGCATCCGTATCTGGCCCGCCACGACATCGACCGGATTGCCGAGGCCGTTGTGTCGGCAACCGGTCAGCATTCTTTGCGCAGCGGGGGGCATCTATGAGCCGGATTGCGGTCGCCCTTTACTACCTGACGCGGGTTTGGGCCTTTCTGTCGCGCCGGTTCTGGCAATGGGTGATCAACGCCTACCTGCGCCGGAACTGCAAATCCTATGGCTCTATGAGCGTCTATGGCCACGGTCGTTTTGCCAATGTGAGCGGCCTGTCGGTTGGTCAGAACATACATGTCAATTTCGGCCCGAACTGGGTTTGCGACGGTGGCCTGACCATCGGCGACAATGTCCACATCAGTTCGAATTGCACGATCTACACCCGCAACCACAACACGCGTGGGCGGGCGCTGCCCTATGATGATGAAAGCATCCCACGTCCCGTGTCCATTGGGCGCAACACTTGGATCGGCGTGAACGTCACCATTCTGCCAGGCACCCAGATCGGCGAAGGCGTGATCGTCGGGGCAGGTGCGGTGGTGCACGGAACCGTTCCAGATTTCACAATCCTCGGAGCGTCAGCCCCCGTAAAGATCGGAGAGCGTGACCGCGCGCATTATGATGAGATCGACCATCTGGGTCATTATGGCGGTCCCGGTGGAAGATTGTTCAGTACCAGTGCGAGGCGAAACTGATGTCGCAGAATTCGATCCGTTCGCGCCTGCGCCGTGCCGCCTGGCAAATCACCCCAGCGCCGATCCTGCACCTTGTCTTTGGCGCGCGATTGCGCGGCATGGGCCGCCTGATCGACGCCGCCGCGATTAAGGGCGCGCGCAGGATTGATGTGCCGGGCGTTTCCATTGCCTGCTGTCAGCTTGACCTTGCCGACGGCACGGTAATTGTCAGCACGCCGCCGTCGCATAACAACGTCAAGATCACCCATGCGGCACGGCGCAAGCTGGGGCTTGGCCCTGAATATGCCAAAGCGCTGGTCGATCTGGTTGTGCGCTATTCATATCCCCATGCGATGGTGCCTGTTCTCCGAATTCCCGTGGTGGACCGTGAACGCGGCGGCTTCCATTTGCAGCACCGGAACCTGCCACAGGAAACCAGCGATTTCAGCGCCTCAACGCGCGCTTTTCTGGAAACCCATTTCACGCCACAGCCCGGCTGGAACATCCTCGACATCGGTTGCTATCTCGGTCACGGCACGACGCGTCTTGCACAGATCGTCGGGCCGCAGGGTCGCGTGATCGCGGTCGAGGCGATCCCAGAAAACGCGACCATCGCCGCATTTCAGATCGGCCAGAACGGTCTGCCCCAAGCCGAGGTCATCAACCGTGCGATCTGGCGCGAGGCGGGCGCGACCGTTGCGATGCACCGGACCGAAAATCAGGCCAACGCGATTGCGGGCGATGTCGTCGCCTCGTCGCAGACGATTGATCTGCCGACCACCTCCATTGCCGAGCTGACAGGCATGTTGGGGCGGGCCGCCGATCTTGTGTCCCTGACCGTTAACGGGGCCGAGGTCGAGGCGATTGACAGTCTCGACACCATGCCCCCGGACCTGCGCCCATGGCGAATGGTCATGCCCGGTTGGTATCCAAACGATGCAGGTCCACGGTCAAAACCCATCGTCGCCAAGTTGCAGGCGCTGGGCTACCAGACGCTGGTCACCTCGCACAATTTCGTCATCGCTTGGCGGATCCGCACATGACAACTGGGGCCGCCCGTTCGAGCGAGAGTCCGTTGAAGGTGGCCGTCCTGACAGCGGGTCGTTCGGGCTCGATGAGCCTTTACCGCGCTTGTCTGCATGTTCGAAACTACACGGCTGGCCATGACAGCGGCGAAGGTGCCCTTGCCGCTGAACGGTCCTTGCTGCGCGCGGGGCATATCGAGATCGACACCCGCTTTGCATGGATGCTGGGGCGGCTCGCCGAAGCCAATGGCGACAAGGTGTATTTCGTTTTTCTAACACGGGATACCGCGCAGATCGCGGCGTCCTACAACCGCCGCTGGACCAATCGCAAAGGGATTATGCGCGGTTATTGCGAAACGATCCTCCAGCGCGACAAGCCGGCCAAGGACATTGCCATTGCGCGCGACCTTGTCGGCACGGTGGAGGCGAACATCCGCACGTTTCTCTCCGGTCGTCCCCATTCGGTCATCCGGCTGGAACACTGGCGCGAGGACCTTCCCCGCTTCTTCCTCGACATCGGTGCCGAGGTCGATCTTGAGGCCGCGCTGGGCTCGTTTGCCGAGGTGCACAACCCCTCGCGCCTGGGCTCGCCTTTGGTCCGCGGCAGGTACTGGGTGTCACGCCGCATCGATGCACTCGAAGCCCTTCTGAAACGGAAACGGTGATGGGGTCCGAAACTGACAGCCTTAGGGTCAATGCTGCGCGCGCCGATATCACGCCGTCCACGCTGCTGCCGCTCTTCGGGCGCGCGCGTCGGTCCGGCGCTGCCCGCACCATCGCCTCGCGGCTTGAGGCGAATGTCCTCTTGTTCGATGCCCCCGATGGTCTGGCCGCGATTATCGCGATCGACAGTCTCTATGCCAGCCAGCAGCTTGAGGACGAGGTACGCCGCCAAACGGCGGCTCGGGGGCTGAGCTTTTCGCAAGGGGCGCTTTTGTTCGTGGCGTCCCACACCCACAATGCCCCATCGCTTGACCCGACGAAGCCCCGACTTGGTCCGTTTGACGTGGGCTACCTCGATTTCGCTGCGGCGCGGATCACCGAGGCGCTTTTGGTCGCGCGCAGCCAGCACAACGGGGTGGCACGCGTTGCGCATGGGCAGGCCCTTTGCGCCGCATCCACGTTTCGCCGCCGCGCCGTTGCGGGCATCGACCTTGCGCGGCTGCGGGTGTCGAAGCGGGTGGTCATGGCACCTGATGCGCGCGTCGCGATCGACCAGCGGCTAAAGCTGCTGCTCCTGTCCGGCGCCGACCAAACCCCCCGCGCGGTGCTTTGGAGTTGGCCTTGCCACGCCGTGTCGGAACCCGATGCGATGGCGCTGAGCGCAGATTTCCCGGGTGCGCTGCGGGGTCACATCCGCAATACGCTGGGCGTGGCCGACCTTCCGGTCCTCTATTTCCCGGGCTTCAGCGGCGACATCCGCCCGGCCTCACGCCCCTTCGTTCCGCTGCATCGCTCGGCGACATGGATCGGTGTCGGCCCCCGTTTCGCCCCCGCCAATGCCGCCGCCGCCGCGACCCTACACGCCGCCCTTGCCCGCGCCTTCGACGCCGCCTTTGCCCTGCGGCAAGACGCTGGCGGGCTTTCGCAGGCCATGGTTCGGCGGCAGCGGCGGCACCTTGCCCTTGACACGATCCGCACCGATGCGGGCAGCCTTGCACCCCTGACCTGCGACGATTGGGCCATCGGACCCATCCGCATCATGGCCGTTTCAGCCGAAGTGGCGGCGGCCTATGCCCCTCGTAGCGGCCGCGATGACCCGCTGACCTTTGTCACCGGCTGTGCGGGGCAGGCCTTTGGCTACGTGCCGACCGACAGCCAAATCCATGAGGGCGGTTACGAGGTGAATGGCTTCGCGACCGACTTTTCGGTTCCCGGCCGTTTCCGTGACCAAATCGAACGCGCCGTGTTTGCCCTGATCGGGCAACAGGTGCAGGACGGCGGGCCAGAGGCATGAAACGTCTTCGTGGCGATAAGGCGAAGCTCGCCTATTCCAGCATCTTGATTCAGGTGGCGAGTTTCGCGGTGCTTCTGGTGGCGAAGATGGCTGTTCCGGTCCCCGACTTCGCTTTCATCCTGACCCAACTCGCCCTCGCAGGGATTGTTGGATCGGTTGCAAGCATGCGGCTCGAGGTGTTGATTTTTCACCAGAACGGACGGCTCAGCCGCGCGGCGATCCTTGTGCCCATCGTGGCGATGGTTCTGGTCATCGGCCTTGCCTATGCACTCTACGGGTTGATGGCGGCGCTTTTTACCGGGATGGGCGATGCGTCGTTTCATGCCATTCCCATGATGGTTGGCCTGTCTCTCAGCGCGATCACCAACTTCACCTTTGTTCAAGTCCGTCAGTTGAACCCGCTTCTTGCCATGCGGGTTTGGCAGGGGCTGGCGCTGGCCGCACTGATGGCGGCGCTGGCATCCGGGTTTTGGGGCCTGACGGGTGAAGATGTGCTGCTGCTCATCGGGCTCGCATATGCCTTTCCGGCCATTGCCTACACGGCGCTCGCCTATATGCGCCACCGGCCCGAAGCTCATGACCCACCGGCGCTTTACCTACCGGATGCGCGGACGCTCCGGCGCGCCCTGTCGCTTTCGGTGTCAACAGGTGTGAATTCTGTCTATATCAACATGCCGCTTCTTGCAGCGGCATCGACGCAGACGGCGTCCTATGTGGCAGATTTCGGCCTGATCCTGCGCGCCTTTACGGCGCCAATCACCTTCATCGCACAGGTCATTGGGCGCTTTTTCCTTGCCGATGCGATCAACTGGTCGGGCGACCCCGAAAGGACCCCCGCCGCCCTGTGGCGCATGATCACGCGCGCGATGGCGCAAAGTGTCGGCATTTTTGTCGTCGTCGCGGCGGCCCTTATTGGTCTGCTTTATCTTTTCAGCGAACCGCTCAACTTCACCCATCTGGGCATCGCGCCCTTCCTGTTCCTTGCAACCCTAGGCCAATGCGCGATCAACCCGGTGTCACAGGTCCGCATCCCGATAAATGACGAACACATCTTCCTTCTCTTCGACGCGATGCGATTGGTGCTTCTGAGTGTTGGCCTTTTTGCACTTTCACAGGTGCTCCCTTTCGAAGTCGCCTTTGGCCTTACCGCGGTTGTCCTGTATACGGGCTACATTGGCTTTATCCGGCACCGGGTCGCACGTCTTGGTGTGCGATGATTATTTGCAAAGATTGTATGATGACCGTTTTGACGCACTGTCTGGGCTGACAGAACCATGAGCTCCAAGTCACGTCCTTTGATCGTTTTGGTGGCCAACAATCCGTATGGCCACCATCTGCTCACATCTCAACTTCTGGACACCTACGGCGCGCTCAATCTTGATGGGGCCGAGATCGTGCTGCTGTGCAATGGACGCATGCCAAGCGCAGATCCTCCCTCGATCCGTGTTGTCTCCTTTGCTTCGCGCTTCGGCGGCATGGCAAGCTCTTTGAACCTGATCCTAAAGCTCGTGCATCTGCGCTTTACACAGCCTAACGCGGTCTATCACTTGCGCGGCTTTGTGACGGGGTTTTTGTTCTGCATCAGCCGCCTGTGCATGCTTGGTGGGGCGCGCTTCATCTACGATCCACGCGGCGCTTTCTTCCTCGAATGGCGCGAGGCGGGGCGGTCCCGCATCCTCAGCCGCCTGTTCGGCTGTGTGGAGGCGCGGCTGATCCGCCATTCCGTTGCGACGATTGTGACATCGGACCGCTTCGCCCGTCTCTATCGGCGCCTCTTCGGTAATGCGGCAGACTTTGTCACGATCTACAACGCCACCAGTTTCGCCTATCACGACGCAGCAAGGCCATTGCCAAAGACGGGTCCGCTGCGACTTGTTTACCTTGGCACGTTCAACCACTGGCATGACATGGGCGAGGTCGCCCGCGTCATGGACAGCGCCGCCCGCCAAATTGGCCGCGACCGCACAGAGCTTTTCATCTTTTGCCCAGACCGATTCCACACGGCTGTGCGACAGACCTTCGGCACCATCGGTTGCGCGGCGCTGACGGTCGACTATGTCCGCTACCACGACATACCCGCCCGTCTGGCCAAGATGCATATCGGCGTGTCAGTCGTCCGTCCCACCCTGTCCACGCGGATCGCTTCGCCCATCAAAGTGGCGGATTACGTGGCCCTTGGATTGGTGCCACTCCTCAATCGCGGGATCGGAGATTTCGACGCCTATTTCACGGCGGAAGGCTCTGCGATCCTTTATGACTTTGGGTCAGAGGTGGATGTGTTGGGGCTTGCCGACATTCGCGCGGCCCCGAACCGGAGGATTTACGACGCGGTCTCGCGCGGCGAAGCCCGTGACAGGCTTTCCCCAGTGGTGGAGCGTCTCTGCGATGACAGAATTCGCTAAAGCCCCGTTAGAGATTGCACTGGCCGTGGTGTACGCGATTTTGCTCGTTCAGCAGAAAAGCAACCGCTCGCTTCTGACGGCTGCGGCCTTCGTTGCCATCTCCCTGACCATCCGGCTGTCCATTGACGTCAGCGCTGTCAGGGACTTCCGGCCCTATTTCGACAGTTTCCAGCAGGTCAAATACGGTCTGCCCGCGCCGGAACTGGCGGGCGAACCCTACCGCTACCTTCTGTTTCGGGCCGCACTTTTGTTCGGCGATCTGCCGGATCGTTTGCAAATCGACGGTATCTATTACTTCCATTTCTTCGTGGTGACAGCCTTTTTCCTGTGGCTCGCCTATCTCCGCGATGTGGGGTTTGAGATCAAACTCATCCTGTTTTTGGCGTTCTATCCCGTCTTTGCCTTTGTCTGGATCCGTGCGGGCATGGCCTGTGTGGTCGCAGGGGTGTTGTTCTACACGATCAACGCTGGAAAGTGGCGCATACTGCATTTCACGTTGCCGATGTTTCACGCCAGCTCGCTTGCCTTCCTGCTCATTATGAAGCTGAAACAAGCGCACCAGCAATGGAAGCTGGCAATCCTTCTGGCGGCGGCGGTGGTGCTTTATGCCGCGGTGGAGTCAGACTATGGCCGCTACCTGATCTACAAGCTCGAGCGCTATGACGAGACAAGCGACGCGCGCAGTTCGAACGCGCTGTTTGTGTTCCACTTCATCAACATCGCCACGTTTTTGTACCTGTCGGCCATCAACGCCCGGTTCCGCAACAACTTTGCCATCCTCGGGATGATGGGAGCTTACATGCTGATGTTCTACTTCAACCCCGTCGTGGGGTTGCGGGTGTTTCCCTTCGTCCTAATCGCCTGTGTGGCAGAACGCATGCAGTTCACCCAGTACAAGCTCGTCTCGCTTCTCCTCATCGGTGGGTACGTTCCGGTCTATCTGGCACGTTTCAACCAAATCCTGTCGTGAGGGAGAGCGCCATGGCAACCCGCACAGCCCTCTCCTCCCGCCCAAGCGTTGGCATTTTGCTGACCACCTATAACGGAACTGAATTCCTCCCCGCACAATTGGACAGCCTGCTTGCGCAGACCGGGGTGTCCTTGCATGTCTATGTCTTCGACGACTGCAGCTCTGACGCGACAATGGATCTGTTGCGCCGCTACGCCGCCGATCACCCAGGCCTGTTCAGCCTGACAGAAAACCGGCCCAATTCTGGTGGAACCGGGCTCAATATCCTGCGCAATCTTCCAACTGTGCCCGACAGTCACGACTTCTATGCGCTGGCCGATCAAGACGATGTTTGGCTCCCGCAGAAGCTTGCACGCGCTGTCGAGATCTTGTCGCAAGATGGCACTGGCCTTTATTTCTCGGACCTTCAGGCATGGGACGGCCAAGATGGCATGCTTGGCACGGTCCGCAAGGCAACACCCCTTGCGGCGCGTGACCATCTGCTCGGCGGCGGAAGTGCGGGCTGCACCTATGTGATGTCCGCCGCCTTCTTTGCCCATCTGAAGGCGCGGTTCGCGGCGGTTGACCTCGGCGGGGTCCGGCGTATCTCGCATGACTGGATCATCTATTTCCTTGCGCGTCATGACGGGTTCGGCGTCAGCCCGTCTCCCGATGCGCTGATCCACTACCGCATCCATCCCGACAGTCAGTATGGCGGCATGTCCCTTGGCGGGCTTGGCGCAATTCGGCGCAAGCTAAAGATGCTTCAGGCGGGTTTCTTGCGCGATCAGACGGCCAATACGCTGAAGTTCGCCCGCGAAGGGACCGAGGACCGCGCCATCCTCGTGGCCTTTCGGAAGGGGCGATTGCAGCGTCTTGGCATCTTGGCGCGTTACCGCTTCTCGCTCGCGCGCAGCCGTTCCCGGCTGCTGTCACTCTTGGTTGCCGCCCTATTCCTTTACTAGCCTTGCCGACCCCTTTTTGCCGTTGCCGACATTTAGAAAGCCAGACCTTTGTCACACAGCCCCATTTTCATCATCGGCGCCGCGCGGTCGGGCACGAAATTCCTGCGCGACTGCTTGCTTGGCGATCCGCGCATCTGTGCCGTCCCCTATGATGTGAACTACATCTGGCGCTACGGCGCAGCCACGGGAAGTGACGATGTCCTGACGCCCGAAGGGCTGGACCCCCGGCGCAGCGGCTTTATCCGCACGGCGATTGCGCGTCAGGCGCGGCTCAAGCCGGGCGGTATCCTGTTGGAAAAGACCGTGTCGAACTCGCTGCGGGTGCCCTTCGTCGATGCCATCTTTCCCGAGGCGCGTTACATCCATCTTGTGCGCGATGGCCGCGATGTGGCCACAAGCGCCATGAAAGAATGGGTGAGCCCGCCGGACTATGGCCGCCTCTTGAACAAGCTCTGGCGTATTCCGGTTGCAAGCATCCCCTATCTGTTTTGGTACGCGCGCAAATCCGTTCTGTCCCGCCGCAGGTCAGCGGGCGCGCGGGTCGCCGTCTGGGGGCCGCGCTATCCCGGGATTGAGGCGGATGTGAAGACCCGTTCCCTTGCTGAGGTCTGCGCTCTGCAATGGCAAAAATCGGTCGAACACGCGCTGGCCGATCTGGCGCGCCTACCTGCGGATCGCGTGCATACCATCCGCTACGAAGACCTCGTGGCCGAAGGTGCCGAAATTGGCCGCCTTTCATCGGCGCTGGGTCTGGATGTGCAGGGGGTCACCGCAGCATGGCAGGCGACCGTCAGTCCGGGTCGCAAGCGGGCCTTTTCGGCCGCCGAACAGGCCACCCGGGACGACATCGAGAAGGTGCAGTCCACCACATTGCGGACGCTTGGATATTTTTAAGGGAGTGCATGATTTGATCAATTCCGTTCCATTTTTCCGGCCCTCCATCGGCGCGCGCGAGATCGAGGCGGTGACCGCCAGCCTGCGCTCTGGCTGGCTGACCACTGGCCCCGCCGCCAAAGCCTTTGAAGCCGAGTTCTGCCTAAAGATCGGTGGCGCCACAGCGGCCGCAGGGCTGCACGCCATCGCCGTAAACTCTGCAACCGCCGCGCTGCACCTCGGTCTTGATGCACTTGGCATCGGACCGGGAGACGAGGTGATCGTCCCAACGCTCACCTTCACCGCGACCGCCGAGGTGGTGCGTTACCTTGGTGCCAAGCCTGTTCTGGTTGATATCGACCCCGACACGCTCTGCATTGACCCGAATGCCGTCGAAGCCGCGATCACAGACGCGACCAAGGCGATCATGCCTGTCCATTTTGCAGGCCGTCCCTGTGACATGACCCGGCTGCGCGCCATCGCCGACCGGCATGGCCTTTATATCCTCGACGATGCAGCCCATGCGCTGCCCGCCTTCCATGCGGGCCACCACATCGGCACCGCCTTTGCCGATGCCACGGCCTTCAGCTTCTACGCCAATAAGACCATGACAACGGGTGAGGGCGGTATGCTGGTCACGCGTGACCCGAAGATTGCCGAACGGGCACGCATCATGCGGCTCCACGGGATCGACCGCGACGTGTTCAACCGCTTCACGGACAACAAGGCCTCCTATCTCTATGACGTCGTAGCGCCCGGTTTCAAATACAACCTGACCGACCTCGCCGCCGCCATGGGGCGCGTGCAGCTGGACCGGCTGGAGGAGTTTCTGCACAAGCGCGAAGCCGTCAAAGCCCGCTACTTTGAACGGCTAGCCCACTTGCCGCTGATCCTTCCCCCCGAGGCCGCAAGGGGTGATGTCCATTCGTGGCACCTCTTTGTCATTCAGCTTGCACCGGCGGCCAAGGTGACGCGTGACGAACTCGCGCGGGCACTTCAGACCCGCAACATTGGCATTTCGCTGCATTACCGCCCGCTGCACCGCATGACCTATTGGGCGGCTTTCACCCACGCGCGCTTCCCTGCCGCGGACGCCTATTTCGACCGCTGTCTGACCCTGCCGCTCTTTATGGATATGTCGGAAGCCGAGGTCGACTATGTCGTGGCTGCGCTGACCGAGATTCTGTCATGATGGTTCGTCTTTTCGACACGCTCTTCGCGTTCGCGGTGCTGGTTCTGACCGCGCCGCTGCTGCTGGCCACGGTGCTCGCGATCAAGCTGTCCTCTCCGGGACCGGTCCTTTACATGGCCAACCGCGTCGGAAGGAATGAAAAGCCGTTCCGTATGTACAAGTTCCGGTCCATGCATGTCGACAGCGGCGGGTCCGAGATCACGGCAACCCATGACAACCGCATCTTCGCCGCTGGAAAGATCATCCGTGACCTCAAGCTTGATGAGCTTCCCCAGATGCTGAACGTCATCAAAGGCGAGATGTCGATCGTCGGCCCACGCCCGGAATCGCCCGCGATCGTTGCCGCGCACTACGCCCCTTGGATGCACGAGTCGCTAAAGGTCCTGCCCGGTGTCACCTCACCCGGCGCGATCTTTTATTACACCCAAGGGGACGACCTTCTGGCAGGGGATGACCCCGAAGCCGCTTATGTGGCGAACCTCCTTCAACCCAAGCTGGCGATTGACATCGCCTATTCGAACCGCGCTTCGTTTTGGTCGAACATTTTTGTGATTTTCCATACAGTTGTCACCATTATTGCGAAGTTTTTTGGTTTAAAGGTTGGTCCGCTCGCCCGTGATTTGGTGGCAAGCAAGCAAGTGCTCCACAGGTCAGCGGCGTTGCAAACACCTAAGCCGAAGTCGAAGGCAGATGCACAGAAACAGATGCCTTAGACGCACGCCCCGGCCAAGTCGCGACTGGTTGAGTAGGGGCGCCGCCAACCCCTGACTGTCACAAGGGGGTCCGCCCCGAAGACTGCCACTTGCACGGCTGCCCTCAACCGCCGGGCCCGCAAGGCAAGGCTGGACCTTTGGATCATCTTCCGCACCCTCATCCGCCGCAAAGGCCGCCATTGATCCCCATCGCCTGCGGCGTCGCAGCCCTTTTCATTTCCGCCGCCGGGGTCTTTACTGCACCAAGGTCGTTTCAGGAGACCTTCCATGCTGTCTGCCATTTCCTCCCGCCGCCGGTTTTCCGATCTGTCCGAACAGGAAATCCTCGCGCTGGCGATTTCCTCGGAAGAGGATGATGCCAGCATCTACCGCACCTATGCCGAGCGGTTGCGCCCCGATTATCCCGCCTCTGCGGCGGTGTTTGACGGCATGGCCGCCGAAGAAGACACTCACCGCCGTAAGTTGATTGATCTGCATCAGGTGCGGTTCGGTCAGGTCATCCCCCTGATCCGCCGCGAACATGTCGCGGGCTTTTACGCGCGCAAACCCGTCTGGCTGAACGAAACGCTGGGCCTTGACGCGATGCGCGCCGAGGCTCGGGCGATGGAGGAACAGGCGGCGAATTTCTACAAACGCGCGGCGGGGCATACCTCGGACGCGGCCACCCGCAAACTCTTGGGCGATCTCGCAGCGGCGGAAACCAGCCATGCCAGCCACGCCCGCGCGCTGGAAGCCACCCATCTTTCCGGCTCTGAAAAGGACGATGAAGACGCAGGCGCGCGACGGCAGTTCATTCTGACATGGGTGCAGCCGGGCCTTGCGGGGCTGATGGACGGTTCCGTCTCAACCCTTGCCCCCATCTTCGCCACCGCCTTTGCCACCCAAGACACCTGGACCACCTTTCTCGTCGGCACTGCCGCCTCGGTTGGCGCGGGCATCTCGATGGGCTTCACCGAAGCCGCGCATGATGACGGTGTCCTTTCGGGCCGGGGCAGCCCGTGGAAACGCGGCCTTGCCTCGGGCGTGATGACCACCATCGGCGGCATGGGCCACGCGCTGCCCTACCTGATCCCCGATTTCTGGACCGCCACCATCATCGCCATGATCGTGGTGTTTGTGGAGCTTTGGGCCATCGCGTGGATCCAGAACAAGTTCATGGAAACCCCCTTCGTCCGCGCCGCCTTGCAAGTGGTCTTGGGCGGTGCTTTGGTCTTTGCC
>Ga0255109_1000221_pt1 | contig 16272 bp, 16 predicted proteins | sample Law_Miss_RepB_8h_FD_188471 | JGI IMG/M metagenome (GOLD analysis project Ga0255109, IMG submission 188471) | Freshwater microbial communities from St. Lawrence River, New York, United States - Law_Miss_RepB_8h | ecosystem: Environmental > Aquatic > Freshwater > River | place: USA: New York... | reverse complement strand
ATTGTTCTTGCGGCGGTGGGCGTTTTTCTGATTGCGGCGCTCACAATCGGCCGTGAAGCAAGGCGCCTCGATGCCATGGCCCCGCGTGCGGTCTACCAACTTGAGCAGGCTGCCGATTTCGTGGCCATGTCACTTTCCGAGACAACGCAGGCGCGGCTCACCATGGAAGAGCTCGAGCAGTTACTCGTCATGCATATGAATTGGTTGCACGGCAAAGGTCTGTTGCCCGATAAGGCTGTTGATCAACGTCAAGACATCACGACGCCTTTGGTGATCACTGAAGATTCGCTGATTGCTTACTTGCTCGGCGAGTCCGACAAGGCCGGCATTCAGATCATTGATGATGTCGACTTGGTGAATGTCACCGAAGCGCACCTGGCGTACTTCGATGCGATTGGTGCAGTGGGGCCAGTGGCCGACGAGGTGTAGCAGTGAAAGTTTCGGCGATCACCTGTTGTCTTGAATGTTCAGATCATCATGTTGAGGGCACTTGTGACTTTGCGACCGTGATTTAAGTCCCCGCTGTAAGTGATTTTGTCAGCGAGTTGTTGGTCGGTTTGGCGACCCGTTGCCAGTGCCAAGAAGCTCGCGGTATCAAGCGTGATACGAGAAAGTGGTGCCTCTGGCTCGTCTTTCACCAACGCTGCACGTCCGTCAACGATCGTGCACACGATGTGACGCGGCACCCCGCCAGTGATGTCAATGACCACACTCTGACCATCGGGCGTTGCGGCTCTCTTGCCAACGACAATCGGCACGGTGCGAATCAATCGATCGATGGTGTGCTCGGCTGCAGCACCCGAAAGATGGCCCGGAATGCCAACAGCACGACGCATGTCTTGTTCGTGCACCCAACAATCAAGCACGCGGATATGCAAGAAGTCGGCGGTGGTGCCAGGGCCGGTTGGGGTCATGACTTCTTTGGCGAAGTATGACTCATCGGCAGTGCGTAAGAAATTCAAACGGCGTGCCGCAACTTCGTTCCATTCGGCCAAGACTTGAGCGCCGCTCAAAGAACGACGGCTATCAATTTCATTTTCATTGGCTTCGCCGATGGGGTTACGTACATAATCAAATTTGGGTGCTTGGTGTTTTGTGCGAGGGCTGCCGCTTTCGACGCTTTCATACGCAACGATGTGCGACAGATTGTCTTGCACCGACCAACCCGGACAGTCGCTCGGAAGTTTCCACTGTGCTTCGGTGAGTTGTGCTCCGAGTTCTGATAACGAAGCAAAACACAACGCGAGCTTGTCGATGGTGTCGTTGGGGATCATGAGGGTCTCCTTGATTACGGGGCGGGGTTTTGAATGCTTTGCCAATCGCGAGCTTGTAGATATGGCGTAAAGGCTTTGCCGATGAACTCTAAATCGGCTGGGGTTTTTGGGGTCTTGATCTCGTACAGCCCATCAACGCGGGTGTAAGCCACGGTGAGGTCCCATAGCGCAAGGGCTTGATCGCCCATAGGTGCGGGAACAACGACAGGTCCGAAAACGGCTTTTTCTGAACGCGATCCTTCGGCTGGGAACAACACAATCGGCACACCGAAACCAGCGAGTTCATTGATCACATAGAAGTGGTCGGCTTTGACTTCATCGTGAGTTGTTTCATCAGCTAGAGCTGCGTCCCAGTCGTCGGCCGAAGCACCAATGGATTCAAGTAATTCTTTGGCCACAGCAGGGTCGTGCGGCTTGCGGCCATCGGTGTGCAGTGCTTTGCCACATGCCGCATACCAGGCGTCGCATAAATCCATATCGCGGCGTCGCAAGCGGGCAGCAACTCGTAATGGGCTCCAGCCGTAAGCGAGAGGTCGTTCCCACGGATGGGGTTTACCTTCGGGTCGGTTGACTTCTTCGAGGCTGAAGAAACGCCAATTGATTTCGAGGCCGGTCAGCCGGCGAACTTCGCGAATCCACAGTGATGTTTGATACGCCCATGGGCACATGGGGTCGAAGAAAAAGTCAATTTTGTCGACAGTTGCCGCCATGTCATCCTCCTAAAAAGGGAATCTTCGAGAACAACCTAGTACCGTAAGAAGTCATGGAACGCCCTACAAAGTTTGAGCACACCCGCTTTCTTGGAGACAAGCGGACGCAGTTGGTGTACGACGTCGATAACTGGGAAGACCCTGCGGTCATTGACGAAATAGTGGCCGCCGAAACCGGCTTGTGTTTTGGTCCAGACACCTTGGTTGAGGCTCGTAACCGTGGCTACACCTTGGCGACTCCGGGCAAAACCCGCCGCCACCTCAAGCCCCGTGCCTGAAAGTTGCCGTAGCCGATGCTGAGCAACGGCACCATTGTTTCGGGCTCATTGAGCCTGCCGCGCTACCTGGTTCAACCTGCTGGAAAAACCGAAGGTGCGCCTGGCGTCATCATGTTGCACTCGTTTCCGTTTGGGCCCATTGATGCGCGCCACTCGGCAAGCAGTTTCCCCGAACTGATGGATCGTCTGGCGAACGAACTGGGCTTTTCGGCGATGTGCTTCACATTCCGCGGTTGTGGTGACAGCCCTGGTGACTTCTCACTACAAGGTTGGGTTGACGATTTACGAGCAGCCATTGACCACATGATTTCTGAAACTAACCCGACTGGACTGTGGTTAATAGGTTCAAATACCGGTGGTTCATTAGCCATGTGTGTGGGAGCCGATGACCCTCGAATCAAGGGTTGTGCTTTGCTTGGGCCACGTGCCGACTTTGATGACTGGGCCGCGCAACCCCGAAAGTTCTTAGACCACTGTCGTTCGGTCGGTTCGGTGCAGACTCCGCAGTTTCCCAAAGACTTTGATGAATGGACTCGCGAGTTGCGTCGGTTCAGACCAGTGCCAGCTGCTCAACGTTTTGCTCCACGTCCGTTGTTGCTGTTGCATGGTGATGATGATGAGAGTGTGCCAGCCACCGATACTCGCCAGTTGGCCGAAGCACATGGCGCGGCGGAGATGCGAGTGCTGGAAGGTGCTGGGCACCGCATGCGACACGACCCGCGAGCGATGGCAGTGTTGTTTGGTTGGTTGGACCGTCAGCGTTTAGACGAGGAGTAGTTCAACGAGCCGAAGTAAGTGCAACTTCGTTGATTTGATCAGCATTTTGATCGTTTTTACGCCATCGGTTTTTGGGCAACAATGATCTGCGATTTTGGAATGAGAGAGTCAAACAGGTCTTTGACTTCTTCGCCGTTAGGCAAATCTAAGAGAAAACTCCAGGCTTTAGCCCAATCTTGAATTGCTGGATTATCGAAGACAAATTCTGTTTGGAGCTGCGTTTGCCCTTTGGCGTTCACAAGACCGGCGGTCAGCCAATAGAGAGCCACCGTGATTGTTGAAAAGGCACCAAGTGTGTCGTGCGAGATTATTTCTAAACCTGAGCTTGAAATGAGCTGCTTGAAATCTTCAGTTCCAAAAACACGAATGTGGTGAGGCTTCTCATATGCCGCGGATGGGGCTATCCGTTTCAAAATCTCCTCAGAATTTTCATGAGGAACTGAAATGAGATAATACGAACCCGGTTGACCGATTCGAAATAATTCGGACATCGCCAGGCGGGGATCGTCAACGTGTTCAAGCACCTCTAGGCACATGACTTTCGTGGCGATCTGATCGTTTAATGGGATCGCCTCTGACGAGCCATTCATAAAAGTAATTTGAGAAATCGAGTTCGGCTCAAGATTTGTTCTGCACTTTTCAAGGGCAACTGGATCAATATCCAGCGCCACTATTTGTCCCGCGTGGCGGGCGGCAAACTCGAGTGGACCACCGCCACCGCATCCGACGTCGACAAGCACATCTGACGCATCTAGTCGAAATCCGGTGAACAGTTCTCCAGTCTGATTATTGAAGAAGCCGGCCAAAGTGTCATCACGAAGTCCCATACGTTGAACATGGTTGAGGTGGTCGAGTCCCAATGCTTTGAGTCCTTCGACGGACGCTGAATCTGTCCCCTCGGGTTGTGGAGTTGTAACTCCTGAGTCCAAGTCAACGACTCTCTTTTTCCGCTGAAGAAACATTTTACTCCGATCTAGAAAACCGAAATTGGAAGCAACAATGTCTCAGCAAGAGTCTTTCTAGGTCAACAAAACGCGAATGCGCTCAAATTTGCTTGAAAGATACCGTTTGATACATTGAAAGATATACCGTTTGATACATCATCGGATATGCAGGTTAGCGATTGGCTTCATCACCGTGGGGGATCAACGATGCAGGTTCTTGTTTACAAACCATCCGCAGATCCGACGTGGCCTTTTGCGGTGCAACTTCTTTTTGATGAGTTTTCTCGGTTTGGAAGATGGTTGTTGCCCGAACTTGTCGAGATGGGACTGTCAATCGAAGTCGTAGAAACCCATGAGGAAGTTGCCGCCAAAATGGAAATGTTGGCGGATAATTCTGAAGCAACAGTTCTATTGGGGTTTTGATTTCCTCATCAGATCCCCCAGGGAGGGTCTTGTCGCAAACTCTTAGCACTGCCCTTTATGTTTGATACATATTCGGTTGATGATGACGCGAACTACGATTTGCCATTTCAAGAATGGCCAGCGAAGTTGGCGATGATTGACGGCCTTATTGTTGCTTCCAGGGCGGTCGAGGCAAAAGTTCGAAATGTGGTTGGAACGAAAACTGCTGTACAGCTTGTTGAACCGAAAATTCCTCACATAAAAATGAGCCAACTTGAACAAGGCAACTCAGAGACCGCGGAATTGCCGGTCATCAGTTGCTCAACAGACATGTATCTAAGTACCGGAGATGGAAGATGGAATAGCCTTCAAGAACCACCACCACATGTCTTGAATCGCTTTGCGAACACAGTTCTCAATCAGACAATCTCAACGTGGTCACTAGGAAACCCCGCTCTTTCCGGGGTTTGGCCTATCGGTTTCTATCCTTCCGATTTGTGGGGATCTTGGGCCGAGTTGGAACAGGCAACAATTTTGTTGCCGATAATCGTCTCGGGACCAATTCACATCACTATTCAGCTGATCGGATCTGGGTTAAATGTTGGTCGTGAAATCACAGTTCGCTTCGGTGATGAAGCACGTCAGGTAAAACTGAGCCCATATCTAGAAGCCATGCATTTTGAATTTTGTCCGAGTGCGCCAACGAGTCAACTCACCTTTGAAGGATACGAACTTGATTTTGAAACAGATCGACGAGGATTAGGCGTTGGCATTGCTTCCATAGCGTTAGTCCAGTCGTCTCAATGGACAGGTTCAGAACTGAGCTGGTCGGCTGCAAAAAACGACACCAGGCAATTGTCGCTGGTTGGTTTTCACATAGGTGATCAATGGGGATCATGGGCGAAAACGGAAGACGCCTTCGTGCTGCTGCCAGTGAAAATTTCAGGTCGAATTCGTTTACTCATTCATCTCGCGGCGTGCGGCGAGAACATTGGCCGCTCTATGAATATTTTCGTAGGCGAAAAGACTTTTTCTGTCATCCTTGAATCAGACATCAAAGAGTATTGCTTTGAATTTGAACTTGCTTCTTTGACGGATCGAATTTTCTTTCAAGGCTTCAGCATTGATGAGGTTGTAGATTCGCGGGGGTTGGGCTTTGGAATTGAATCGATACAGATTTTCAGATTAGAAGAATTCTTTGAAGACAGATATGAATGGAGTCCTACCAATAGCCAGAGTGGAGGTATCACTCCATTCGGTTTTCATGGGCTAGAACGTTGGGGCGGTTGGGCAAAATCTCGCGAAGCCAAATTGTTGCTCTCAACGAAGGTTTCTGGCCGACAAAGAGTAGGAATCTCGTTGGTTGCCTCTGGTGTCAACGTAGGTAGAGAAATAACAATACGTTTTGGTGACGTCTCCAGAACCGCAAAGTTGTCGTCGTCACTACAACATTTCGTATTTGAATTTGATCTTGAGCAACCAGCAAATTCAATTTCCTTTGAGGGTTATGAGATTGATGGAGAAAGTGATGGCCGCGGACTGGGTATTGGAGTCGGGACTCTACAGATCGAACGAAAAGCCAATATTCTTGCGAGACTTCAACGGAAAATTTTTGACCGAGATAAACAGAAACGTCAGGTTCCTTCGGAGTTAGTAGCAAGTCCTCAAGTTGCATCTGCACAATCTCTCTCAAAAACTGATATCCACATTTCTGGCACCGTATTCATTATGAATGCCCGGCCATCAGATCTTGTTTCGGAGTATTGGAACGAGATAATCAAAGATTTTGGTTTAGTTTGCGATTCAAGAACAGATGTTCATTTGGTTGTTGTTTGTCCGAGCAGTTGGATGACGACTTTTCTACTACCTGTTTGTGAGTTCATTGACCGCATGTCTTCGATGCCAGTTCTTGTTCATTTTGTTTTTCTCGACAATGACGATCCTGAATACGCAAGACTTCTCCGTCACCCAAACGTCATTCTTTTAAAGCGCGAAGATGGTTTAGATTTTGAAATGGCGAGATACGCGAAGTCAAAAATGAATGTAACGATTGGTCCGTTGAGCCCTGGGCAGAAAGACTCGAATTCAGAACAAAGTACTCTTAGCGTCGGGTTGTTGAAGCAACCGACTCAATTGATTCGAGGTCTTGATACACCGGTAAAGGTGGGATCGTATTTTGATAATCAGTTGTTGTGTCAAAACATTAAAACAGTTTTAGATTTGGCGATTCCAAAAGTTGACATTCATCATCCAGTACATGAAACCCTTGACGTGAAACAACAATTGAAATCAATAATCTGGGACTATCAAAATGCCTGAACAGCAGAAATTCTATTTGTATTGTCGTCATAACAATCTTGATATCCGCGATGAAATGGGAATGCCGGATTACAGCTATAAGTTCGTTGAAAACTATTTTTGCAGCAGTTTGTCAAACTACGGTGAAGTTGTAGAGGTATCTGACGTTTCAGAATTGCCGCCTGAGTTTTCCGATAATGAATTTCTCTTTATCTTTGCGCCACCACAGGAAATCCCCGAGGCGTACATACCAAACAGCATCGCAGTTTTTGCTTGGGAATACAGCACAATTCCGAACGAACCTCTTGATGGAAACGAACTATGGAATTGGCAGAAGGTTCTGCAATCATCAAGGGCGGCAATCACTCATTCCAGTTCGACCTTAGAATCTATGGAATTAGCGGAGATAACAGTGCCAAAGATGGCGCTGTTTGTCCCGCTGTTTGAACACTTTGAGTATCTTTCTCGAGAGCCCAAAAATAGGCCTTGGTCCATCGTGTGTGACGGGCTTAATTGGGACTCTGCGGCACGAGTAGCGAGTCCAAACTTGTCCTTTTCAGAAGTTACCTACACCTATGTGTTCAACCCTCTTGACGGACGAAAGCGTTGGGAAGAAGCAGTGAGTGGATTTGTTTGGGCGCATCGGTCAAATCGGGACGTAGCACTCATTTTGAAACTGATTCATAAAGATCAAAAGAAAGTCCTGGAAAAGGTTCGCCAGTACATCCAGCACCTCGGCACTTTTGAATGCCGTATTGTGATTATTTGTGGTTTCTTAAGTGACGAAAATTATCATCAGCTAATTCGCGGTTCAGATTATGCCCTCAACACATCTTGCGGTGAAGGGCAGTTCCTTCCGTTGATTGAGTTCATGAGTGCCGGAGTCCCAGCGCTGAGCCCATGTCATACCGCAATGGTTGACTATGTGAATGACGATAATTCTTTTGTTATTGATCATTCGTGGAGTTGGGTGCCATGGCCTAATGACCCGTTACTTCGATTTCGTTCAATGAATTATCCGATCAAGTGGGAATCATTGTGCGATGCATATGTGGCGAGTTACGAAACTCGGAAAATGGATGAAACCAAGTATCAATCAATGCGGGGCAGTGCTCGCGATTCACTTTTCAAAATTGCCTCAAAGCAAATAGTCGAGGAGAAGTTGCTTTCTTTCATCGAGGCGCTCAGTTAATTGACCTAATAAACGAGAATGTCCCCAAAATCAAAAGGTCCGCGCATCAGTCCATCCCAAAAATGAACCAGCATCTCGAGGCCTTGCGGCTCTGGGTTGGGGGAATTCAGATCAATGTATAGCGAGTAGTCAGATAAGCAATTGATGAATTCTTCCATCGTGCAGTGCTCGGAAAGTCCATCAGGCCAAAACTCTAGAACCATCGGAACCTTGTTCTGAGTTGCTAGTGGAGCGCCGCTAATAACGAACTTTTCAAATCCTTGTACATCGATGTAGACCAAATCAGTTTTAGGATTTAACTCTCCGACAACTGTGTCAAAACGCGATGATTTAACAGGCACCTGGGGACGAGTTCGAGTTGCACCAATTGTGGGAGCGATCCGGTGATCACCAAAATTCTCACTTGAGAGGTCTAGAAGTAATGTTTGGTCGTCGGTTGATCCCAACGCCATCTGAAATGTTTTCACACGATCCATGACGTCATTCATTGCTAGGTTTGCGTGAAGCATCGCGAAGTTGGTGGGTTCTGGCTCAATTGCTATCGCGTTATTTGCGAAACCACGTTTAACTGCGGGGATACAGATACTGCCGATATTGGCGCCGACATCAACTAAAGTTTGAATTGATTTTCGGTGCAACAATTGAAGTGCTAATTCAAACTTACGAAAGTCGTATTCCCCGTGAATAAATAAATCCTTGCCGATGGGATCATTTGTGTAAACAAGGTATTTCTCGGAGGCTGATACGTAGGCAAATCTTTCGCCAGATTTACAGATTTGACTCCATTCTTGTTCCCTTTTTTCTATTTCTGACTTGCGTCGTTGAGCCAAGAAAGTTTTGACCTTCAATCGATTTTCCTATCTTTGAAATGCCACCTGTATGCGCTGTTGATGATGTCTTCGTACGAACGTGTCGCGGTCCAACCGAGTGTGTGTTGAGCAAGGCTCGCATCGGCGTACACAATCGCCGGATCACCAAGTCGACGTGGTGCAAACACATGCGGCACTGGTTTGCCCGAAGCCTTTTCGGTCGCCTCAAGAATTTGCAACACTGAGGTGCCAACTCCGGTACCTAAGTTGACCGTGAGATTCGGCTGCGCATCGTTCAGGTAATCAACAGCCTTGGCATGCGCATCGGCGAGATCTTCAACATGGATGTAGTCGCGAACACCAGTGCCGTCTGGAGTGGGGTAGTCGTTGCCTAAGACATTGAGTGGTCCACTTGCGCCTAAGGCTGCCTTCATCACCAAGGGGATGAGGTTGGTTGTGATATCCCAATTTTCGCCAAGCACGCCATCACTGCTTGCGCCTGCAGCATTGAAGTAACGCAAGCTGACCCAACGCAGGCCGTGAGTGACGCCATACCAACTAATGATGCGTTCCATCATTGCTTTGGTTTCGGCATACACGTTCTCGGGTTTGATTGCTGCAGATTCGGTGATCGGTAACTGATCAGGGTTGCCATATACAGCTGCCGATGACGAGAAGACGATTTGTCGAACATTAGCCGCCAGCATTCCTTCAACGAGTCCAACAGTTCCTTCAACATTGTTTTGCCAATAAAGGTGGGGATGAGTCATTGACTCGCCAGCGCTCTTGTATGCAGCAAAGTGGATGACACTGTCGACATTGTGCTTACGGCAGATTGATTCAACTGCTGCACTGTCGCAAATATCGGCAACTTCAAGAGTGGCCCCAAGAAGGTTCTTTTCAGTTCCACGAACAAGTGAATCAAGAACTACTACGTCTCGATGTTGCGCTCGCAACAAGCGCAACGTGTGCGAGCCGATGTAACCGGCTCCGCCTGTAACAAGAATCGTCACGATATTCCTTCAACATCAATGAAGTATTTGATCATTCGTTGTAGGCCATCGCGAAGAGAAATATCAGGTTCCCAATTGAGTAGTTGCTTTGCCAATGTGATGTCTGGTTTGCGCTGCAGTGGGTCGCCTTCGCGCTCGGGTGGCAAGTCAACCGAAATGATTTCACTAGTTGAACCAGTGAGTTCGACAACGAGTTCAGCAAGTTCACGCATCGTGAATTCACTAGGGTTGCCAACGTTCACAGGAAGGTTGTATTCGCTGTCGAGTAAAGCCATCAGGCCACGGACTTCATCGCTTACATGACAGAACGAACGAGTTTGCGAACCGTCGCCGTGCAGCGTCAGCGACTCGCCCCGCAAGGCCTGCACAACAAATGTGTTGACCACCCGACCATCGTTGGGTCGCATGCGCTCGCCATAAGTATTGAAAATGCGCACGATACGAACTTCGACACCATGAACCCGGTGGTAGGCCATGGTGAGTGCTTCGCTAAAGCGCTTTGCTTCGTCGTAACAACTACGTGGGCCAATTGAAGAAACGTTGCCCCAATAGCTTTCGGGTTGTGGGTGCACCAGTGGGTCGCCGTAGACCTCGCTTGTTGATGTTAAGAAGAAGACTGCACCGTCGGCCTTGGCACGATCGAGCAAGTTGCGCGTGCCGGTGCTACCAACAGCAAGGATTTCAAGTGGCATAGTGGCGAAGTCGTTTGGCGATGCTGGGCTTGCGTAATCGAGAACTGCATCAAACTTTGCGGTAAGCGCTTGATGTGTGGGCCAGGGAACGGTGATGTCGTGATTGATCAGTGTGAACTTGGCATTGCTATTGAGGTGCGCAACGTTTTCGGGTCGACCTGTAGCGAAGTTGTCGATTGCGACGACTTCGTCGCCGCGGGCTAGTAGCGCATCGGCAATGTGAGAGCCGATGAAGCCTGCGCCACCGGCAAGAAGAATGCGCATGTCTAGCGACCAATTCCTTGGTAAGTAAAGCCGACCCGTTCCCAGTCTTTGCGATCCAGCAAGTTACGAGCGTCGATGATCTGCTTTCCATTCATGGTGGTAGCAATCGTCGTGGGTGAAATCCATTTGAAATCGTCCCATTCGGTGAGCACAAGTAACACGTTGGCACCAACTGTTACTTCAATCGGCGACAGAGAAATGTTCAAGTTCTCGGGTATTCCGGACTTGCTTTTCTCGACGGTGGGATCAAAGGCCTGCACTTTGAATCCGAGTGCAAGCAATCGCTTGATGATTTCTATTGATGGAGAATCGCGCAGGTCGTCGGTGCCGGCTTTGAAAGTTAAACCCCAGACCGCAATGGTCGTCTCGGTGGAATCACCATGTGCCGCCTGAACGACTTTTTGAACGACCCGTTCAAATTGTTGGTCGTTGACAGTGATGACACCCTTTAAGAGATCAAATGAATAGTCGGCGTCTTCGGCGATCTTGATGAGGGCTCGCGAATCTTTCGGGAAGCAACTGCCGCCCCAACCAGGTCCGGGGCGCAAGAAGTTTTCGCCAATGCGCTTGTCGCTCCCCATGCCAACGACAACATCGTTAATGTCGGCACCGACACCTTCGCAAATAGCGGCGATGGCATTGATGAATGACAATTTGGTTGCCAAGAAAGCGTTAGCTGCGTACTTGATGGTTTCGGCAGATGCCGGGTCGGTGATGATCACCCGTGTTGAGAGGCCGTCATATAACGAAGCAACTTTCATTGCAGCAGCTTGATCATCGCTACCAATGACGACACGGTCGGGCTTCAAGAAATCTTGAACTGCAGATCCTTCGCGCAAGAACTCGGGGTTTGACACAACCTTGACGTCGGGCCGCTTGAGCGCTCGCTCAACGACCTTGGTTGATCCGACAGGAACAGTCGACTTGTTGACGACGATCGCCTCGAAAGGAAGGACTGTGGCAATTTCTTCGGCCGCACGTTGTACATAGCTGAGGTCGGCCGAACCATCTTCGCCTTGCGGGGTGGGGACACAAAGAAACGCGATGTCACAAGATTTGGCTGCCTCAACAGAACCCACAACGAATGAAAGACGACCCGAAGCCATACCTTCAGCGACAAGTTCGGCTAAACCAAGTTCAACGATTGGAACGATCCCATCACGGAGTTTGGCTATTTTGACTGGGTCAATGTCGGCACAAATTACTTTGTGGCCTAAGCGCGCCAGGCAGGCGCCGGTGGTTAAACCGACATATCCGGTTCCGATGACAGCAATTTTCGATTCCACAGCAAAATCTTACCTTTATTGAGGTTTCACTATTGCCTCTTCCATAGGGTGCATCGTGATAGATAATTATTGAACAGAGATTTTGATTGTCTTTTAGTGAGCGTTCAAAAACAATTAATTGAGGAGGCGTATTGCCTCAGGGAAACGCATTGGCTAAATGAAAACGGTCCAATTGAGAGAGTTAGGCCCAATAACAGTGGCCTCGTTGGCTTCTGGTTTGATTTCTTATCTTTTCGTTTTTGTCGGCTCTCGTGTTCTGGAAGCCACTGCGATGTCTTCAATGCTGGCATTTTGGGCCCTTGCTAACACGCTTGTTCTGGCGTTTGCAATACCTTTAGAGACCATTGCCCCAAAATTCATTCTTCACCAAAAAACTTCCGATAGTGAATTATCTTTTGTGCTCCATGGAATAGTGATTGCAGGTTTTGTCCTAGCCGTTTTTCTTATGCTTTCAACATTTAGGGTGCATTCATACCTGCGGGGTTACGAGATAGTTGGATCGCTCTTCGTTCTTTCGTTAGGGCTTTGGGCTGGAGTGCGATCGGTGTATATCGGACGTGCCGATTTCAAAGGGTTTTTGCTGCTCTCACTGATTAACGCATCGGCCGCACTTGTTGGTTTGTTTGTTGCTTTTTTCCGTGAAAGTTCTGATCCCAAATTCATCTTGTTGCCAATTGTTGTCGGGAATTCGCTTGGTGGCTTATTTGGACTCGGCAGCATTATTTCTCGCCGGAGAACTGACAATCGCAGTTGGCGACTTGTTCTGAATCTAGGAAGGCCCACCTATCAAATGGCAGGGGCGTTGATTTTGGCGACTGGTGTTTCGCTAATGATGAACAATGGTGGGATTGCGCTGGCCCCGTTACTCGGAGCTTCGCCCGAATTTGTTATTACTTTCGCCGCGATAGTGAGCTTGGTCCAAGCACCGATGATGTTGCTCAACAACATTTCACCAATTGTGAATATCAGGATGACTCGCTTGGCTTCCGAAGGCGATGATGAGAAAGTATTTGCTCTTTACTATCGAATTTTGCTTCTATTTGTTGCCTTTGCTTGCGTTCTTCTTGGGTCCACTTTCTTGCTTAGTCCCTTAGGAATAGATCTATTTGTTGGTAGCCAATACCAAATGGAGCGAGTTATCGCAGTCTGCGTAGCAGCTGGCGTGTGTATTGACTGGCTAACGGTGATGCCACGGTTGTTAGGGCTAGCGCTCGGGCGGGCATCGCAAATTTGGAAAGTGTGGACCCTGGGTTTAATCGCTTACTTGGGGGTATTGCTCGTCCCAACTTCGGCATCGAGTCGCCTAATTGCCGCCCCTATTGTTGGGGGCTTAGTAATTCTCGCTTTTGGAACATATTCGATGAAAGCAACTTCTAGTAGTCAATAATTCCAAACTGTTGTTCACGCCCAAGGGCCCCATCAAAAGTACCTCGATAGAAAAACGAAGTCTGTGAGGCATACGCATTGATTGGACCCAAGCCGAAGAAATCGAGCCTTGAGAACCCCGCTTCCCTCAACAGTTTTAGCCCGGCAGCGTATTCTGATCTGTCTGAATTATCGAAGATGACAAATCCGGTTTCGGAAAGCATGGGGAGATAATCAGTGACGGCTGATGTGCGATCACCGGAATGATCAATAATGATGACATCGAATTTTCTTTTGTTGAGTTGTTGTCCGACTACATTGACGTTTGAGGGGCTTTCGACAATCATTTGCAGGTTGTCGCCGTGAATCTTTCCCTTGTCAGAAATTTTTGAAGCCCAGTTTTGATCACTTTCAATCGCAACGACTGAATTGCCACGATTAAGCCACCACAAAGTTGAATACCCCGACCCAAGTTCAAGTATTGATGAAGTTGTGGGTATGACTTGGTCAATGAAACTAATTGCCGAGTACGACCACCAGGGAACGAAATTCTCAAAGCTGATTGATTCTTTGCTTCTCCGCGACTTTTCCCAGTCTTGCTGTGCCAAAAAATGTGTTCGTAATGCATGCCAGGACTTAATTGAAATCAACGACTTTAGGACTTCTAGTGGATGGTTCGGTCTTGGATTAAGCGATGTCATTATGGCTTCCTAACGCAATTTGGTTCTGTCTCTCAGAAGCAATTTGATGAATGAATACTAGGGTTTTGGTTCAGTTGAACCTATTTTGGATGAGACGCCACTGCTTGCGTATCTCAAGAACAATAGATGAGGCAACGCCATCTATGATGCCAGAAGGATTTTCACGGAATACAGAAGATCCAGTCCAGTTATCTGCTTCAAGATCGGTAATTGTGAGATTGTCATTCTCAGAAAAGCTCAGGTTTTCAATTGGAAGATCTTTCCACCTCGGACTTCGAACAGTATGGGTGCCTTCATCAAATCCGGAATATGACAAAAGATTTCTATTTGGTGCCACTGTTGTTCCATTTTGTGACCACATAGATGAGATCCATCGATAAGCCCAACTTCCAATTCGGCCTGCTGCAGCATCGTGAAAATTGAGTTTCCAACGTAAGGCTGATGTCGTTGAACCAGTGATCTTGGCAATATCGCGCACGGATGACTCAAGTCCCCAAGTCAAATTTTCATCGTAATGTTTCCAGGCCCGTTCCCAGGTCGCCCAGGCGAATGACTCTGGATAACGCGAAAATCGGCTTCCTGTTTCTGACAACAGATTTTGTGGCGGGACAACGTTGTAACCCGAAACGTGCATCACTTTTTGTTCGTCTGCAAACTTTTGCAAATTAAAGTTTAAAAAATCTAGAAGCTGTGGACCGGGTACAGCGTCATCCTCAATGACTATGACTTTCCCATATTGGCTAATCGCCCAATTGACAGAATCTTGAACTGCGAGCCTGAGACCTATGTTCTCTGCTCTGAATCGAGTCTCAATTTTTACATCCCAATCAATACTTTGAATGACTTTTTGAGTTGCTAAAACTAAATCTTTATCGCCTGGCTTTGAGATTTTCGGACCGTCAACAGATACGAGCAAAACTGATGGTCGTAAAACTCGAATGCGTTGAATTAACTGACTGAGTTTTTCTGGTCGGTTATAGGCAAGTAGCAGAACCGGGGCAGACTCCATCGCCTTACCTTAGCGTTAGGCGCATTCCTGTTTCGCAATGATGAAATGCGCTATCGTCCAACCGATGGTTGATCAGACGGTATGCAAAATCTGTAACGCCAAAACCTCCGAACTCTTTGACTTTTTGCTGTTACAGCAACATCTTGCGAAATTGCGGCAATGTTCAAATTGTGGGTTTGAGTTCATCGAGAATCCGATTTGGTTGGCTGACTCATTCTTGAGCAGTCTGAATCAATTTGATGTTGGTTCTGCTGACCGGTCGTTGATTGTTGCTGGTTTCGTTCGGTCTCTTTTCAGTAGAAAACAAGCTTCCCGAGTAAAAGTCCTCGACTTCGGTGGCGGCGATGGATTGGCTACCCGCACTCTTCGAGACTCTGGGATTGATTGTCGGTGGGAAGATCCATATTGTCAGCCGGTTTTTGCTGTGGGGCCAGATCAGTCGGAAATACATCATTTTGATCTTGTGTTTATGAGCGAAGTTGCGCTGCACCTCACTGATCCATTGGAGATGATCAAGTCCTTGACGGCAAGGTCTGATCGACTTTTGATGACCGCTGTTGTTCCTCCCGAGAAAATTGGAACTGATTGGTGGTACCTCATGCCACAAACTGGTCAACACGTGGCCTTTTATCCAGTTGAAACCCTTCGATGGATCGCCAAACGTCTGTCTTTGCATCTTTTGACCGATGGTCGTTTTTTTCATCAGTTTTCTACATTGCGACCCAGCTTTCTTGAGCGGGTGATGTTCAAGGTTCCGCAACTCGCCATGCTTCGTTGGAAGTTGATGGAGATTGGTGACCTCGTTCGGCGGGGACTGGGTCGACATAAAGGTTTGACAGCTTCTGACCAAGACTCACTTGGCCGGAAGGTTTTGTAGATTGGAAAACAATGACTTCTCGATTGGTGTACACCGCAGCAGATTCAAATTATTTACTTCAGGCGAAAGTCTTCTTGCGGTCAATGAGTTATACGCAGATAGAGCCGACCCATCTGTTGGTGTTCGGATCTGGTTGGAATCAGACTCAACGTGACGAATTGGCAGCACATGCTTTCAATCATTTGTCTGTCGAAGTTCGTGATGTTGATCCAGAAAAACATCGGGATATTCGGCTGACAAATGGGTTTCCACTGGCTACCGCTTACAACATTTTGGCACCTCAGACTGAATTGCCAGTTGGCGTTCGTGCTGCATACTTTGATGCTGACATGGTCGTTCGCCGAGATCTCGGCGAACGACCATGTCAGCATCAAAGTATGC
>Ga0255109_1000203_pt1 | contig 16802 bp, 18 predicted proteins | sample Law_Miss_RepB_8h_FD_188471 | JGI IMG/M metagenome (GOLD analysis project Ga0255109, IMG submission 188471) | Freshwater microbial communities from St. Lawrence River, New York, United States - Law_Miss_RepB_8h | ecosystem: Environmental > Aquatic > Freshwater > River | place: USA: New York... | reverse complement strand
GGTTGGGGCTAAACGACGAAAATGCATTCCGCACCAGGTTGACAGATTCGTCCCACGTGATTGATCCACCGGCACTAGGCAGAGGAGCAACAAGATCCCACCAGGGCAATGCGCCGGCGTGACCATGAAGGCGAGCTTTGGTGCGCATCCACGAACGGAAGTCGGGGAGCGAGGCAATGATGGCCGACTGCATCGCATCAAAGGTCGCGCGGCTGACGCTGTTGCCATACAGCGAGGCGTCGAGTGGTGAGTCCCAGCGGCGACGGCGATTGATGGTGTTGGCTTCGCCCTTGATGGCGTTCATGGCTGCGGCACACGCGGTGGCGACGGTTGGCCACGCAATCATTTCGGCGTCATAGGCCGCTTTGCGAACGGCAACATCTGAATCGGTGGCGAGCCCGCGCACCGCGGGCATCGGCATGCGCTTCGTTCCCGACGGCAAATGCACGTCGGCAGTGAGTTGCGATGTGATGTCGCCTTGCAAGCGACCCCAAGCTGACGAACCAGTGGTCGAGAGTTCGGCGTACAAGCCTTCTTCAGATTCATCCATTTGGTGTTCTGAACGTTCGGCGAGTCGCATGAGTGGTCCGAGGTGATCGCGGGCTTCGGTGCTCACTGCAGACAACGCATCAACATCGTGGTCGCAGACAAAATCGGCGAGGCGGGCGAGCAATGGTGTGATGCGTGATCCGGCTACTTCAATTTCGGAGAGCAATGCCTGCGCAGTTTCGTCGCGCGTGTTCGTGGCGACATTGGCGTAGACGTAGGCCTCGAGAATTTCGGTTTGTGCAACGACAGTATTGAAGTCGCGAATGGCGCGATCGAGTCGAGCGCCAGTTTCGGCGTCGACTGTTGGCGATACGCCATCGGGTAGCGCGCGAATGCCGAGTTCGTCGTACAGCGATTCAAGTCGACCGACATCGGCACCAACTCGCTCAAGAGCATCAACAAAACTACGACTTGTTAACGATTCATGAACGTCAGCAACACTCCACAGAGGAAGATTTTCGGTAGCGGTCATGACTGTTCGCTTTCAGAAGTTGAAGTAATGGGTGCAACATCGCCAACGAACGCGCGGTCGGTGCGGTGAACTCGAAAACCAAGGGCTTCATATAAAGCCATGGCGGCAGCATTGTCGGGGTCGACATACAACATTGCGGTTTTGATTCCGCGGTTACTCATGTTGACAAGTCCCGAAACCACCATTGACTTGCCGAGGCCATGACCATGAAACGCGGGGTCGACGGCAATCACATAGATCTCGCCAAGAACTGGATCGGTGTCGGTGTGAACTTTGGTCCAACAAAATCCGGCAAGTTGGTTGTCGATTTCGTGCAACACAAAACCATTCGCATCAAACCATGGTTGAGCAAGACGTGCCGACATTGTCGCTTGATCCCAGCCACCTTGTTCGGGGTGATGTTCAAACGCGCGATTGTTGACTGCCAACCAAGCTTCTTCGTCTTGGCCTTTGACGAATGTGCGTACTGCAACTTGTGTTGCGGCATCGGCGCTTGATAGCGGAAGCGAGCGGCGCATCTGATGTAAACGACGTCCAGGGGTGAGACCAACTTGAGCCGCAACTTGTTCGTGACCAATCGTTGGTTCAAAGACCCACCAATGCACGTGTCCTCCACCGTTAATGGCGACTTCGTGAAGCGCAGCGCTTAAAAGTTCGGGTCCGATGAGGTGCATCTCGTAGCGATGGTGCGGGTGCACGACGAGTTCAATCGAGAATGAATCGTGTCCCTTGCTGATTTGGGCGTAGGCCACGGGATGGTCGTGATCACCCTCCCAGGCAACAAGACCGGCAAAACCCTCACGTCCGCCGTCAACAAGGTCGAGCCACAGGTGATCAGAGAGCGGACGATGGCCATCGGCGCGTTCGGCATCACGTAAAAGGTCGCGTACGATAGAGATGTCATCGGGCTGCATTTGCCGTTTGATATCTAAGATGCGCATGCTCTCACCCTATCGGCGGTGGTTCGGGGGCCGAGCGAGTTGATTAGGGTCAAAGAATGGCAAGCAAAAAGGCACCTGCGAAAAAAGCCCCAGCAAAGAAGGCTGTGGTGAAGAAGCCTGTAGTGAAGAAAGCTGTCGCGAAGAAGGCTGTCGTGAAGAAGCCAGTTGTCAAGAAACAAGCCGCGGTCAAGCTCAAGGCCAAGCCCAAAGATCAGGCGCTCGAAGTTGCTCGACGTTTAGCAATTGGTTACCCCGAAGTGATTTGCGAACTCGATCATCGCAACGCATTTGAATTGTTATCGGCCACCATCTTGTCGGCGCAGTGCACTGACGTCCGCGTCAACATGGTGACGCCAGCATTGTTTGCGCGTTTCCCTGATCCGTGGTCGTTGGCGTCGGCCGATCAATCAGAAGTTGAAACCCTCATTCGTTCAACGGGCTTTTATCAGAGCAAGGCAAAAAACTTAATGGGCATGGCGCACAACTTGATTGAACGTTTTGGGGGAGAAGTACCGAGCGAACTTTTAGATCTTGTGACGTTGCCTGGTGTTGGTCGCAAGACGGGCAACGTTGTGCGCAGTGTGGTGTTTGATTTGCCAGGACTACCAGTCGACACTCACGTGGGTCGCTTGTCGCGACGATTGGGTTTAACGAAACTCGAAGATCCGGTGAAAGTCGAATTGCAACTGAACGATTACTTGCCACCAGCAGAGTGGGGTTCGTTTAGTTTGCGACTCATCTTGCACGGACGTCGCGTGTGCGATGCCCGCAAACCGCAATGCACGATTTGCGAGTTAGCCGATATCTGTCCATCGGCAGGTGTGCCGGTGACCGCCCCGACAACGAAGCGTTCACCCCGCAAGAAGTAAACGTCGTGAATCTCATCTAGACCCTAGAGCTGGGGCGAATTTCCATTTGCTGCTCATCCCCAAAAGATCAAGACTTCAGTGTTCAATAATTTAATTTTTTTCCTAGCTAATTTTGAAAGAGCCTGCAAATAGGGTTTTTACGGATGGATTCCAGTGGTTGTAAAAATGCTTCTAACTTGAATTTGGTACTTATTAAACGTTTGTTCACCCTAGATATCAATTTAATGTAAGGTTTAATTGTCGGTGCAATAAACCCTTGTCCTGATAGATCTAGAGCATAAGAATCACTAATCAATTAGACATTGAAATCTTTGAGCAAATCTGCATCAATAGGGAGACCAATATGAAAAAATATAAGGTAATGACACAGAAAGACCGCATGTTTGGGGGAAAGTTCAATCCAGAAAAAGTCGAAGAAGCGTTGAATGCTTTGGGCGGCGAGGGCTGGGTACTTAAGGGTGTGGCGACCGCAGAATTTCCTTCGCTTACTGGGGGTCGTCAGGAGTTAGTCATCTTCCTAGAAAAAGATGTCTAAGTGATAGAAAAATATGGTCGTAAAGGTACTGAATTTGAAGGAATATTCTTTACGGAAGGCCCGATCCAATCTGGTGCGAAATTAGGGTCTCTGCAAGTCGAGTCTCGCAAACAAAACACTACTTTGGATGAGCTGAAGCACCAGCTGGCTGAGCGAGTGAAAAAACTTGGTGGCAATGCGCTCGATAATTTTAACTATGTACAGCAGGGCACGGTGTTCTCCTTTTCAAGTACAAGGTGGAGGGCAACCGGAAATGCTGTTCGGGCCATTGAGGATTCTCCAGCGACACTTCCGCCACCAAATCTGCCTTGATTGGTTTTTGGAATCCTCTGTACGCCCTTGCGGCTCTTGCTTTAAGTTTTTTTGGTCTATTCCCACCTATTTTGGGATACGTGAAGCGGATGGGGAAATCCAAATCTGAAAAATCAAAAAGATAGACGGCTTTTCACGCAATTACAGTTTCGTCTTCTGCAAATTACTTGACGATTTTGCTAGCTCGTAACAACGATCGTTGGGCAGTACGTAATGCTCGATCGGCTTCGTGGATCGCCATCAAAAGATCGTCGTGCTTGCCATCGAGATTCATCTGCCCAAGATCGGCGACCCGTTGGCGATAGCGCTCGGCACCTTCGGCCATCACGGCAAGTTCGGCGGCAATTGTGGTGAGATCGGCATTTGGCACGGACTCACCATATGTCACGAGTCAGCAAGATGTCCTAGGTATGCCATAGGTATGTCACGGCTCGGCGAAATAGTGCTGGGGTAGTCCATTGATGGCATAAGTCATCAGGGTCTACCTACCTCACTTGGGTAGCCTTAACCCGTGACCAGAGTGCCCGTTCGAGACGATCTATCTGCGCTTGAGGGCTACCACTCGCCCCAGGTTGACGTTCGGGTGCGACTCAACACCAATGAGGCTCCGATTGCGCCCCCGGCGGCCTTTCGCCAGGCCTACGCCGAAGCCGTCGCCAAGATTGATTGGCACCGTTATCCCGACCGTGGTGCCACCGCTTTGCGGGCAGCGATTGCTGAATTGCATGGGGTCGACCCCGCCATGGTGTTCGTGGCCAACGGAAGCAATGAAGTTCTGCAGACCATTCTCTTGACATTCTCGGGATTTGGCCGAACCGTCGTCACCTTTGAACCGACCTATCAAATGCACGGCCAGATCGCCCGTAGTACTGGAGCGACTGTTGTTGAAGGTGAGCGTGGCGCTGACTTCTCTCTTGATATCGCCGAAGTTCGTCGGGTCATCACCGAGTCACGCCCGCACGTCACGTTTTTGTGTTCTCCTAACAATCCGACAGGTGGCGTTGATTCGCCCGATTTAGTTCGCGAAGTTCTTGCGCTGAACGCCGGACCAAACCCCGGTCTCGTTGTTGTTGATGAGGCGTACGGGCAGTTCGCCGATTGGAGTGCTCTCGAATTGGTCAGCGAAGAAACACCACTCGTCGTGACGCGAACATTCTCGAAGACCTGGAGCATGGCCGCAGCACGGTTGGGTTACCTGGTTGGCCCAAAGTGGCTTGTTGCCGAACTCGACAAAGTCGTGTTGCCGTACCATCTCGACACGGCAAAACAGATTGCTGGAACCTTGGCCGTGCAATATCGCGGCGACATGGAAGAACGCGTGCGCATGATTGTTGCCGAACGCGAACGAGTCGTTGCCACATTGAAGACTCTCGATATTGAAGTCTTTCCGAGCGGTGCAAACTTTGTTCTCTTCCGCACAAAATCTAAAACTGGTCGGGCGGTTTGGCAGGGCCTGCTCGATCGCAGTGTGTTAATCCGTGATTGTTCGGGTTGGCCACGTTTAGAAAATTGTTTGCGCGTCACCATTGGCACGCCAGAAGAAGATGATGTTTTTCTCACTGCACTAACGGAGGTTTTGAAATGAGTCGTACCGCAAGTCGTTCACGCACAACTGCAGAAACATCAATTGATCTTTTCGTTGATCTTGACGGAACCGGAAAGTGTGATGTCAGCACCGGCATCCCGTTCTACGACCACATGTTGTCGCAGGTCGGCAAGCACGGTGGATTCGATCTTCGCATCGCTGCCAAAGGTGATATTCATATTGACACTCACCACACGGTTGAAGATGTGGCGATCACGTTTGGTGAAGCGATTCGTGAAGCTCTTGGCGACAAGAGTGGAGTTCGTCGTTTCGCCAGTGGCTTGTATCCACTAGATGAAGCATTGATTGAAATCGCACTTGATCTGTCGGGACGTCCATTTGTTGTGTGGGATGTTCCTTTGCCTGAATGCTTGCCCTTAGGTGATCCAGCCTTCGATCCACAGTTGGCTGAACACGCCATTAGTTCATTGGCGATGTCGGCCGGCGTGACCTTGCACGTCGAGCTGAAGCACGGTCGAAACGTGCACCACATTATTGAAGCGGCCTTTAAGGGTCTTGGCCGTTGCTTCCGCGATGCCGTGCGCATCGAAGGTACTGACGTGCCGTCAACAAAGGGCGTTTTGTGAGTAAACCCGTCATTGCTGTTCTTGATTACGGCATTGGCAATTTGCGTTCAGCTGAAAAGGCATTAGAAAAGGTGGGCGGCGACGCTCATCTCACTCGTGATCCAAAGTTTGTCGCTTCTGCTGATGCTGTGGTGCTACCAGGTGTTGGCGCTTTCGGCGCGTGTATGGACGCGTTGCGCGGTGCCGGACTAGAAGAAGTCGTCTACGACGCAGTTGATTCGGGCAAACCCTTTTTAGGTATCTGCGTCGGCATGCAGATGTTGTTCACCTCAAGTGAAGAAGATCTTGATGCTCGCGGACTCGACTTGATTTCGGGAACAGTGAAATGGATTCCGCCTGGCGTGAAGCGTCCGCAAATGCAATGGAACAAACTGGTCTTCACACAACCAGGTGACCCAATGTTTGATGGCGAACTTTTGCGCGATGCGGCGGATGGTTCGTGGGTGTATTTCGTGCATTCACTTCATGGTGTTCCCATGGATCCCTCGCTCGTTGCGGCCACATGTGATTACGGCGGAACTCTGAACGCTGCATTTCGCCAAGAGAATGTTTTCGCCACCCAGTTCCACCCCGAAAAATCGGGTGCGAGCGGTTTGGCGTTGCTCGAAAACTTCGTGAAAGCAGCGGGCGGCTCATGAGTAGCAACCCGATTGTTGATCTCTATCCCGCGATTGATTTACGCGGTGGGCGAGTGGTGCGTTTGTTGCAGGGCGATTACGCGCAAGAAACTGTCTACGGTGATGACCCGGTAGCGGTCGCAACATCTTTCGCTGATGCTGGTGCCAAGTGGATTCATATTGTCGACCTTGATGCGGCACGTACTGGCGATCCGATTAATCGCCCGGTGGTTGCGGCAGTTGCCAAAGCTCTGAGAGGCCGAGCATCAATTCAAACTGGTGGCGGCGTGCGTGCGTTAAGTGATGCGCAGGCATTGGCCGATGCTGGAGTTGCCCGTGTTGTGATGGGTTCGGCCGCAGTTGCCGATCCCACACTTGTTGAGGCCGCAGCGAAAGTTGTTGCAGTCGCCGTTGGACTTGATCACCGCGCCGGCGAAATTGCCGTACACGGTTGGACCAAAGATTCGGGCGTGCAACTGAACGATGCATTGACTTGGTTTCCAGCAGCGTCAGCTTTTGTGATCACCGATATTTCTCGCGACGGCATGTTGCAAGGCCCCGATGTTGATGGTCTTCGCGCCGCGGCGTTGTCAACCAAGATCCCAGTCATCGCCAGTGGCGGGGTGTCGTCTTTAGATGATGTTCGAATATTGGCCGAAATTCCTGAACTCGGCGGAATCATCACCGGTAAGGCCGTCTATGAAGGTCGCTTTACGGTTGCGCAAGCCATTGCTTTATTGCACGGCACGCTCCCAAATGGTTCGGGAGCGACGTCATGAAAGTTGCACGCGTCATTCCGTGTCTTGACGTGACAAATGGTCGCGTAGTGAAGGGCACCAACTTTGTCAACTTACGTGATGCTGGTGACCCCGTTGAATTGGCTTCGCGTTACGACGCCGAAGGTGCCGACGAACTCGTTTTCTTAGATATCACGGCATCAAGCGATGGTCGCGACACCATGGTTGACGTCGTGTCACGTACCGCCGAGCAAGTGTTCATTCCGTTCACTGTTGGCGGGGGTATTCGTAGCGTCGATGATGCGCGTCGCATGTTGCGCGCTGGGGCCGACAAGGTGAGTGTGAATACATCGGCAGTGGAGAACCCGCAACTGATTACCGAAATTGCCACCGAGTTTGGTGCCCAGTGTGTGGTGTGCGCGATTGATGCCAAGGGTTGGTCTGATGGACGTGAAGGCTATGAAGTCTTTTTGCACGGTGGCCGTACGCCAACAGGCATTGATGTTATTGAGTGGGCGACACGAGCGAGCAAACTTGGTGCCGGAGAAATTCTTTTGACCTCGATGGATCGCGACGGAACTAAAGAAGGATTCGAACTTCAACTGACTCGCCGAGTGAGCGATGCAGTTGGGGTTCCGGTGATTGCTTCAGGTGGGGTCGGCACGCTTGATCACCTCGTCGAAGGTGTTGTCCAGGGTGGTGCTGACGCAGTGTTAGCCGCTTCAATTTTTCACTTCGGTGAATTCACGGTGGCGCAGGCGAAGCAGTACATGCTTGATGCGGGCATCATCGTGCGACCAGCTTCATGAGTGATGTGCTGTGACTATCTTTCCCTTTGTCCGTGAACCATTCACGGTCATTGACGGTGGTCTATCAACCGCACTCGAACTTCTCGGTGCCGATATCTCTGGCCCGCTATGGACCGCACAAACCGTGATTGACAATCCTGCTTTGCTCGAGCGTGCGCATCGTTCGTTCGTTGAAGCTGGCGCCGATATCATCGCAACCGCGAGTTATCAATGCGGAACGAAACAATTTGAATCAATTGGGTTGACTGCAAAAGAAGCACGCGACGCATTGGCATCAATGACCACCATCGCTCGCCGTGCCGTTGAAGGAACTTCGGTTGCAGTTGCAGCATCGGTTGGGCCTTTTGGTGCATCGCAAGCAAACGGTAGCGAATACACCGGTCGCTACGGAGTCGAGTGGGAAATAGTCGAGGACTATCACCGTGAGAAGTTGCAGATTCTTGTTGACTCTGGTGCCGACCTAATCGCGATTGAAACCATCCCCCTTGCCGACGAAGCATTGTTGATCGCCGAAATTCTTGAAGAACTCGGCGCTCCGCCAGCGTGGTTTAGTTTCGGATTCGCTGACGAGACGCAAACCTATGGGCTTGACGCGATTGACAAAGCCGTGTTGGGTATCGCCGGATACGCCGACCTTGTCGCCATTGGTTTGAACTGCACCCATCCGCGCTACGTCGACTCGTTGTTGGCTTCGATGAGCGAACTTGTATCGGGAATTCCGCTCATTGTGTATCCAAATCATGGCCGCGAATGGGACGCTGTTGGTCGTTGTTGGACTGGCGACTCGGTATCAATTTCATCAGTTGAAACCGTGCAAACATGGGTCGATTTTGGGGCACGGTTTATCGGAGGCTGTTGTGGAGTCGATCCACTCGGTATTGCCGACTTAGTTGCCACCAGAGATGTTCTCTAGGGATTCATTGTTCGGCTGAACTCGTCGTAGGGTTGGGAGCATGAACGCTCCAGCCACATTTACTCCTAATCCAAAAATGGAATACCGCCGACTTGGTCGTAGCGGCCTCAAAGTTTCAGTCTTGTCGTTTGGTAGTTGGGTCACTTTTGATACTCAATTGAACGACGACATGGCGCTCAATTGTATGCAGAACGCCTGGGATGCTGGCTGCAACTTCTTTGACAATGCCGAGGCCTATGCCGGTGGTGAAAGTGAAGCCATTATGGGTCGCGTTATCAATCAACTCGGTTGGCGCCGCCAAGATTACGTGTTGTCAACCAAAGTGTTTTGGGGGATTGAAGGCGGAGTGCCCAACATGGGCAACACCTTGAACCGCAAGTACTTGCACCACTCCATTGAAGGTTGTCTTGATCGTCTGCAAGTCAATTTCGTCGACTTGTTGTTCTGTCACCGCGCCGATCCGAACACTCCACTTGAAGAAACTGTTTGGGCGATGAGCGATCTTGTTGAGCGCGGCAAAGTTTTGTATTGGGGAACGAGCGAATGGACCGCTGATGAAATTCGTGCGGCCTACGAAATTGCTGAACGTCATCACCTGCACAAGCCCGTCATGGAGCAACCGCAATACAACATGCTTGAACGCAAGCGCGTTGAAGTTGAATACCGACGTTTGTATGAAGACCTCGGTTTGGGAACAACCATCTGGAGCCCCCTTGCATCGGGTGTGTTGACGGGCAAATACCTTGATGGCGTACCCGAAGATTCGCGTGCAGCGCTTCCGGGTTATGGATGGCTGGCCGAGCGCTTGACTGCTCCGAAGGCCCAAGAGACCGTGAAGAAGTTGATTCCCATCGCCGACGAGCTTGGTTGCACCCTTGCCCAAATGGCCTTGGCCTGGTGTACCAAGAACCCCAACGTGTCAACCGTCATTACGGGGGCCAGCAAAGCTTCGCAGGTCACCGAAAACTTCAAGGCCCTTGATGTGATTCCGCTGTTGACCCCCGAGGTCATGGCCCGTATCAAGGCCGTTTTGAAGTCATAAATCTGTTTTAGATTTCGTTCCAGATTTCGTTTCCGGCAGTGAGCACGGTACCGTGCCCGTTGTGAGTGAAAGTACTGAGACGACGACAACCGTCAAAGAAGATGTCAAAAAAGATCATGAGATCGCAGCTGCGCAAAAGCTAGGCGTCGACAAGATGGCGATCCAAATGCTCAACGATCGCTTGTTGGTCAAAATCCCCGACAAAGACGGCGAGCGTCGCAGTATGGGCGGAATCTTGATTCCGGCGACAGCACAAGTTTCGAAGCGTTTGGTCTGGGCTGAAGTCATCGCTCTCGGCCAAAACGTCCGTAGTTGCGAGGTCGGAGACCGAGTGCTGTTCGGACCCGAGGACCGCTATGAGGTTGAAGTGAGCGGTGTTGATTACATCATGTTGCGTGAGCGCGACATCCACGCCGTGGCGGCCAGTCGAATTGATGGCCACACCGGCCTCTATCTCTGACAAAGTTGTAGATATGAATCTGATCGTCCCCACCCCCGAGCAACTTGCCGCCGTGAAGTACAACGCCGACGGCTTGGTGCCCGTCATTGCCCAAGACATTGAAAATGGTGATGTGTTGATGATGGCGTGGATGAATGCCGAAAGTCTGTCGATGACTTTTGCCGAAGGCCGCATGGTCTATTGGAGTCGGAGCCGCTCTGAGTTGTGGCGCAAAGGTGACACCAGTGGCGATCGCCAGTTTGTGCGCGAGGCCTATTACGACTGCGATGTTGACACGTTGTTATTTAAGGTTGAACAAGAAGGTGCTGGGGCTTGTCACACCGGTGCGCGTACCTGTTTCTTCTCGAGTTTCGGAACCGCTGAATGACCCAGCCTTTGGTGGTGCGACCGTCGCGCGAAGAATTTCACGCGCTTGCTGCCGACTACACAGTCGTACCCGTATGGGTCGAGGTATTGGCCGATCTTGAAACACCTGTTGCAGCCTTTGCCAAACTTGTTGGCGACGAACCAGGTTTCTTGCTTGAGTCAGTTGAGCATGGCGAACGTTGGAGTCGCTTTAGTTTCGTCGGCCGCCATCCGCGCGCAACCCTCGAACTCATTGATGGTCAACTCAAGATCACGGGAGACATTCCATCGTCGGTGCCACGCGATCAAGGAATGCTCGCCGCGATCGAAGCATTGTTGCTCGAATACCGCAGTCCGGTCATTGCCGACCTTCCTCCGTTGCAAGGCGGAGTCATGGGCTTTCTTGGCTACGACATAGTTCGCGAAGTCGAGTCGTTGCCCAATGTTCCTCACGACGATCGGCATATGCCCGATGGTGTGATGAGTGTGATCGGATCATTGGCTGCATTCGATCACTGGCGCCAACGCGTCTATCTCATTGAAAGTGTTCCCGTTGTTGGTAAAAACTCGCAGGCTTTCACGGCCGATGAATTGAATCGTTTGTATGACGAGGCCTCTGAGCGTGCTCTGAAAGCGGTTGACGAACTCGCTCGTCCTTTGCCGTATACGCCAGTCGAACCGCCGCAACGCGATGATGTGCTACCAGTCGCCACCTCGTCATTGCCTAATGGCGCATACCAGCGAGCCGTCGAAGTTGCTAAGGAATACATTCGCGCCGGAGACATCTTTCAGGTTGTGTTGTCGCAACGGTACGAACTGCAACTAGAAGCTGATCCGTTTGATATGTATCGCGTACTGCGTCAGGTCAACCCGAGTCCGTATATGTATTTCTTGCGTCATCCGGGTGTCACCATTGTGGGCAGTTCGCCTGAGCCGATGGTTCAATTGCTCGGCGGCCGAGTGATCAGTCGACCAATCGCGGGCACTCGCAAACGCGGGACCAACGATGAACACGATCGACGTTTGGCGGCTGAGCTTCGCGAGAATCCGAAAGAAGTTGCCGAACACGTGATGTTGGTTGACCTTGCACGTAACGATGTTGGCCGTGTGTCGTCGTTTGGCAGTGTCGTTGTCGATGAGTTGATGACTCTTGAGAAGTACAGCCACGTCATGCACCTCACATCACAGGTGAGTGGAGCGCTCGTGCCTGGCAAAACTGCGATTGATGTTTTGCGTGCGACGCTTCCCGCTGGCACCGTGAGCGGTGCGCCAAAAGTTCGCGCCATGGAAATCATTGACGAACTTGAACCAGTGAAGCGCGGTCCGTACGCCGGAGTCGTCGGGTACGTCGACTTCAGTGGAAACCTTGACACTGCTATTGCCATTCGCACCATGTTTATTGGTGAATCGGCGGCCTATTTGCAAGCTGGCGCCGGAATTGTGGCCGACAGCGAACCCGATGATGAAGATCTTGAATGCCGTAACAAGGCGGCCGGATTATTGGCGGCAATTCCTGCGGCCCGTCGAATGACCAAGCGTCGCCTTGACGGCGGAACGAAAGCGTGAGTAATACCGTGAATGAAAATTTGAACGAAAAATTGAATGACAACACCATTGCCTGTGAAATTGAACATTTGGTCTTTGTGGTGACTGGTGCCGATGCCGGCAAGTATCTGCACTCGCAATTGAGTAATGACATCGCGTCACTAACGGTTGGCGCATCACGTTATTCGTTCGTGCTTGAGCCCATGGGCAAGGTCATCGCCTTGGTGCGTGTGACTCGGACCGAAGAAGAAGCTTTCGTTCTTGATACTGAAGATGTTGATGGTTTAGGCGATCAGTTGTTGGCGCGTTTGAACCGCTTCAAGATCAGAGTCAAGGCCGACATTGCCGTTTCAACCCAAAAGTATTTGTGTTTGCGCAGTCGTGATGGCTCAGTAATTGAGCAAGCCGGATTTGCAGTGTCGCAATGGGGAAGCGGTGCGGTTATTGATGCACCTTTAGCGTCGCTAGACGCCTCGACGGTTGCTGGATTCATTCAGGTTTCAGCCGAAGAGTTTGATGCTCTTCGTGTTCGTTCAGGTTGGCCAGCGATGGGTAGCGAAATCATTGCAGGAGAAACACTTCCGGCAGCGACAGGAGTCGTGACAATCGCAGTTAGCTTTACCAAAGGTTGCTACCCCGGCCAAGAACTTGTTGAGCGCATGGACAGTAGAGGTTCAACTGCTCCGAAGAATTTACGTTTGTTGACTGGCTCAATCGTTGACAATGCGAAGCCTGGTGACGCGGTCGTCGTTAACGGAGAAGTAGTTGGCGAATTCACATCTGTCGCCGATGGTTGCGCTCTGGCTTATGTCGCACGTGCGGTCGAATTAGGTGTTGTCGTCGACGCTACGAAATTTGTTGATTCCTGAGTTGAATCACTAACTCTTCAATATCGGTGCGTCCACGCAGTACTTGTAGTTCTGCAAATTTTTCTACCGCAGTCAATAGTTGCTGATGTTGGTTGTCAACACGCCCAGCAACGGTGAGCCATTGAGCAGCAGTGTCGTAGTGACCGATCATCGTGATGCATCGTGCAGTTTCAATTGCTGTGTATGACGAAGGATGGGCTTTGAAAAGTAACGACCCAAAGCGCGCCGCATCTTCGAAGTGGCCAGTGCGACGCAGGATTGTGAGTAGTGACAATGCGCTGAACTCTGACGTTTCAGAAGTTGGCTCAGGAATAGGCCGGGGAATCAGTTCGACGAGCGGAGCGAGTTGTTCGGTGCTTGCTGCGTGAGGCGGCCACCATGGAGCACGATCTTTGGATGTGTCCAACAGATCGTTCACGATGACTGACGTTGGCGACGAATGACCTGAACGCAACATTGAATATGCGTCCCACCAAGGTGACATGACTTGGGGGCTCTGCAGCATTCCGGGGCGACCGGTTGTCCAAGCGGTGTCTTCGGCCTCGGCGGCTAACTGGCGTTGACGTTCAATCAAGGCAGTTCGGCGATCGGGACTATTTGCAGCATTCGCCGAAAGTGTTTGTAATTGCAGAACCAACAAGATCGCGGCAAAGGCTGCCAGCGGTCGCAGATCGTCGACCATCACCATGGCGATAAAACCAGCTGCGGTCAGTGGGGGACTCAGCTTGACCATGATTTCTCGCCCGCGGCCTGGTGTAAAGAAATCGATGATCTCGGCAACAATTGTTCCGCCATCGAGTGGCAGTACTGGGATGAGATTAAAAAGTCCGATTGCGGGGCCAGCCCACCAAATCGCAAAAGACCAATAATCGGCCGCGAATTGGTCGTGATCGATCGGGTTAACGCCGAGCGCCAAGAGCACGATGCACCCCAGTGCAATCTGGACGAAAGGCCCGGCCATAGAAATTCCGGCGCGTTCCCATCGCTTCAGTGGGCGAGTCGGGGCAAAAGATGCGTATCCAGCCAAGAAATCAAGCGAAATCTGTGCGGTGGCTCCAGTTTGGCGAGCGGCGACCGCATGCCCGAGTTCGTGGATCAACGTGAAAGCCGCAACCGATCCAGCCAACCACGGACCCATCGGGACGCCATTAATGACAATGATGAGCAACATGAACAGGGCAAAGCCTGGCCGTATCTGCACAGGGAATCCGAAAATGCGCATGCACAGAGATGTTATGTCTCGGCGAGACAGGTCGTAGACTTTCCCACCGTGCCTTACGTCTATTCATTTGATCAGAAACACCGCCGCCAACCGATGCAGATGAAAGATCTGCTCGGAGGTAAGGGCGCCAACCTTGCTGAGATGACCAGTGTCTTGAAGTTGCCAGTTCCTCCGGGCTTCACCATTAGCACTGACGCTTGCCGTGACTACATGGTGGGCGGTTGGCCCAAGAGCATTGATGCCGAAATCAAGTCGCACATCGCGAAACTAGAAAAGGCCATGAAGCGCAAGCTTGGCGATCCCAGTGATCCGTTGCTCGTGAGCGTTCGTTCGGGTGCCAAGTTCTCGATGCCCGGCATGATGGACACTGTCCTCAACCTTGGTCTGAACGACAAGAGCGTGAAGGGTCTCGCCAAAGTCACTGGCGACGAGCGTTTTGCATACGACTCGTACCGTCGTTTCATAGCGATGTACGGCCGCATTGTGCTTGGCGTTGAAGGTCATCACTTTGAGCACCCGCTCGAGGCAGCCAAAGATAAGGCCAAAATCAAGAACGATGCCGAGTTAAGTTCTGAAGTTCTGAAAGTTCTTTGCGAGCAGTATCTCGAAGTCGTGAAGAAAGAAACTGGCAAAGCATTCCCGCAAAAGCCCGAAGCACAATTGCGTGGCGCTGTTGAAGCAGTCTTCAAGAGCTGGAACGGTGCTCGTGCTATTGCGTATCGCGTCCGCGAAAAGATCGACCACAACTTAGGAACTGCTGTCAACGTTCAGACCATGGTGTTTGGTAACCGCGACGACAATTCGGGTACCGGCGTTGGTTTCACTCGTAACGCAGCAACTGGCGAAAACGTTCCGTACGGTGACTTCTTGGTCAACGCACAGGGCGAAGACGTAGTTGCTGGTATCCGCAATACCGAAGACCTCGATGCCCTGAAGGCCAAGTTCCCGAAGATTCATGCTGAATTGATGGCGATCTTTGTGCGTCTTGAGGCTCACTATAAAGACATGTGCGACACCGAGTTCACCATTGAACAAGGCAAGTTGTGGATGTTGCAGACACGCGTTGGTAAGCGCACTGGTGCCGCTGCTCTGCGTATGGCTGTCGACATGACCAAGGGAACTGTTGGCTCAAAGGGTAAGAAGAATTCTTGGAAGATCAGCAAAACAGAAGCAATTACTCGCGTTGCTGCCGAGCATCTCGATCAGGTTCTTCACCCGCAGTTCGAAGCTGGCGCTAAAAAAGTTATTGCTAAGGGTCTTGCCGCATCACCCGGTGCTGCCGTGGGCAAGGTTTACTTCACCGCCGATGAAGCCGCTGATGCGTCAGATCGTGGCGAAAAGGTCATCTTGGTTCGTAGTGAAACGAGCCCCGAAGACGTTCACGGCATGATGATCGCTGAAGGCATTTTGACCGCCCGTGGCGGGCTCGTCAGCCACGCCGCCGTGGTTGCCCGTGGTTGGGGAACTCCAGCAGTTGTCGGTGCTGAAGCCATCAAAATTGATGGCAAGCAGTTCTCAGTCGGCGACATTGTTGTTAAAGAAGGCGACATCATTTCGCTCGACGGAACAACTGGTGAAGTAGTTCTTGGTTCGCTTGCTTTGCAAGAAGCCAAGCCACCGAAAGAATTTGAAATAATTTTGCAGTGGTGTGATCAGGTCCGCAAGGGCAAGATGGCAGTGCGCGCAAATGCCGATACCGGTGAAGATGCCACTAATGCTCGCAAGCTTGGCGCTGAAGGTATTGGGCTGTGCCGTACCGAGCACATGTTCTTGGCCGAAGATCGTCTGCCCGTTGTACGTCGCATGATTTTGGCTCAGAGCGCAGCAGAAGAAGCCAGTGCGCTTGAAGAACTTCGCAAAGTTCAAAAGAAGGACTTCATCGACATCTTGAAGGCCATGGACGGACTTCCTGTCACCGTGCGCTTGCTCGATCCTCCGTTGCACGAATTCTTGCCCAACGTGCACGAACTTGAAATCGAAAAGGCCACCTTGCCGGCGGCCGAGTGGACCGCAGAAAAAGCACAGTTGTTGAAGGCTGCTCAAGAATGGTCTGAGCACAACCCGATGCTCGGAACACGCGGTGTACGTCTTGGTGTTGTAAAGCCAGGTTTGTACGCCATGCAAGTGCAGGCACTCATGGAAGCAGCGGCCGATCGCGCCGCCAAGGGTGGCAAGCCCATCGTTGAAGTCATGATCCCGCTCACCGTGACCCGTGAAGAAATGGCTCTCGCTCGTTCGTGGGTTGTTAAGGGAATCGCCGATGCAACCAAGGGTTCAACTAAGAAGCCCAAGGTGTCCATCGGAACCATGATTGAAACACCGCGTGCTGCCTTGCGTGCCGATGAATTGGCTGAAGAGGCCGACTTCTTCAGCTTTGGTACCAACGACCTCAC
>Ga0255109_1000197_pt1 | contig 17086 bp, 10 predicted proteins | sample Law_Miss_RepB_8h_FD_188471 | JGI IMG/M metagenome (GOLD analysis project Ga0255109, IMG submission 188471) | Freshwater microbial communities from St. Lawrence River, New York, United States - Law_Miss_RepB_8h | ecosystem: Environmental > Aquatic > Freshwater > River | place: USA: New York... | reverse complement strand
ACAGGGTGTTAAGGGTTGGGAGTTTAAGTTCGAAGTTAAACTGCAACGTCCGAAATTGGGTTGAGTCGCCCCGGCCCCAGCCCTTCAGGCTTTCTCCACATCATCCGAATTAAGTTCGACGGGTTTCTCCGAGCCGAGGAGTTCGAGGAGTACGGCGATGCGTTTCTGCGGACCATGCAGCCGGAGGACCTCGCCCTCGGAGCCGGCGAAGATACCGCGGATGATGCGGACCTTGCCGCCGACCTGTGGTTCCTCGTCGAGCAAGGATAAGGTCGCGTCCGGGCCGAGCGCGAGAAGGTCGGCGATCACCTTCGGGGCGACCTCCACGGCGCGTCCGCCTTGCGTGACCAGGTGCAGGACGCCGCGGGTGCCGCGGACCGAGGCCGTCAGTTCGGCCGGATCGAAGCGCAGGAAGAGGTAGCCGGGGAAGAGCGGCTCGACCACGACTTTGTTCTTATCATGCCCGCGCCGCGTGCGTCGTAAGCGGGGTAGCACGACCTCGACTTCGCCGAGCGACCGCAGGTTGCGCTCGGCCACGGCCTCCTGTCGGGGTCGCGACTTCACGCAGAACCAGGCGGTCGCCGGCAGGTCCGTCATGCGGGGGTCGCCGCCGGACGGTTTCGCGCCGGGAGCCAGCCGAGCGCGATGAGCACCAGCTGCGAGGGCATGAAGACGAGGTAGAGCCAGAAGAAGCCCGACTCGGTGAAGCCGTAGCTGTGCAGGCCGACGCCGAGGAGGTTCGTGCCGAACCATGACCAGGCGGTGACGATGTTGCCGAAGACCAGCAGTTGCATCAGGCCTTCGCGGCGCACGAGGCCACCCCAGCGGGAGTGCAGGCAAACGGCGCACCAGAGGACGATGAGCACCGCGCCGTTCTCCTTGGGATCCCAGCCCCAGAAACGGCCCCAGCTCTGGTCGGCCCAGATGCCGCCGAGCATCGTGCCCACGAAGCTCGCGAGGGTGGCGAAGGCGAGGATGCCGTAGGCCGCCCGGCTGACGCTGTCGCCGGCTGCGTAGTCGGCCTTGATGGCGCGGAGGACCAGGTGGAGTCCACCGAGGATGCCGGCGACGAACGTCGCCGAATAGCCCAGGGTCACGATGGTCACGTGCGTCGCCAGCCAGAAGTTCGAGTCGAGGACCGCGCGCACGCTCTCGAGGTTATCATCGCCGGAGAGCCCGAGGTTGTGGGCCACCAGCAGCGAGAGGAAGCCGCACAGGCCGGCCGCCGCCGCGCCGATGCCGTTCTTCCAGAAACGTTCGAGGATGAGACCGAGCGCCACGCCGCCCCAGGCGACGAAGATGCCGGAAGAATAGAGGTTCGTCACCGGCGGGCGACCGTGCAGCCACATGCGGTAGAGCAGGGCGGCGGTGTGCAGCGCGAACAGGATCCAGAGCGCGACGGCGCCCCAGCGGCGCAGGCCTTCCTTGCCGGTCGCCCAGTAGATGAGGACGGCCAGTAGCGCGAGGAAGTAGGCCTGGAGCAAGAGGTAGAAGGCTTGGAGACGCCCGAAGCCGGCCTCGGCGGCCACGTGGTCGCTCCAGGTGCCGGCCAGCGACGCGCGGAGGGCGGTCGCCTCGCGCATGCAGGCGTCGTTGTCGCCCTTACGCCAGGCGCTGCAGAAGTTCGCGTAACGGGTGACCACACCCTCGGCCCCCAGGGCGTCGCGGCGGGTGGCGTCGCGTTGGATCGTGCCGAGCAAGGCCGCGCCGAGGTTGTCCCACTCGTCGAGCGAGCCAGCTTCCTTGGGCGGCACCAGCCGGATGGCGCCTTCGCGGGCGAAGTTCTGGTAGCGGTCGACGAGGGAGCGGACGTTCTGTTGGAGTTCCTGGTCGATCGCCGGGGCGGTCCCGGTCTGGCTGTCGCGGTTCTTGGCCATCTCGGCCAGCACGCGGTTGATGGTCATGAACCAAGCCCGGTATTCCTGCTGCGGCTCGATGTCGGGCGGGAGATCGCCTGGGATGAAGGCCATGCTCAGCGCGGCGTACTGGCGGGCGGCGGTCTCGAGCTGGATGATGGCCCGGTCCTCGGCGTCGCGGTCCGCCTGGGGGCGGTTGCGCGCCTTATCGGCCGCCTCGGAGACCGCCTTGCTATTCTTGAGCACGTCGTCCCAGCTCACGAACTTCGTCAGTTCCGGGTCACGCCCGGCCATCCGCAGCACTGCGGGGTGGTCGACGCGGAAGGTGGGCAGGTGGCGGGCGACGTGCGCGCGGAAGGCCACCTCGATGAGCCAATCGACGGAGCCGAGCGCGCCGCCCTTGAGCGGCAGGGGCCGGGCCTCGAGGGCGTCGAGCACGGCTTTGTTGTCCTTGAGGCCGGGCAGGGTGCGGAAGACCTCCGCCCGCTGGGCCTCGGTCCAGGTCGAGGGCTTCTGGCCGAAGGCGACCTTTTCGATGCCGGCCAGGGAGAGTTCGCGGCGCGCGCGCATCTGCAGTAGCGAGCCGCTGGCGAGCGTCTCGATCGGCTGGACGCGGCCGCCGCTCTGCACGGGGATTTCGCCGAACACCCGGCTATCCCAGGTCGTGTCGGCGCCCTGCGCGGGTACGATCGTGGCGAGCAGGAGGGCCGCGGTCGCGGCGGTCTTGCCGCGGCCGCCGATGAAGCGGGCGAGCGAAAAGCCGAACTGCCAGACGAGCCCGAGCGACATGATGAGCACCGAAGCGTAGGGAATCCAGGCCCCGGGGTTGCGCACGACCTGCAGCACCGTGATGTCCTTGCCGTCGCGCGAGTTGCCGAAGCTGGACTGGAAAAGCGTCGCCCCGGCGTGGCGAAGTGGCTGGTTCATCGAGATGACGTAGTTGGGCAGCGTGACGCCGTCGGCGACGACGGTGACGTCGCTCGCGAAGCGCTTCGGGGTGTTGGTGCCGGGGTACTTCTCGTGGGTGAAGGCATTGAGACGGACCGAGAAGGGGTGGTACACGCGGGCCCGGCGGAGGGCGACCTCGTAGGCGCGGCCTGCCTGCTCGAAGCCCTGGGTTCCGAAGGATTCCGTGAGGGCGGCGGAGACGACCCAGCGGCCCAGCTCGACCTGTCCGGCACCGAGTACCGTCACCAGCGCGAGCGGCGCGTTCGGGTTATTGTCGTCGAAGCTCTCCGGCTGCGGCTTGAAGGCTAGCTTGGAGGTCGCCCCGATGCCCTTGGTCACGTCGATGGCCTGACCGTCGGTCAGCTGGGATTGCGCGCGCAGGGTCGCGTTGCGGTGGTAGGCGTCGACGCGCAGGGTGAGGCCGGGAGCGGCCTCGAAGCGGGCGTCCTTCGCCAGCAGGTCGTCGGGGATGGCGGTTACCTGGTCGGTCCCTTTTCCGGTCTTCGTAATCAGCACCAGCTCGAATTCGCGGAACGCCTCCGAGTAGTCGCGGCTTGCGCCTTCCGGGATGATCATGGCCGATTCCTCCTGGTACAGGGCGGTCACGAACCCGCCGGCTAGCAGCAGCAGCAGACCGCCGTGAATCATGCCCATTCCGAGGTGGCGCAGGCCGCTCTTGAAGTGGCGCAGGTGCGCGAGCGTGAGGTTGAGAATGAGCAGCGCGCCGAGCAGGAACCCGCCGGGCAGGGGGATGCGCGCGACCGCGGTGTCGTCGAGCGGGTAGAAGCAGACCCAGGAACCGAAGTAGGCTTTTTGGATATGCCACACGCCCCAGTGGACCTGTTCCAGCGTCCCGAGGAAGACCAGCAGGATGGAGAGGATGAGCAGCGTTACCGTCAGCCGGAGGCCGGCCAGCGTATCGAGGAGGCGTCGCCCCGTATCGGCCTTCTTCTGGAAATCGTCGTTCACGGCAGCTTGGATTGGAGGAGGAATTTTGTGAAGGCGTCGGCCTGGGCCTGGACCGCAGGGGTGTCGCCGCTCAGCTTGCAGAACCAGGTGGAGCCGTTCTTCGGGACGAGGAAGGCGTCGGTCGACTTGGCGCCGTCGGCCGAGACCATCACGAAGCGCTGGGCCTCATCCGCGCCCACCTTTCCTGGTTTGGCGGCGGCGAGGATGTCGGCCTCCGCGGCGGGCGGTAGGCCGAGCTGACCACGCCAGCGGTTCACGTTGGCGGTGAGGCCGCCGACGTTGCCGGGGAAGACGGTCACGGCGAGCTCGGCCTTGGTGCCGTTCGGCCCGGCGATCGTCCAGCTGCCCTTGCGCATGGCGTTGGGCGGACCGACCGTCCATCCCTCCGGCAAGGCGGCCCAGGTGGGCTGGCCGGCTTGGGCGGCTTCCGCCTGCATGGCGGGCGTCGCCTGCATCGCCGGGCGCGGCGCGGGCGCGGCGGTCGCCGCGACGGCTTCCTTGGCGGCGGGCGGGTCGGACTTCACCTCGTAGGTCGAGACCTTGGGGGCGGGGCGACAGCCGGCGAGGAGCGCGGCGGCGGCGAGGAGGGAGAGGAGTCGCATGAAGTAAAAGTCGGGCGGGTCACTTGTTGGCTTTCTTGCCGGCCTTCTTCGCGGGGGCCGTTTCGTCCTCGGCCACCTTGCCGGTCTTGGTGCGTTCGACGTATTTCTCGTCGCGAGGCTGGATGATCCCCTTCTTGACCAGATCTGCGACGCTCATCTCGCCGACCGGTCCGCAGTGCGCGACCCAGCGGTCGCACTCGGCGCGCAGTTCGGCCAGCTTCGTCGCCTGGGCGGGGTCCGCTGCGAGGTTCCGTACTTCCCAAGGATCCGTGACTGTGTCGTAGAGTTCCTCGGGGGCGCGCTGCGGGTTGAAGTAAAGGGCCTGCACCGGCGTCAGCGTGCCCGCGGCCTGGGCCGTGCGCAGGGCCTTCATCGTCTGGCCGACTTCCTGGTAGGCGACTTGGCCGGCCTCGTCGACGCCCGGGGCCTGGTTGCGGACATAGCGGTAGCGGGCGTCGCGGACGGAGCGGACGCGGTCGAAGCTCTCGTCCATGTAATCGCGGAACGCGAAGACGTACTTCGGCGGGTTGGCCGCGGTCGGCAGGAAGCAATGGCCGTCATATTCCTTCGGTACCGGGGCGCCCGCCAAGGTCAGGGCGGTCGGCCCGAAGTCGATCCAGCTGGCGAAGTCCTCGCGGACCGTGCCCGGCGCGATTTTGGCGGGCCAGCGCACGATGAGCGGCACGCGCGTGCCGGTGTCCTTGGGGGACCGCTTGAAGCGCGGCATCCCGCGGCCATGGTCGCCGGTCAGGATGACGATAGTGTTCTCCTCGAGGTTATTCTCCTTCAGCCAGACGAGCACGCGGCCCAGGGTGTAGTCGACCGCCGTGACGAGCTCGTGGTAGTGCGCGACCTCGCGGCGGACTTCCGGGGTGTCGGGGTAGAAGGGCGGCAGTTCGACCTTGGCCGGGTCGCGGCGGTCGGAGGGCTTCAGTGCTGAGGTGTTGCGTGCATGGGCGTCGTCGCCGGCGCGGACCTGGCTCTCATGGCTGACGGTATCGTTGATGTAGGCGAAGAACGGCTGCTTGGGCGGAGCGCTCTTGTTCGCCGGCCGGTTTCCGTAGTTCACCAGGAGCTCGCGGGAATCCGCCAGGTTACGCTCGCGGATTCCTTGGAAGTCCGTCTTGCCCGGCCACATCACGTGGTACCCGGCTTCCCGGAGTTTCTCGGTGAAGGGCGCCGGCGGGTTGATCACCTTGGAACGCATGTTCTGACCGCCCCAAGTCAGCGGGTAGATGCCCGAGACCATCCCGCTCCGGGAAGGGGCGCACACCGCGCAATGGGTGAAGGCCCGGGTGAAGAGCGCACCCTCCCGGGCGAGCCGGTCCATGTTGGGGGTGATGGCGTCCTTGCAGCCGTAGGCGCCGGTGTCCGGTCCCATGTCCTCCCCGATCACGAGGACGATGTTTGGGCGGGTCGCGGCGGCGCCGGCGAGGGCGGCGACGAGGACTAGGACCAGCATGGCGAGGCGACGTGGCATCAGGGTGAGACAGGGACCGGCACCCATGGTTGCGGCCTATCCGGCCAAGGCAAAACGAAAGGACGCATTTAGCGTCCTTTTCGTGGGAATATTAGGCCGTCGTTCAGTCGGTGAAGCGGAACAGGGCTACGTCACCGTCCTTGAAGAGGTAGGACTTACCTTCGAGGCGGTAGCGACCGGCGTCGCGGGCGGCGGCGACCGAGCCGTTCTTGACCAGGTCCTCGTAGGAGACCACCTCGGCCTTCACGAAGCCTTTCTCGAAATCGGTGTGGATGACGCCGGCGCACTGCGGAGCGGTCATGCCATGGCGGAAGGTCCAGGCGCGGACCTCCTTTTCGCCGGCCGTGAAGTAGGTGGCTAGACCCAGCAGGTGGTAGGCGCCGCGGATCAGGGCGGACACACCCGAGTCCGTCACGCCGAGGGACTGCAGGAACTCCGTGGCCTCGGCCGGGGAGAGGTCGCACAGTTCGGCCTCGACCTGGGCGCAGATGACGACGTGTTCGCAGCCATGGCGCTGGCCGATGAGCTGGGCGACGGCGGCGACGTGGCGGTTCTTCGACGGGTCGGCGAGGTCGGCCTCCGAGACGTTGCAGGCGAAGAGCACCTTCTTGGAGGAGAGCAGGTTGTAGGTCCGCAGGCGGGCGCGCTCATCGTCGGTGACCTCCAGCGACGAGGCCGGCAGGTTCTCGTTGAGGTGCTTCACCAGTTTGGCGAGCAGCTCGACGTTGGCGATGGCGTCCTTATCCTGGCTCCGGACCTTCTTCTGGTTACGGTCGAGCTGTTGCTCGGCGGACTGGATGTCGGCGAGGATGAGCTCGGTCTCGATGACGCCGATGTCGCGGACCGGGTCGACCTTGCCCATGCTGTGCACGATGTCGTCGTTGTCGAAGCAGCGCACGACGTGGATGATGGCGTCGCACTCGCGGATGTTGGAGAGGAAGTCGTTGCCCTTGCCTTCGCCCTTGGAGGCGCCGGCGACGAGACCCGCGATGTCGACGATGTCGATCGTGGCGGGGATGACGACCTTGGTTCCGGCGATTTTCTGCAGGGCGAGCATGCGGTCATCGGGGACGAGCACGACGCCGACGTTGGGCTCGATGGTGCAGAACGGGTAGTTGGCCGCCTCCGCTTTGCGCGAGCGGGTCAGCGCGTTGAAGAGGGTGGACTTGCCCACATTGGGGAGTCCGACGATGCCGGCCTGGGTCTTTGCCATGGAAAGGGCAACGTGGGCATCCCCCTCCCCGAGGTCAAGAGCCGGGAGGGCGGGGCGCCAGGGCTTGGGCCGCCCGGGTCAGGTCCGTCGAGGGTAGGACGACTTCGTCGCGCGGGCCGGGGAGGCCGCGCAAGACCTCGGCGATGGCGATGCGGCCGTCGAGGCGGCTCACCTTGAGCCAGCCGGTGGGCCGGAGTTCCGTATCGCGGGTGACGATGAATTCCTCGCCTCGTAAGGGGTGTCCGAGGGCCAACGTGACCACCCGCCAGGTCGCCCCCGGCTGGCCGGGCGCCAGGCGACCGACCGGGAGGTTGCGCGAGGCGCCGTCCGGACGGGCGAAGGGATTGGATGGCGCCGCCGCGGCGGGCGACCCCGGGTCGGGTGAAACGGCACAGCCCGCCAGCAGGGCGCCGGCGAGCAGTCCGGCGAACCGGCTCATCCGCGGGGCGGCTGCGGGCCTTCCTGGGGCTTGTTCATGAACGCCTCGAGGGCGCCGCCGGAGGGCACGTTGCCGCTGAGGGGGCCGGATTCCTCGGCTTCCTTATCCTCGTCGGAGATGAACTGGTCGAAGCCGGGTCCGGAGGTGTCGAGCTCGCCTTCGAACATGCCCTGCAGCTGGCGCATGCGCGTCGGGTGGCGCATCTTGCGGAGCGCCTTGGCCTCGATCTGGCGGATGCGTTCGCGGGTCACCTTGAAGTGGCGGCCGACCTCCTCGAGGGTGCGCTGCACGCCGTCGAGCAGGCCGAAGCGCAGGATGAGGACCTCCTTCTCGCGTTCGGCGAGGGAGCGTAGGACGAAGTCGATCTTCTCGCGGAGCAGGCGGGTGGAGGCGGTGTCGGACGGGTTCTCGGCCGACTTGTCCTCGATGAAGTCCCCCAGCGAGGTGTCCTCGCCGTCGCCGACCGGGGACTGGAGCGAGATCGGCTGCTGCGCCATCTTCATGATCTGCTGCACGCGCTCGATGGGCATGTTCATCTCGTTGGCGACCTCCTCGGCCGTCGGCTCGTGGCCGAGCTCCTGGGTGAGCTGCTTCTGGACCTGCATCACCTTGTTGAGCGTCTCGATCATGTGGACCGGGATGCGGATGGTGCGGGCCTGGTCGGCGATGGAGCGGGTGATGGCCTGGCGGATCCACCAGGTGGCATAGGTGGAGAACTTGTAGCCGCGGCGGTACTCGAACTTCTCGACCGCCTTCACGAGGCCCATGTTACCCTCCTGGATGAGGTCGGTGAACAGCAGACCGCGGTTCTGGTACTTCTTGGCGATGGAAATCACGAGGCGCAGGTTGTGCTCGACCATCTCGGTCTTGGCGCGCTGGGCCTCGTCGAGGTGCTTGCGCACGTGGCGGCAGACGTCGACCAGTTCCTGCGGCGACAGGCGCCAGCGGAGCTCGATCTCGCGGGCGCGGGTCAAGGAAATCTCGGCCTTGACGGCCTTCTTGGCGCGGACCGGGCCGCGGTTGACGAAGGCCGGCTGCAGGAGGTTGCGGGCGTCCTCGAGGTCGTTCTTCACCTCGGGCGTCTCGAGCCACTCCTCGAAGAGCTTCATCTTGAAGCAGAACTTGCGGAGGATGGGCTTGGCCGGGGCTTCCGATTTCTTGTACTTGTCGCGGACCTTGGCGCGCTCGGCGTCATCCTTGCACTCGAGGACCTTCTCCCACTTCTTGCTAAGGTCCTTCTCGAGGGCCTCGCAGTCCTTGATGACCTTCTCCAGGTCCTTGTAGTAGCGGTCGCGGGATTCGACCTTCTTGTCGATGACGACCTTGTCGAAGCGCTCCTCCTTGCGCTGGACCTTGCGGGCCAGGTCGAGCTGGTAGGGGAGGGTGAGCCAGATGGAGAAAAGGAAGTCCTGCGCGCGCAGCTCGGCGTCCTCGATCCGCTTGGAGATCTCGACCTCCTGCTCGCGGGTGAGCAGCGGCTTGTGGCCCATCTGCTTGAGGTAGACGTTGAAGGGGTCGTAGGGCGCGTCGGCCGGTACCGTACGCGCGGCCTCCTCCTCGGAATCCTCGACCTTCTTGATGAACGCCTCGACCTCGTCCTCGTCGAGGAGCTTGATGTCGAGGTTGTCCAAGATGTTCATGATGTTCTCGATCAGCTCCGGGTCGGTGGCGCTGTCGGGGATTACCTCGTTGATATTCTGGACCGTCACGTAGCCGTTCTTCTTGGAGAGGCTGACGAGCTGCTGGACCTTCTCGTTGACGTCCCTCGGGACGACCGGCGCGGCGAGGGGTTTGGCGCTCGGGGCGGCCTTGACGATCGGCGCAGGTTTGGGCGTGACCTTGGCGGCGGGCAGGACCTTCTTCGGGCTCGGCTCCAGGACCTTGCCGGCGGGCGCCTTGGCCGGGCTCTTGGCGGCGGGCGCAGGCTTGGGGGCGACCGGCGGCTTGGCCGGCGCTTTCGCCCCGGACTTGACCGGCTTTGCCGCGGTCTTCGCGGGGACGGCCTTCACGGGCGGCTTGCCGGCGGGCGCCTTGGCGCCTTTGGCGGGATTCTTCTTCGCGTTCTTGTCGGGCATGGGTGGATCAGAGGGAAAGGGCGGGAGCGGTGCCGTGCAGCTTGCGGAGGCGGATCTTCTCGGTCTGCAGGGCGTTGAGGGCGGCCACATCCGCCTTGTCGGCGGAGGCGATGCGGGCGTCCAGCATGCGGACGAGGCCTTGCGTGTGGCGGGCGTGGAAGGACTTGAGGATGCCGTTGACGTGCGGCAGGACTTCGTCGGGCTGTTCAGCCGGGCTGAAGGAGCCGGCGGCCAGCCGGGCGGCCTCGGTCCGCAGGTCGTCGTCCAGCGCGTTGAGCGCCTCGCGGACGCCGCTGAAGTGGCCGTGGACCGCTTCGTTGAGCAGGGCCATCAGGAGGAGGCCTCCGCGGCCGGCTTGGTCGATCCAATCGAGCGGGAGGGCCTGCGCGACTGGGACGAAGAAGGTATCATGCCGGAGAAGGAAGAGGACTAGGTCCTCCTCGGGGGTTGTCAAGCCCCCCCCCTTGACAACGGGCTCGGTCGCGGCTTCCGCCGTGCCCAGCTGGAGGGCGGGGCGTTGCGCGGCGACCGTCGCGACGTGCCGTTCGTAGGCCATGTGCATCTCCCGGATGCCGATACCGGCGTGGCGGGCGGCCTCGTTGAGCGCCTCGCGGACGATCTCCTCGGCACCGGCCTGCTGGACGATGGGGAAGAGGGTCTCGAGGAGGGAGAGTCGGCTCGCCAAGGGGAGGTTCGACGAGCCCTCGGGCACGAGGGACTGGACGCAGAACTGCATCGCGCTGCGCGCGGTCTTGGTGAGGGCGGTCCACTGCGAGGCGTCCTGGGTCGAGAAGAACTCGTCGGGATCCTTGCCGCCGGGCAGGGCGAGGAACCGGATGTCGAGGCCCTCTTTCAGGCCGATCGGCAGCAGACGGAGCGCCGCCTTCTGGCCGGCGGCGTCGGCGTCGAGGAAGACGAGCAGGCGCTGCGAGAAGCGGTGGAGCTGCTGTAGGTGGTCCTCGGTGACCGCGGTACCCTGCGCGGCGATCACGCCGGGGATCCCGGCGCTGTGGCAGCGGATCGCGTCGAGCTGCCCCTCCACGAGGATGAACGGCTCGTCGCCCTTGCGGTTGGAGCGGGCACGGTCGAGGTTGAAGACCGTGCGCGACTTCTTGAAGAGCTCCGTCTCCGGTGAGTTGACGTACTTGGCCTCACGGGACGGGTCGTCGGGCGGGGTGATGTCGAGTTGGCGGGCGGTGAAGGCGATGACGCGCCCCTGCACGTCGCGGATCGGAATCGTGAGCCGGCCGCGGAAGCGGCAGCGCCAGCGGGCCGGGTCGGGGATGCGGTCGGTCCCGAAGAACAGGCCCGTGCCGGCGAGCGCGTCTTTGGTGAAGCCCTTCTTCAGGAGACCGCCGATCAGTTTGGAGTCGTCCACCGGCGCGAGCCCGACGCTAAAGTCGTCGGCCACCGCCAGGTCGAATCGGCGCGTGCGCGTCCAGTAGTCGCGGATCCACTCGCCGTGCACCGGATCCTCCAGGAAGCAGCGGCGCCAGTAGTCGGCCACCAGCCCGTGAATCTCGAGCAGCTGGCCGCGCAGCGAGCGTTCGTTGGCGTCGGCCCCGCCGTTCTCATACTCGAGCTGGAAGCCGAAGCGGGTGGCGACGCGCTCGACCGATTCGGGGAAGTCTAGGCCTTCGCGGGCCATGACCAGTTTGAAGGCGTCGCCGCCCTGCTGGGTGCTGAAGCAGTACCACAGCCCGGTCTCGGGGTTCACCTTGAACGACGGACTCTTCTCCGACTTGAACGGGCTGAGGCCCCACCAGTCACGCCCGCGCTGCTTCATCTGGGTGTAGTCGCCCGCCAACGCGACGATGTCCGCGCGCTGGCGAAGGTCGTCGATGGATCTGCGGGAAATACGGGCCACGGCTGTCAAGGGGTGCGTGTCAAGGGGGGCAGGGCAATGGAAATGAGTTCCCAATCGGCGGAGGTTTGTTCCTCAGGTGGTCTGCCCGGCGGGGCCCCTTCGTCAAGCAAGGTGCCTGCCAAGTGCCTCTCCGGTAGTCGGTTGGCGCGCGTGCGTCCTTTTCAGCACTCGTCGCACAGCTTGCGGCGGATTTCCTTGGCCTTTTGGCGAAGTTCCGCCGCCTCCGGCTTCCGGTCCTGCAAGGAGAGCGCCTCGGCCAGGTGGTCCATCACGGAAGCGGCCTCGCGGCGGTCGACCCCGCGCACCCGGACGATCGTGTCGAGTTGCCGGCGTAGGAGGCGTTCGGCTTCGATGGCGTGACCGAGTTTGAGTTCCAAGCCGGCCCGGATGCTCAGCAAACCGAGGAGGTCGTCATGGTCGGCGCCCAGCCGGGCCTCCTCGAGGGCGATCGCCTCCGCGTAACCGGCCGAGGCGCGGGCGAAGTCGTTCAGGCGGTAGTGGATGCCCGCGAGTTGGACCAGCGCGTTGGCGAAGGCCTCGGCGTCGGCGGCGGGTAGGGAGCGCCAGGCTTCGATGCTGTCGCGGTAGGCGGCCTCGGCATCGGCGAAATCACCCTGCTCGGCATGGATACGTCCGAGCGTCTCGAGGTACTGCGCGCGCTTGCGGAGGTTCTCGGCCGTGCGGTGTAGGCGGCGCGAGAGCATGTGGCGCACATCACGCTCGACCTCGGCGAAGCGCGCCGGGGCGCCCTCGGTGGTCCGTTTGGCGATCTCCTGGGTGAGCCGCAGGGGCAGGTCTTCGGTGACGATGCGGAGCTCGGCCGGACCTTCCACGGTCGGGGTGCAACCGGCGAGGAGGGCGAGGAGGGCTGCGCAGGCCGGGAGGAGTCGACGGGAGGACATCGGTACCAGCAGCCTGCCCGAGGCGAGGCGGGGTCGCAACGGGATTATGGGCGGGTGCTCAGTCGCCGAGGAAGGTGACGTCGTCGCACTGCGCCTTGAAGAAAGGCGCGGCGCCGTCGACCTCGACGGTCAGCGTGTGATTGCCCGCGGCGATCGTGGCCTTCGCCGCGCCGGCGGCGAGTTCCAGTGGCTTGCCGTCCAACCAGGCGGCCTTAGCGCCGGTGAGCTGCAAGGGCTTCGTCGCGGCGGCGGAGGCCGTGAAGCGGGCGCTGGCGTACAGGCGACCGGGGTTGAACGCCTTGGGCAGCTGCCCGTTGATCAGGGTGTAGACCGGCGTGGGCGCGGCGGACTTCGCCAGCGCGCCGGGCGGCTGGTCGTCGAAGACCCAGAGGCGGGCGACGTTCGCCTTGCTGGCGTCGAACGGCCCGGGCTTGCCGATCTCGCCGAGGAAGGCGAAGAGGCTGCGCTTGGGCACGTAGGCGAGGCCGTCGACGAGGCCGGCGGGCATGAGGCTGCCGATGTTCTCGCGTTTCACGATGTTGGCCTTGGTCACGGGCAGTTCGACGCCGGGGCCGGGGCGGATGATGACCTCGGTGGCGGTCTCGCGGGCGGGGATGCCGTTGAAGACGCTGCCGTCCTTCATCGTGAAGGCGAAGCCGTGGTAGCCTTCCTTCACCTTGGAGGCGGGGTTGAGGACGCTCTCGATGACGTAGTCGAGCGGGGCGCTGGCGCCGATGCTCGAGAGGTCGGGGCCGAGCTTGCCGCCGGCGCCGCCGATGGCGTGGCAGAGCGCGCAGCCGTTCTGGCGGTAGACCATCTCGCCCTCGGTCGGGTCGGCCCCCTTCTTGACGGCCGCGACCATCGCGTTGACTTCCGCGGCGTAATCGCGGGCGCCGGCCTTGGCTCCCGTGAGGGGCGTGAGCGCATCGACGAGCGCCTTGCCGCCGCGACCCATGCCGCGGGCGGCCTGCAGGGCGGACGCGTAGGTGTCGGGGCTCAGGTCCGCGGGGAAGTTCTTGGCGAGACGTCCCGCGAAGGCCGCGTGGGTGAAGAGTTCCTGCCAAGTGCGCACGGCTTCATCCTTCTTCAGTTGCGCGAAGACGCCCGGCAGGATCTGGAGCGCCTCGGCCGGGGCGTGCACGGACAGCCCGATCAGGGCGCCGCGGCGGACGGCCAAAGGCTGGTTTTCCGCGGACAGCGCCTTGAGCGCCGTGACCGTGGCGGGTTGGCCGATGTCGCGGAGCGCTTTGAAGGCGAGGTCGCGCAGGCCACCGTCGGCGTTCTGGCCGGCGAAGGTCGCGATCGGCGGCACGAAGGTCGCGAGTTTCCAGGCGCCGCTCAGGCGGACGGCGGCGACGCGGAGGTCGCGGTTATCGGACTTGAACAAGGCGGCGAGCGCGGCGAGGTCGCCCTCGGGGCGGGCGTTGCGGCTCACGGCCGCCTCGACGAGCGCGGCGGCGGCGCGGACGCGGGCCGCGGGCTGCAGCGCGCCTTCCTTGGTCACCGCGGCGAAGAGCATGGTCAGTTCCGCGGCACCGCCGGAGCGGCCGATCAGCTCGATCCAGGGGCCGGTGCCGGCGGCGTCCAGTTTTCGGCCGGCGAATAACTGCTTGATGTAGGGCGAGGCCACGACGGGGTCGGCGATCTTGACGACCCGCTCCAGTTTCGCCTCGCGGCCGGCGACCTTCTCGGGGTGCGCGGCGAGGTCGGCCAGCCAGAGGCGGGCGGTGTCGTTCACGCTCGTCCAAGCGGCGAAGTCGAGGAACGAGTCCTCGGGGTTGGCCGGCAGGTTCTCGAGGATGAGCTCGGCGGCGGCGGGCGAGGGGATGCGGGCGAGGGCGCGGAACGCCTCGAGCTGCACGCGGGGGTTGGCGTGGCGCAGCTGGGCGCCGATCAGGGCGAGGTCGCCGGCGCGCAGTTGCGCGTGCGCCTTGCCGAGCTCGCGCAGGGCCACCTGCACGTTCACCGGGTCGGCGCTCTTGAGCAGGGCGACGAGGTCGGTGGTCTGGTCGGCCCGGCCGCTGAGCAACCACGCCGCGTGGCGGCGGGTGATGTCATCCTGGGCCCAGGCGACGACCGCGGCGGCCAGCTCCTTCGCCGGCAGGCGCAGCAGTTCGCGGCGGGCCTGCTCGAATTCCCAGCGGCTCGCGGAGGTCAGCTTGCCGAGCAGCTCGGCCGTCGGACGGCCGACCAGCGGTTGCCAAGCCAGCGGCTTGCTGCCGGTCGGGGCGATGCGCCAGATGCGGCCGCGTTGCTTGTCGCGGCGCGGGTCGCGGAAGTCGACCTCGCCGTGGTTGATGATCGGATTCGTCCAGTCGGCCACGTAGAGGGCGCCGTCGGGGCCCATCGCGAGCCCGATCGGGCGGAAGGCGGCGTCGCTCGTGCGGACCACGTCCGGCTGCGCCTTGGTGATGTAGCCCGAGCGCGGCTTGGCGTCGGCGGTGAAATCATTGAAGGCGAAACGGACGATGCGGTGGGCGCGGAAGTCGTTCGTGATCGCGTTCCCCTGCCACTCGGCGGGGAAGAGCGGGCTCTGGACGATCTCGAGGCCGCAGAACTTGGGGTACGAACCGGGGCTGATGCTGCTGATCGTGCGGCGCGCGCCTTCGGTGGCGTTGAGGACTGCGCCGGGGAAGCCCCAGCTCACGCCGTTGCCATCGGCGCCGGAGGTGAGGAAGGTCTGGCCGGCGAGGTCTTCCTGCTGGCCCCAGGCGTTGACGAGGCCCTTGGAGTGGACCTCGAGGCGCTCGCGGGCGGGGTCGTAGGCGAAGGCCGCGCCGGAGTTGGCGCGGATCAGGCCCCAAGGCGTCTCGACGTGCGAGTGGATGTAGATCGTCTGGTGGAAGTAGAGCCGGCCGTCGACGCCCCAGTGCAGGCCGTGGATGATGTGGTGGGTATCCTCGGTGCCGAAGCCGCTGAGGACGATTTGGCGTTCGGAGAGCAGGCCGTCCGCGCCCGGCTTGGTCAGGTGCAGCAGCTCGGTGCTGGCGCCGACGAAGCAGCCCCCGTTGCCATCTGGCGCCACGCCCGCGGGGATCAGCAGCTTGTCGGCGACGATGCGCGAGGTCTCGGCCACGCCGTCCTTGTTCGTGTCCTCGAGGAGGATGATCTTGTCGTTGCCGGTGGAGGGTCCGAACTTCGCGGAGTTGCCTTCCATCTGCGCGCCGAGGTCGTCGGGGTTGACCTGCGGGTAGGTATTGGAGGTCGCGACCCAGAGGCGACCGAGGCCGTCCCAGCTCATATGGACGGGCTTCTCGAGGAAGGGGTTCTCGGCGAAGAGCGAGATCTCCAGCCCCGGCTCGAGCTTGAAGTCGGGTTTGGGCAGGGGCGGCAGCGCGGCGAGTTTGGGCTCGGACTTCGGCTCCGGGGGCAGCGTGCTCGGCCGGCCCGCGGAGAGCCCGATCACGTTGGCTTCGGCCTTGTCCACCAGCGGGTCGAACTTGGGGATTTCGACGGCGTTGCGACCCTGCTCACCGCGGCGGAAGCCGAAGATGTAGGTGTAGTTCGCGGGGCGGCTGCGGTGGAAGAACAGGGAGTTCTTGCGAAGGATCTCGGCGCGCAGTTCCGACTGCGCTTTCGTCTCGGCGTCCCAGCCCGCGACGTCGTCGCGCCAGCCCAGCTGACGGGCGAAGGAGGCGGCCAGCGCACGATACCCCTTCTCGTTCAGGTGGATGCCGTTGTCCGTGCCGTGCGCGAGATCCACGCCGGCTTCCTTCCAGTCCCCGCGGACGAAGGGCGCCTTGCGTTCGGCCGCCAGCTCGCGCAGCACCTGCTCATACTGGGCCAGCAGGGCGTTATGCTCGGCGGGGTCCGGCAGGCCAGGGCGCGTGGCGCGGAGGTCCTCGTGGCGGATCGGGCCGACGAACACGAAGCGGACCTGGCCCTGCGGACTGGCCTTGACGATCAGCTCCATCAGCTCGGTCAGCTCGCGGCGGAACTTGGCGGGGCTGTGGTCGACGCCGTAGCGCGCCGGATCGGGGTTGAGCACCGGGTCGTTGCGGCGGTAGGTGAGGTCGTCGAGGCTCGCGGCCATGCCATAGCCGAGGACCGCGACGGTGGGCTTCACGACGGCCAGCTGCTCGCGGAGGCTATCGACGCCCTTGGCGACGGGGTCGAAACTGGCGCGCGAGGCGCCGAGCGGGCTGTCGCCGCTGTAGCCGAGGTTGCGCACGGCGAAGTTCTTGCCGGGGAAGCGCTGGCGCATGCGCGCTTCGAGGTGGCCGTAGTTGTTCTCGCGCTCGATGAGCACGTCGCCGATCAGCAGGACGCGGTCGCCGTCGTTCAGGACGAGCGCAGGTTCAGCGGCGAGGAGACCCGTGGCGAAGGCGCACAGGGCCGCGAGGAGGGGGAGGCGGGGCATGGTCGGATTGGAAAGGATTTGGCCGAGGTGGCGAGCCGACTTTAGACCCGCGGGGCGGGAAGTTGTTGCCAAGCTGACGCCGCCAAAAAACGCCGTATAACCCGCGTCAGTCGACGAACGTCGGCCAACGCCCGCGGAAGGCCAGCTGGGCCGCCTTGTCGGGAATGACCGGCCGGGCGGGGTCCGTGAGGAATTTCAAGGGGAAGGCCGGCTTCAGGTGCAGCACGGTGACCAGGTCGCCCTCGACCTGGAAGACCGCGAACCAGGCTCCGCAGCCGATATCGAACAAGTCGCCGTGCCGGCTGCGGATCCGGCGGGTCCGGTGCGGTGAGGGGTCCCGCGTTAGTATCTCCGTCATGCGATCGCGGAAGTCGA
>Ga0255109_1000176_pt1 | contig 17975 bp, 20 predicted proteins | sample Law_Miss_RepB_8h_FD_188471 | JGI IMG/M metagenome (GOLD analysis project Ga0255109, IMG submission 188471) | Freshwater microbial communities from St. Lawrence River, New York, United States - Law_Miss_RepB_8h | ecosystem: Environmental > Aquatic > Freshwater > River | place: USA: New York... | reverse complement strand
TCAGGACGCCGAGCGCGAGCAGGAGGAAGCGGGGGGCCATGGGGGTGGGCATGGTTGTATTTCCCTTATACCCCATCGCGAGGCAAAAGGTTGCATCCCGCGGGCCGGAAAGGCCTCAAAGGCGCTTGAAGATCAGCGAGGCGTTGTGTCCGCCGAAACCGAGGTTGTTCGAGATCGCGACGTCCACCTTGCGGGCCTTGGCGACATTCGGCGTGTAGTCGAGGTCGCAGTCAGGGTCAGGGTTCTCGTAATTGATCGTCGGCGGGATCATGCCCGTATGGATGGCCATGACGCACGCGGCCGCCTCGACGCCGCCGGCGGCGCCGAGAAGGTGGCCGGTCATCGACTTGGTCGAGGAGATCGAAATCTTGGGGGCGAGGTCGCCGAAGCAGCGCTTGATCGCGAGGGTCTCGCAGCGGTCGTTGATCGGGGTCGAGGTGCCGTGGGCGTTGATGTAGCCCACTTCGGACTTCTCGATGCCGGCCTCGGCGAGGGCGCGGTTGAGGCAGAGCGCGAGGCCCTTCCCTTCCTGGTCCTGGCCGGTGATGTGGTAGGCGTCGCAGGTGGCGCCGTAACCGGCGAGCTCGCAATAGATGCGGGCGCCGCGGGCTTGGGCGTGTTCGAGGGACTCGATGACGAGGACGCCGGCGCCTTCGCCCATGATGAAACCATCGCGGAGCTTGTCGAACGGACGGGAGGCCTTTTCGGGCGTGTCGTTGAAGTCGGTCGACATCGCCTTCATGTTGCAGAAGCCGGCGTAACCGAGACGCGTGATGGCGGCTTCGGAGCCGCCGGAAAGCATGATGTCGGCGTGGCCGTCGCGGATGTGACGCAGGGCTTCGCCGAGGGCGTGGGAGCCGGAAGCGCAGGCCGAGACGACGCCGAAGTTGACGGACTTCGCCTGGAACTCGATGGCCACCACGCCGGAGGCGATGTTGGCGATGAGCGAAGGGATCGTGAAGGGAGAGACGCGGGACGGACCGCGCTCGATGAGGACGCGGGCCTGGTTCTCGATGGTCTCCATGCCGCCGATGCCCGAGCCGATGATCACGCCGAAGCGTTCGGAATCGATCTTCGTGACATCGACGTTGGCGTCCTGGATGGCGAGGCGGGAAGCGGCGACGGCATACTGCGTGTAGCGGTCGTTGCGCTTGGCTTCCTTCGCGTCCATGTACTTCGCCGGATCGAAGTCGCGGACTTCGGCGCCGACCTTGGACGGGAAGTCCGTGGGGTCGAAGCGGGTGACACGCGAAATCCCGGAACGACCCTTGATCAGGGCGTCCCAGAAGGCCGCGTTGTCATGACCGAGGGCCGTCAAGGAGCCGATGCCCGTGACGACTACCCGGCGAGATTTGCGGTCGGAGCTCAAGGGGACGGGCCTACGCGAAAAGCCCGGTCAGGTTACTTGGTGGCGCTGGCCTTGATGTGCTCGATGGCATCACCAAGGGTCTTGATACCGGCGGCCTTGTCTTCCGGGATCGTGATGCCGAACTCGTCTTCGAAAGCCATGATGATCTCGACGAGGTCAAGGGAGTCAGCCTTCAGGTCGCCCTGGAAGCTGGCACCAGGGGTGAGCTGCTCGGGGGTGACGGAGAGTTGCTTGACGATGATGTCCTTGACGCGCTGTTCGATGTTTTCGGGCATAATAAAAGGGTGTTTTAGTGGGTTTTGGGGTGTCAGATAGCCATTCCTCCGTCAATCGAAAAGACCTGCCCGGTGACATAGCCCCCCTCTTCCGAGGCGAGGTAGTCCACCATGGCGGCGATATCGTTGACTGAGCCAAATCGTCCCAGAGGGATGACTCCGAGGATCTTCTGCTTCACCTCGTCGGAGAGCTCACCGGTCATGTCGGTGGTGATGAAGCCAGGAGCGACGGCGTTGGCGGTGATCGAGCGGCCGGCGAGTTCGCGAGCGAGGGTCATCGTGAGGCCATGTAGGCCGGCCTTGGCGGCGGCGTAGTTGGCCTGGCCGGCATTACCCTGCACGCCGGTGACGGATGAGATGCTGATGATGCGGCCCCAGCGCTTCTTGGTCATCGGACGCACGAGGCCCTTGGTCCAGTAGAAGGCGGAGGAGAGATTGGTGGAGATGACGTCGTTCCAGTCCTGGTCGGACATCGCCATGACGAGCTTGTCGCGGGTGATGCCGGCGTTGTTGACGAGGATCTCGACGGCGCCGAACTCGGCGTTGATCTGCTCGCAGGCCTTGGCGACCGCGGCGGCGTCGGAGACGTCGACCTGGAAGGCTTTGGCCTTCTGGCCCTTGGCGAGGATGTCGTTGGCGACCTGCACGCAGGTGTCGGACTTCGAGACGCAGAGCACGGTATGACCGTGGGCGGCGAGACGTTCCGCGATGGCCTTGCCGATGCCGCGACCGGCTCCGGTGACGAGGGCGACGCGAGGATTGTGCGTGAGATGCATCGGGCTTTTATGTGCAAGGAAACGAGGCCTCTGGCAAGTGGCTAATGCCCCGCCGGAAGCCCCCTGCCCCGCCTGGTGCGCTCAGTAGACGTCGCGCTGGTAGCGGCCGTCCTTCTTGAACTGCTTCACCCAATCCACGGCGGCCTCGGGGGTCATGCCACCCTGCTCGGCCACGATCGCGTGCAGCGCCGCGTCGACGTCCTTGGCCATGCGCTTGGCGTCGCCGCAGACGTAGAAATACGCGCCCTGCTGGATCCACTTCCAGAGCTCGGCGGCGTTCTCGCGCATGCGGTCCTGGACGTAGACCTTGGCGGCCTGGTCGCGGGAGAAAGCCGTGTCGAGGCGCGTGAGCACGCCGGACTTCTGATACTCCGCCCACTCGTCGGCGTAGAGGAAGTCATGGTCCTTGCGCTGGTCGCCGAAGAAGAGCCAGTTCGGACCCTTCGCGCCGCGGGTGGCGCGGTCCATGACGAAGCTGCGGAACGGCGCGACGCCGGTGCCTGGGCCGACCATGATGACCGGGAGATTGTCGTCGGCCGGCAGACCGAAGTGCGAGTCAGCGACGAAGACCGGAAGGTCGGCTTCGTTCATCCGGGCGCGGTCGGCAAGGTAGCTGGAGCAGACGCCTTCGCGCGGGCGGCCGTTGGTCTCGTAACGCACGACGGCCACGGTGAGGTGGATCTCCTGCGGATACTTCGACGGCGCGGACGAGATCGAATACAAGCGAGGCATCAGCTTGCGCATGAGCTCGATGACCTCCTGGGCGGAGGGACGGGCGGACGGGTGCTCGAGGAAGAGGTCGATGAATTCGCGCTGTTCCATCCAGGCCTTCTTCTTCTCCGGGTCGGCTTCGCCGATGGCAGCGGCGAGGCGGGCCTTGTCGGCGGCGTCGGTCGCGCGGTCATGGAGGAGCTGGGCGAACTTGTAGGTCGGCCCATTGAGGGCGAGTCGGGTCGAAAGCGCCTGACGGAGCGGGATCGGGGCGGCGTCCTTCGGGATGGTCACGTGCTCGTCGCCCTTGAAACCGGCGGCTTGGAGCAAGGCGGCCACGGCCTGCGGGTTGTTGGTCGGGAAGACGCCGAGGCTATCGCCGCACTTGTAGGTCAGGCCGCTGCCGGCGAGGGAGACCGAGAAGTGCTGGGTGTCCTTCTGGCTGGCCGGGGAGCTCAGCCGACGACGGTCGACGAGGCAGGCCGGGAACGGGTTGTTCTTGTCGTAAGGAGCGGACATGAAAGTACCCCGCAGGATGCCTAGCGGGGTACTGATGCAAACCTCTTTTGGAGGCGGGCTTACTTCCAGACCTTCACCCAGTCGATGTCGACGTCATCCGGCAGGGTCTTGAGGACCAGTCGAGGGCGGTCCTCCTCATCGATACGATGGACCAAGGCCACCGACATGGGCCGGACAAATTCTTTCCGCTCAAGCTTATGGACGGCTTTGCCATCCATGTACCAGGTGAAGCCTTTGTCCGTCCAAAGGATACCGTAGGTGTGGAATTTCTTGGAGAGATCGGCGAACTTGCCGATCGCTTTGTCGGGCCGGTAGTCCTGCGATCCCGAGTCCAAGTTGCCGCGAGCCCAGGGGCTGATCCGTTCCTTGCCCGTGCCGTGGAAGGAGGTGACGATGCTGGGCGGAGTCTTCTCGTCATCGGTCGAGAGGCGGAAAGCCCCGGCATGCCCGTCGCCCGCATGCATCCGCATGGAAGCCTCGAAATAGCCGAACTGCTGGCTGAACTTCCCGCGCGTCGTGATCGTGTTGTTCTGGATCATATTGACGTCCGTCTTGAGGCCGATGCGCAGGGCGCTCCCCTTGCCGAACTTGACGAAGGTGAACACGGCCCTTGACCCGAAGACCGTCCACTTCGTCTCGTCGAGATTGTCGCCGTTGAACTCATCGGAGAAGACGAGCTTCTTGCCGACGGAAGGATCGGCGGCGAAGGCCGCGGCGCCGACCAGCAGGAGGAGAGTGGGGAGTCGCATGGTAATTATTTCCAGACCTTGACCCAGTCGATGTCGACGTCGTCCGGCAGGTCCTTGAGGATGAGCTTCGGGCGTTCCCACTCGCCGATGCGGTGGGTGAACTGCACGGTCATGGGCGTGGGGATCGCGATGCGGTCGACCTTGTGGATCTGCTTGCCGTTCACGAACCAGGCGAAGCCCTTCTCGGTCCAGAGGATACCGTAGGTGTTGAATTTCTTGGAGGGCTCGCCGCCCTTGAGGATCTTCTTGCCTGAGTTATCGGAACGGAGGTCATGCTGGCCTTTGTCATCCAGGTAACGCGCCCAAGGGGAGAGGTAGTCGTCACCGGTGCCTTCCCACAGCGCGAGGATGAAAGGAACCACCTTCTCGTCCTTGCAACGGATGGACATGTTGCCGGTGTGTCCGGGATTGGCGTTCATGCGGATGGACGCCTCGAAGTAGCCGCGGACCTGCTCATGCTTAGGCTGCATGCGGATGCCGTTGGTCTGGATCATGTCCTCGCGCTTGATCAGCGTGATGCGGAGGGCCTTCGACTTACCGACCGTGACGAAGGACATCGCGGTAGGCTCGCCCATCGTGGCCCACTTCGTGGCGTCGAGCGCCGGACCGTCGAACTCATCGGAGAACGCCAGCTTCATGTTCGAAGCCGGGTTGACGGCGCCCAGGGTGGCCGTGAGGGCGAGGAGGCTGAGGAGTTGTTTCATGGGGCGGATGGGGAAAGGGCGTGAAACTCAGGGAATCTTGAAGACCTTGACCCAATCGATCTGCATCGGCTCAGGGCCCAGCTTCGGATTCATGAAGTCCTTCAGGAGGCCGCCTTCCGGCAGGCTCTGGTGGAACTCGAGGAACATCGGCTCCTTGGGGATGGGACGAGCCAGCTTGTGGACCTGACGACCTTCGACATACCAGATGTAACTGGTGGCGTTCCACTGCAGTCCGTAGGTGAGGAATTTCTTGTAGGACTTGCCGCCATCCATCGCGATGACCTTCTCCTTCGGCGCCAGCCGATGGGAGCCGGACTCATCGACGATGTTGAGGTTGGGCTCGATGCGGTCGGCGCCGGTGAATACGAAGTACATCGAAGCGGCGGGCACCTTCTCCATGTTCTCGTTACGGATGCCGAAGACGGTCCAACCACGGTTCTTGGTCTGCACGGCGCGGATGGAGGCCTCGAAGTAACCCTGACCATAGGTGAACTTCTTGGAGGTGTGGGCGTGGCTGCCGTTCCAGAAGCCCGCCTTGTCCTTGGGCGTGACTTCGATCTGGAGCTTGCCGTCAACGATGCGGGCCTGCCCGCCGACGTTCCACTTCTTCGGGTCCAGCTCCTTGGCGTCGAAGTTATCTTCCCAGACCGGCTTCAGGCCGGCGTTAGGAGCGGCGCCCAACGACAAGGCGACCAGCAGGGAGAAAAGCGGGAGGGCTTTCATGAAAGGGGTATAACTTAAGTAAATCCGGTGGACGGGGGGAAGCAAGCCCAGGCGGGTCACTGGTAGACCTTCACCCAGTCCACACGCATCGGTTCTGGCCCCATCTGGGGGTCCTTGAAGCTCTTCAGAAGCCCAGCCTCGGGAAGACGGTTGTGGTCGAAGGAGATATACATCGGCTTAGGGGTAGCCGGAATCTTGTCCGAGATGCGGATGGTGTAAGCCAGGCGGCCGTCCACATACCAGCGATAGTCATTCGGACCCCACTGGAAGCCGAAGCGATGGAATTTCTTGCTGTAGCTGGCGTCGCGCGGGATCGGATTCTCCTTGGGAGACAGATTGCGTCCTCTCTCCTCGTTGACGATCCACAGCCCTAGGCCGACCGAATCGCCGCCGCCATTGGAATATCCCATGCCCGCCGACGGCGCCCGACCATCCTCGTTACCGATGCCGAAACCGCAGCCATGGCCGCCGGTCTGTAAGAACATGATGGAGGCTTCGATGAAGCCGGCCTTGGAACTGTATTTACCGCGGGAGTTGATGCTCGAGCCGCGCCAGAACATCGGCTTCGAACCCGGAAGGATCTCCAGGGAAAGCTGACCGTCGACGATGCGCACGCCGTCGCCGAAATTCCACTTCTTCTTATCGATCTCTTTGTCGTTGAACTCGTCGGACCAGACGAGCTTCAGATTCGTCTCGGGCCCGGCGCAGAGGGAGGCGGCAAAAAGAAACAGGGAGAGGAGACGTGAGAGGGGCACGGCCATAAGGGGATAACCTTAATGAAAAACCCTCAGGCCCAAGGTGCAAGCCTTGGCTAGCCTACCCTGGCTCAGTTTTCGAAAATCGAGTCGATTTCCTTGCGGGAAAGCGGGCGGCAGTCGCCCAAGGGCATCTTCCGGAGGACCAGGCCGCCGATCTGAAAGCGGCGGAGGGTCTTCACGTGGAAACCGAAAATCTCGAAGAGGCGGCGGATCTCGCGCTTACGTCCTTGGTCGAGGTGGACCTCAAGATGAGCGGCGTGGTCGGGATGACGGATGACCTTCTTGAAGCGGAGATGCTCCCCTTCTTCGACGGCGCCCTTGAGGAGGCGAGGCGTGAGGGTCGGGTCGTAGTCGCGGTTTAGGACGATCTCGTAGCGCTTGATGACACCGCCCGAGGGATGCATGACCTTGTTGGCGAGCTCGCCGTCGTTGGTCAGGATGAGGAGACCTTCGGAGTCCTTGTCGAGGCGGCCGACGCAGAAAAGACGCAGCGAGCCGTATTCCGGCGGCACCATGTCGAAGACCGTCTGACCGCCATGCGAGTCATCGTTGGTGCAGAGGTAGCCGCGCGGCTTGTTCATCATCAGCACCACTGTCCGGTTGAGTGGCTTGATGTGCTGACCCTGGCAGATGACCGTGTCCACGGCCGGGTCGACCGGCTGGCCGGTGACGGCCAGTTTCCCGTTGATCATCACGGACCCCGAGGCGACCAGCCGCTCCGCCTCACGACGGGAGCAGACCCCCGCCTGGGCGAGGAACTTGTGAATACGCATGGGTCCTTCGGAAGGCACGCCCTACCCTTTGAGGCTTTTGCCCCGCAGGGCGAGACAATCATCCGACGGAGGACCGAAGGACTTTTCTCGCCCTCGGCGGGCTGGTCGTCTTAGTCCTCACCCATGCGCCTCATCGACGGAAACGCCATCGCCCAACAGGTCCTCGCCGAAGTCAAGGAACGCGTGGCCAAGCTCGCCCCGGTCGTCCCCCATGTGGCCTTCGTGCGCGTCGGCGATGACCCCGCCTCGGTCTCCTACGTTACCAAGAAACAGAAGACCGCCGCCGAAGTCGGCATGAAGGCCTCCCTGCAGCTCTTCCCGGAGACAGTCTCGAAGGAAGAACTCTTCGCCCACCTCGACGCCCTCAATGCCGACAAGTCGGTCCACGGCATCCTGATCCAGGCTCCGCTGCCCAAGCACCTGCCGGAGACCGAGGTCTTCAACCGCGTCTCTCCCGACAAGGACGTCGACGGCTTCGGCACGCAGAGCATCGGCCGCCTCGTCCAGGAACTCCCTGGCGCGTTCGCCGCCTGCACGCCCGCCGGCGTCATCGAACTCCTCCGCCGCTCCGGCGTCGAGACCGCCGGCAAGCACGCCGTAGTGGTCGGCCGTTCGCTCATCGTCGGCAAGCCTGCCGCCGCCCTGCTCCTCGCCAAAGGCTGCGACTGCACCGTCACCATCGCCCACTCCCGCACCAAGGACCTGCCCGGCATCGTGCGTCAGGCCGACATCATCGTCGCCGCGATCGGCAAGCCCCGCTTCATCACCGCCGACATGGTCAAGCCTGGAGCGGTCGTCATCGACGTCGGCATCAACCGCGTGCCCGACGCCACCAAGAAGACCGGCTACCGCATCGTCGGCGACGTTGACTTCGACGCCGTGTCCCCGCAGTGCGAAGCCATCACGCCCGTCCCCGGCGGCGTGGGCCCGATGACCGTCGCGATGCTGATGAAGAACACGCTCGACGCCTGCGAGCGCGCCCAAGCCCGTGGCTAATCCGCCCCCGATCCCGCCGCCTCCTGCGGGATTCTGGTGGCGCACCTTGGCCTGCTTGGCGGATATCATTCCGCTGATGATCCTCGGCTGGGCCTTGGCCGGACTCATGGCCGGCCCGGAAGAACTCGCCGCCCGCCAGCAGGCCGACGACTGGACCCAGCGCTTCACCGAACAATACGTGAAAGCGATCAAGACCGGCTCCCCGCGCGACTTGGATCGGGTCTGGGACATGGCGCTCAACCCGAAGGAAGCGGATGTCCAGGCCTTCACGACGTGGTATTCCTTCCAGGGCAACGTGAGCTTCGTCACGATGCTCCTCGCGCTGGCCTTGCAGGAGTGGCTCCTGGCCGGCCGGACCCTCGGCAAGCGTATCTTCAACCTCCGGACGATCGGACTGCCCGACGCCGAACCGCCCGGCTTCCTGCCCGCCTTGATCCGTTCGGCCTGGAAGGCGGCGTTCTTCGCGCTGCCGAATCCTTTCTTCATCCTGCTCGGCATCGTGAACTTCCACGTGCCGCTCTTCCGTCGCGACAAGCGGGCGTGGCACGACCTGTGGACGCGTACGCAGGTCGTCGACAACAAGGGAGACTGACCGACCGATGCGCCTCGCCCTGCTCCTATTGACCTTGGCGAACGCGCTCGCGGCGGCGGACCTGACGTTACCGCCGCTGACGGACCAAGCACCGCAGCCCGGCAAGCGCGCGGCCGTCACGGCGCCCGAATACGCCGGCACGAAGGTGCATCACCTGATCGCCCTGCCCGATGACTGGACGCCCGACTGGCAGGCCAAGGGCAAGCGCTGGCCGGTGATCGCCGAGTATACCGGCAACTATTTCCCGGCCTCTGGTTCGACCGGCGAGGTCGAAGGCGCCGCGCTCGGCTACGGCCTGGCGCGCGGGAAGGCCATCTGGGTCGTCCTACCTTACGTCGCCAAGGATCGCACCAAGAACGAGCGCACCTGGTGGGGCGAGATCGACGCCACGGTCGGTTACGCCAAGGCGAACCTCCCGCGGATCTGCGCGGAGTTCGGCGGCGACCCCAAGAAGGTCGTCCTCTGCGGTTTCTCCCGCGGCGCCATCGGCGTCTCGTTCCTCGGCCTGCACGACGACGAAGTCGCCCAGCTCTGGTGCGGCCTCTGGGCCCACGACCACTTCGACGGCATGCTGGAATGGAAGGGCCACGCCTGGGGTTCGCCGCTGGCCCGCTATCGCGAAGAAGCGATGGTCCGCCTCCGCCGACTCGCCGGTCGGCCGCTGCTCGTCACCCAAGCGGGCGCGGAGACGAAGAAGTTCATCTCCTCGATCGCGCCGACGAACGTGGAATTTCTCAACGTCGACATGGCCGCGCACTTCGGCGGCTTCCCCAACGATTTCGTAAAGCACCCCCATAACGACCGCTGGCCTCTGCGCGGCGGGCCCGCGACCGAGGCCGCGCGGGCTTGGTTCACGCGCGTCACCGCGGCGGAGCCGTCGGTCAAGTAAGCGGGCACAAAAAAGGCCCCGGGGTGAGCCGGGGCCTTGTTCATTGAAGTCAGCCGGGGTTAGCCCTGGCCGCCTTCGCTGTCACCGCCGCGTTCGCGGAAGGGACGGCGTTCGCCACGGTCCGGACGGTCGCCACGGGGGCGGTCCATCGGCTTCGGGGCCGGGGTGTATTCGCGACCTTCCTTCTCGGCGATGGCGGCGCGGCGCGAGAGGCGCACGCGGCCCTTGTCGTCGATGCCGACGCACTTGACGATGATTTCGTCGCCGAGCTTGCAGATGTCTTCGACGCGCTCGACGCGGTGGTCGGCGAGTTCGGAGACGTGCACGAGGCCTTCCTGGCCGGGGAGGCATTCGACGAAGGCGCCGAATTCCTTCACGGAGCGGATGATGCCCTTGTAGGTCTTGTTGATCTCGATCTGAGCCGAGAGGAGGTTGACCTCATTGACCGCACGGGCGAGGGACTCGCCGTCGGTCGCGAAGATCGTGACCCAACCGGAGTCGTCCTGGTCGATGTCGAGCTGGCAACCGGTGTATTCCGTGATGCGCTTGATGTTCTTGCCGCCCGGGCCGATGAGGGCGCCGATCTTGTCCGCCGGGATCTTGATGCGGTGGGTGCGGGGAGCGCAGGACTTCAGCTCGGCGCGGGTGGCCGGCATGGTCTTGAACATGATGTCCAGGATGGCGTCGCGGGAGACCTTGTTCTGGGCGATGGCTTCCTTGGCGATGCTCATCGGCAGACCGTGGATCTTGAGGTCGAGCTGGAAGGCGGTGATGCCTTCGCGGGTGCCGCAGATCTTGAAGTCCATGTCGCCGTAGTGGTCTTCGGCGCCGATGATGTCGGTGAGCACGCGGTGCTTCACGATCTTACCGGCGGCGTCTTCGGTCACGAGACCGCAGGAGATGCCGGCGACCGGGGCCTTGATGGGCACGCCGGCGTCGAGGAGGGCGAGGGTGCCGCCGCAGACGGAAGCCATCGAGGTAGAACCGTTGGACTCCATGATCTCGGAGACGAGACGGATGGAGTACGGGAAGTCCTGCTCGGACGGGAGGACGGAGAGCAGCGAGCGCTCGGCGAGGTTGCCGTGGCCGGTCTCGCGGCGGGAGGTCATGCCGAAACGGCCGGTCTCACCCACCGAGAAGGGCGGGAAGTTGTAGTGCAGGAGGAACGAGCGCTTGCTCGGGCCGCCGGTGATGGCGTCGACTTCCTGGGCGTCCTTGGAGGTGCCGAGGGTCGCGAGGACGAGACCCTGGGTCTCACCGCGCTGGAAGAGCGAGGAACCATGGACGCGCGGGAGCACGTCGACTTCGCAGGAGATGGCGCGGAGATCCAGCGGCTTGCGGCCGTCGGCGCGTTCGCCGCTCTGGATGATGGCGTTGCGGTAGACCTTCTCCTGGAGCTTCTCGAAGGCCATCTTGATCTGGCGGGAGTCGAAGACGTCGCCGAGCTCGGCCTTGCAGGCGGCCTTGGCTTTCTCGACCACGGCCTTCACGGCGTCGCCGCGTTCCTTCTTGGAGGCGAGGAAGATCGCCTTCTTGAGCTGGTCGCCTTCGGCGGCCACGCGTTCGCAGATGGCGAGGGCCTTCGGTTCGCAGACGACGAGCGGGAAGACGCGCTTGGTCTTGGAGTACATCGCGGCGAGCTTGCGCTGGGCGGCGATGATCGGCTGGATGGCCTTCTGGGCGTATTCGAGGGCGGCGATGAAGTCGGCTTCCGGCAGCTGGTCGGCCGAACCTTCGATCATCATCATGTCGTTCTCGTTGCCGACGTAGATGAGGTCCAGGTCGGACTCATACTGCTGTTCGTGGGTCGGGTTGACGACGAACTGACCGGCGACGCGACCGAGGCGGATACCCGCGATCGGGCCGTTCCACGGGATGTCGGAGCAGAGGAGAGCGGCGGAGGCGCCGTTCACCATGAGCACGTCGGAGTCGTTGATCTGGTCAGCCGAGAGGAGGAGGCCGATGACTTGGACTTCGTTGAGGAAGCCTTCGGGGAAGAGCGGGCGGAGGGGACGGTCGCAGAGGCGCGAGGTCAGGATTTCCTTGTCGGAAGGCTTGCCTTCGCGACGGAAGTAACCGCCCGGGAAACGGCCGGCCGCCGCGAACTTCTCGCGGTAGTCGACGGTCAGGGGGAAGAAGTCCTGGTCGGGGGAGCGCAGGTCTTCGGCGGCGGTGGCCGACACGAAGAGCGTGGTCTCGCCCTTGCTGATGGTGACCGCGCCGTTGGCGAGGCGGGCGATGGAGCCCGTGTTGATCGTGATACCGAGTTCTTCGATGGTCACGGAGTGTTTCTGTTTCATGGGTGTGTTTTGCTTGGTGCGTTGTGCCAGGCGGGAGTGCCCGGCGGGTTTTGGTTTGGGTGGGTGAAAAGCGGACGTCCCAGCCTAGGCTGGGACGCTCGGTGAACAAAAGCGCCCGGAGGCGCCGTTCACTTGCGGAGGTTGAGCTTGGCCAGGAGCGCGTTGTAGCGGTCCAGGTCGCTCGACTTCAGGTAGGCGAGGAGCTTGCGACGACGATTCGTCAGCATGATCAGGCCGCGACGGGAGTGGAAATCCTTGCGGTGGGTGCGCAGGTGCTCGGTCAGGTGAGTGACGCGGGCGGTGATCAGGGCGACCTGGACTTCCGGGGAACCGGTATCCTTGGCGTCCTGCTGGTGCTTCTTGATGACTTCAGACTTATTGACCGACATGGTGGTGGTTAGTTTTGGGTTGATGATGGCCGACCTGGGAGAAATTCCCGAAAGCCCCGCCGATTGGCCGGACTCTCCGTCTGGAACAGGCTTGCGCCCGCCGACCAGCGTGAGAAGGGCTCCGCCCCTCTCCCTAACGAAGTTGACCCATGGAAATGACTATCCCCCACCCCCTTAGCAAGAAGGAACTACCCCTTGGGAGGAGGCGCCGATCGGGCTATTTGCCCGTTTTCGCTCAGTTCGGCAGGTCCAGCCAATAGACATCCGCATCGTTGCGGCGAATGGACGGGAAGAACCATCCCCTCGGTTCGGGGATGATTTCCGCCAGGTCGAAGACCCGCACGCTCCGGGGCATCTGGCGGAAGTAGAGCGTGAACTGATGCGGCTGTCCGTCGGGAATCGGGTACCAGTGCGGATAGAGGGAGATGTTTTCGAAGCGGATCATCTCGCTGGTGATCGAGGAAGCCTGATCCAGGAGGAACGTGCTCTGCCAGATGCGGACATAAGGGGCGTAATCCGGTGCGCAGCGGATGTGCACGACGATGGGGTCTTCGGACAGGACCTCATCCTGCGCGGCTTCGACCGGAAGGGTGCGGACGATGGGAGCGATGAGCGGGGCGGGCATGGCGTCAGCGTGCCACGGACCGTCCGGCCCGCAAGCGCCAGCCGTGTCATTAGCCCGTTGACTCCCCTGCTCCGCCTTAGCGTCATAGCAGGCATGGAATCAGGCTCTGAAGACCAACCCCGCCTCACCGGCGCCGAACGCGGCAAACTGCGCAGCCTCGCGCAGACGCTCGATCCGAAGGTGTTCGTCGGCAAGGCCGGCGTGAACGAGGGCATCGCCAATCTGCTCCAGGAAGCCTTCCGTAACGCCGACCTGGTCAAGGTCCGCTTCACCGCCGAACGTGAGGAGATGGACAAGCAGGCCCAGGAACTCGCCCGGCTCACCGAAAGCGAAGTCATCGGCACCGTCGGCCGCACGGCGACGTTCTTCAAGCTCGGCGCGGATATCGAATAAGCCATGGACGCCTCGCTGTTTCAGTCACGGCACGAGGCATTCATCACCCAGGCGGAAACCTCGTTGCGCCGGCTGACGCCGGTCTCCACGACCCGCCCTGCACGGCTGCATGAAGCGATGCGCTACTCGCTCGAAGCCGGAGGCAAGCGCCTGCGGCCAGTCCTCTGCCTCGCCTCCGCTGCGGCCTTCACGCCTCAGGCTGACGCCTCCCACGCCGCGACGGCACTAGAGTGCATCCACACCTATTCGCTGATCCATGACGACCTGCCGTGCATGGATGACTCCGACCTGCGCCGCGGTCGTCCCTCCTGCCACAAGTCCTTTGACGAGGCCACCGCCCTGCTGGCGGGCGACGCCCTGCAACCGCTGGCCTTCGAACTCCTCGCCACCGGCTACGCCGCCAAGCCCACGCTCGCTACCGCCCTCGTGCGCGAACTCGCCATGGCCGCAGGCTCCCAACTACTCGTCGGCGGACAGACCGAAGACATCGACGGGCAAGAGAATGACGCGGACCGGATTGAGTTCATCCTCCGCGGCAAGACCGCCGCGATGCTCAGCGCCTCGTTCGCGATGGGCGCAATGGTGGGCGGCGCCTCCGCGGCCGACGTCGAACAATTCCGCCTCGCTGGCCGCGCCTCGGGCATCGCCTTCCAACTCGTCGACGACCTGCTGGACCTTACCGCTGACGCCGCCGAGCTCGGCAAGCCCGTCGGGGCCGATGCTGAGAACGGAAAATCTACTTACACAGCGATGCATGGTGTCAGCGCGACGAAGCAGCGCATCGAGGCATTGACCATTGAGACCGTCGGGCACCTCCGGGCGACCCAGGGCGATACGGCCTTCCTCGTCGAACTGGTGCGCCGGATGGCGGCGCGCCGCACCTGATCAGTCGTCGAGCCGCCGGCCACCGGACGGCAGCTGGTCGGACAGGAAACCATAGTAAGTGCCGATCCACAGGCGCCACGCGAACGCGTGGATAAGCGGAGGCACCACGAAGATCGCGCCCACCGCGAGACGCACCGCCCAATCGCCGCCGATCCAGCCCAGGCGATAAGCGCCGAGCACGAGCGGGAGCACGCCGAACGCGGTGAGTCCGTAATTCCAGACGATGGCGCCAAGGAAGAAGCCCTCCTTACGACGCAGGGTCATCCCGCAGCCTGCGCAGTGCTTGGGCGTATCCCAGAGGCGCGCGAACCGTCCCGTCCGGTCATCCGCGGCACGGATGGGCGCGCCGCAATCCGGACAACGCCCGCAGGCCGATTGCCAGAAGATGTCCGTACGGAAAGCCATGCGTAAAAACTATCCGACCAAGAAGGGGTAGCAAGCCAAGCAAAAGGCCGGCCACCTTACGGTAGCCGGCCTTGATGAGCCTAGGCTCGGCGCTGCTTACTCGGCGGCGGTCTCACCCACCTGGAAGCGGGTGAAGCGGACGATCGAGACTTCTTCACCGACCTTGCCCTTGGCGGCGGCGATGAGGGCCTGGATCTTCTGCTCGGGATCGCGGAAGTAAGCCTGTTCGAGGAGGCAGGAGTCGGCGAAGAACTTGTCCACGCGGCCGGAGATGATCTTCTCCATGTTGGAGAGCTGGCCCTTCTTGCGGCCTTCGGCGGCGATGACCTGCTTCTCGCCCACGGCGATACGCTTCTCGAGTTCGGCGATGGCTTCGGCGTCGTTCGCGGCCTTCTGCTCGACGAGCTGGCCCTTGTAGTCCTCGACGATGCGCTTGGCTTCGTCGATGGCCTTGTCGGCTTCGGACTTCGTGAACTCAGCGGCGATCTCGCGTTCCTTGGCGACGACGTCAGGGGAGACGTCTTCGCGGCGGACGAAGCGGGCGTTGTTGGCGACGACCTGCATCGCGAGCTGGCGGGCCAGTTCGGCGACTTCCGGGTTGGCGGCGGCGGCTTGGGTCTTGAGGCCCAGTTCGAGGAGGACGGCGATCTTGGCGCCGGTGTGGACGTACGCGGAGACGCGACCCACGCCGGTGGCTTCGAACTTCAGGACGCGGGAGACCTTGAGGTTCTCGCCGATCTTGAGCACCTGATCGTTCAGGTAATCGTTCACCTTGCGGGACTTGTCGGCGTGGTAAGGCTGCTCGAGGAGACCATCGGCGCCGTTGGCGGCGGCCTGGCCCACGAGCTCCTTGGCGAGCGCGATGAAGTTCTCGTTCTTGGCGACGAAGTCCGTCTCGCAGTTCAGTTCGAGGAGGGTCGCGGCGCGTCCGTCGGCGGAGACGTTGACGGCGAGGATGCCCTCGCTCGCCTTACGGTCGGCCTTCTTGTTGCGGGTGGCGACACCCTTGATGCGGAGGATCTCGACGGCCTTCTCCATGTCGCCGGCGGCCTCGGTCAGGGCCTTCTTGCAATCCATCAGACCCGCGCCGGTACGCTGGCGCAGATCGTTGACCGTCTGGGCGGTGATAGCGGACATGGTCGGATTACTTGGACTTACGAGGAGCCGGGCGCTTGGCCGGAGCGGCGCCTTCGACGGCTTCCGAACCTTCGTTGGCCTTCAGGAGCTCTTCCGAGATCTGCACCTCGGGCTGCACGGACTCGCCGGCGTCCTGGCGGGCGACAGGGGTCACGGTCTTGCGGTCCTGGGTCACGGCCTTGCGGCGGGAGAGACCGGTCTGGACGGCCTGGGTGAGGACTTCGACCACCAGGCGGATCGACTTGGCGGCGTCGTCGTTGCCCGGGACGGGGAACTTGAGGAGGGTCGGGTCGGAGTTCGAGTCGCAGAGGCCGATCACGGGGATGCCGAGACGGACGGCTTCGTTGACGGCGATCTCTTCGAGCTTGGTGTCGACGACGATCATCGCGGACGGGAGTTCGCGGTATTCGAGGAGGCCTTCGAAGTTACGGGCCATACGCGACATCTCGCGCTTCACGGCGGCGGCTTCCTTCTTGTGCATCTTGGCGAGGGAACCGTCCTGCTCCATGCGGAGGTAGGTGCGATACTTGTCGAGCGAGCGCTTGATGGTCGCGAAGTTGGTGAGCGTGCCGCCGAGCCAGCGGTTCACGGCGAAGGGCATGCCGGTCGACTTAGCGGCCTGGCGGACGACTTCCTGCGCCTGGGGCTTGGTCGCGACGAAGAGCACTTCCTTGCCCTTGGCGGCGGTGTCTTCGATGAAGGCGGCAGCGGCGGCGAGGCACGCGTGCGTCTTCTCGAGGTCGATGATCGACACGCCGTTACGGTGGTCGAAGATGTACGGACGGCTGCGGGGATTCCAGCGACGGGTCTGGTGTCCGAAGTGGACGCCGGCATCGAGGAGGTCTTTGACTGTGATGTTCATGGTATGTTTTGGCTCCGTATCCCGTTTCCTGCCGAAGGAGGGGACATTGGATCAGGTATGACTGACTGGTTTTTGGTTTTATGTCCGAGGCGATCGGCGGTCGCTTCAAACGGTGGAAAGTGGGTTCAAACACCCCTGCCCGCCCGGGGCAAGCGGGAAAATCAACCGAAAGGGGCTCCTTTGGAACTGACATGGGAAGCCCGCCTCGGCAGGGTCGGCGCAACGCGATGTCTTGGGCCTACCGGATACTCTTCCCGCTGCTGCTGATCCCGGCCCTCCCCTACTATTTCTGGCGGATGCTCCGCCGCGGGGGTTATGGCTCGGGTTTCAGCCAAAGGTTCGGCTTCTTCCCTTCTCAGGGCCCGAAGACCCCCGGAAAACGCCGTTTCTGGCTCCAAGCGGTCTCCGTCGGGGAAATCGAGGCCATCGGCCCCCTGCTCCGCCAGCTACAGGCCACCGGCGAGGCGGAGATCATCCTGACCACCACCACGAGCACGGGCTACCGTCTGGCCAAGGAAAGATACGCCGACGTGGCCCAAACCATCGGCATCTTCCCGGCCGACCTCTGGCCCTGCAGCGCGCTCGCCTGGCGCCGGATTCGGCCTGACGTGGTCATCCTCGTCGAAGGCGAACTTTGGCCGGAGCATCTCGCTCAGGCGCGCGCCCGGGGCGTGCCCGCCTATCTCATCAACGGTCGTATCTCCGACAAATCCTTCGCGCGTCACCAACGCTTCCGGAAACTTTCGCATCACGTCCTCGGACACTTCCGGCAGATCGCCGCGGGCAGCGAAGAAGACGCGCGTCGCTTCCGGGTGCTCGGCTTCGACTCCACGATCACGGGTAATATCAAATTCGACGTCGCCAGCGATGCGCCGATGTCCGCCGAAGAACGCGCGCGTCTCCGCGCCGATCTCGGCTTCGGCGCCGACCCGCGCACGGTGGTGCTCCTCGGCTCATCCACCTGGAAGGGCGAAGAAACCGCGCTCCTCAAGATCATCCGCGAGCTGCGCGCGGCCGGCACGGATGTCCGCCTCCTGCTCGTCCCGCGTCACTCCGAACGCCGCGCCGAAGTCGCCGCGGAAGTCAGCGCCAGCGGCCTCGACTGGCACCAGCGTTCTTCCGGCGGGCCCGTCGCGCCGGCCGGC
>Ga0255109_1000154_pt1 | contig 19250 bp, 13 predicted proteins | sample Law_Miss_RepB_8h_FD_188471 | JGI IMG/M metagenome (GOLD analysis project Ga0255109, IMG submission 188471) | Freshwater microbial communities from St. Lawrence River, New York, United States - Law_Miss_RepB_8h | ecosystem: Environmental > Aquatic > Freshwater > River | place: USA: New York... | reverse complement strand
GTCTTTTGGTGCTCTTCGTTTCGGCAGTGCACGACAAGACTGCGTCGAAGAACCGGACCACGAACATCAAAACCGTCAAGAGCTCCGATGTTTCCACCGGCCTCACCAATGGCGCCGCACAACCGTCCGAGGGTGCCTGGCACATTGTCGAGTTGACAATCGAGAGAGATGGAAAATGCAGCGTTGGGAAGAGTAGACATACGAGTCCTTATGCTACGCACTGAGTGCCCCATAATCAGATGACTCTCAACTGAAATTGCCGAATTTGGTCTACGAATTACTCAATTCGCAGGCCAAAGTTTGCCCGAGCAATCACCAACTTCTGAATCTTTATGGTGTCTTCTATTCTGATTTTTAGGCGCATTCCATTAAGTTGTCTACATGACGACCACGCTGACCGCCGTTCACGGACGCATCCTCGACCTCGATAGTCATTTGCAAGTACCGATTTCTCGTTGGGGTGAGGTATTCGGTGACGCAACTGCGCGCTTTGGCCAACGCTTCGCTGGAATCCCGTTGTTTGATGCCACCGACGAACCCGACCTCACAACCGAGTCGGTGTGGACCACCAAAGGTACCGCTGCACCTGGTGCGTCTAGCCCCGAAGGCCGTTTGGCGGCAATGGATGTGATGGGCATCGAGCGTCAACTGATATTTCCGCAGGTGGTTTTGGCGATGCCCGCGTGGTCTGATCACCCGAATGCTGGTGTCGTACTGCGCGAATACAACGACACGGTCATGCAATGGACAAAATCTGGTCGCGGACGCTTGCGCCCAACTGCATTGCTCAACTTGACGACGATCGAAGGTGCAATCGCTGAAGCCGAGCGGGTTGCGGCTGGTGGCGCACGAGCAGTTTTCATCCAAGACGGCATCGCACCTGGCGGCCGCTCACCCGCCGCAGCCGAACTTGACCCGCTATGGGCGTTACTCGCCGAAGCAGAACTTCCCGTCACTTTGCACATCGGCGGCCAAGATGGTTTCTTTGCCAGCAACGCGTGGGGTGATGCCGACTTGTTGCGACCTGGCACCTTCTCGACTGGTGAACCGATCGGCCCGCACACGTTGGCCACTATGCATCTCGCTGCACAAAACTATTTGGCAACGATGATCTACGGTGGTGTTTTCGACCGCCATCCGAGTCTGCGAGTTGGTGTCATTGAACTTGGCGCAATGTGGGTTGGTCCGTTTGTCGATCTGCTTGAAGATCGTCTTGCGTTATCGCGTCGTCTACGTGAAAGTTTGCAGCGAACTCCGCGCGAAGTATTCGTCGACCAGATTCGCGTGACACCATTTTTCTGGGAGCGCACGGCTCGACAAATTGAGCGCTACGGGATGTCAGAGATCTACGCGTTTTCGACAGACTTTCCACACCCTGAAGGTGGCACTGACCCAATTGGTCGCATGGCCGCCGACATCACACCGCTCGGTGATGCGGCGATTGAAGCATTCTTCGTGAGTAACGCCGAGCTTCTCTTGCCGAGTTGAAACAAGTTCTTGCGAGCAATCACCAACTGCTGAATTTCTGAGGTGCCCTCATCGCAGAGCAAATAACTTGAGCCGTTTTGTCATGATGTCTCTCTCTGATCGACACATTGAGCATCGGATAATCTGATCCCATAAAGAAGATTGATTCCTGCAGCACCTGATAATCCTTTGGAGGGCCTTACATATGGCAACGACAGTTACTCTCACCGGCACTGGCGGCCCACCCATTACACCTGGTCGCGCAGGAGCCGGCGTGTTTGTGAAATATAAAGATGTCGTTGTGCAATTTGATGCAGGTCGCGCCACGAGTAATCGGTTGATTGAAGCGGGTCTTCGACTTGCTGATCTAGATGCAGTGTTCATCACTCACATTCACAGCGATCACGTTTTCGGATTAGCAGAACTAGTTTTGTCGAGATGGATTGAGACCCAATTTGATGAGGTAGCTACCCCACTGACCATTTTTGCGCCGTCTGGAGGAGCTGCACGTTTCGTGAAACGAATGCTCGAACCATACGACGAAGACATCCACCTTCGACGCGAGCACATGGGATCACGCGAAGTAGTGCTTGATGCTCAAGAATTTCCCGCTTCATTCACCCCCGTAGAGGTGTGGGCTTCTCCAGATCGCGCAGTAGTGGTGGAATCTGTCGCTGTGCACCATGAACCAGTGCCAGATGCAGTTGCGTACAAAGTCACCACGCCTGACGGCTCGGTAGTGATTTCTGGTGACACACGCGTGTGCCAAGAAGTAGAAGATTTCAGTCGACACGCAAATGTCCTCGTTCATGAGGCATGTCGTCGCGCCCCGCTCGCGTTTGTCATCGAACATATTCCCCGCATCAAGTCAATTCTTGATTATCACGCCGACTCAATTGCACTAGGTGCAATGGCACAACGCGCACAAGTAAAAACCTTGATGCTCACCCATCTTGGGCCGCCACCGCAAAATGAAGTCGACGAACAAGGGTTTTCAGATGATGTCAAAGCAGGTGGCTACACCGGGCACGTCTTAGTAGGTCGTGACCTCATGTCGGTCACGTTCTAACGATTCGTTACTCAATTCGCAAGCCAGAAATTGCACGAGCAATCACCAGCTGCTGAATCTCTGAGGTGGCCTAAATGGCAACAGTGAGTGCGTCATATTCGAAGACCCAATCAAGAATTGACATTCCTGGTGGCGAAAGCGAAAAAAACATATCCCGATCTTTTTGTTCTTGCCCATCCACCATATGGAACAGGTCACGATTCATCAATGATGACATTTGCACTTGAGCAGTGCGGCCCTGACGTGCATTTTCATATCGACGAAGGGCAAGCGCAGTATCGCTAGTGCTCACATCAGTTAGACAACGTGCCAGCACCACTGCATCTTCAATTGCTTGGCATGATCCTTGAGCCATAAAGGGAAGCATGGGATGGCAAGCATCACCGAGCAATGTGGTTGTGCCAATTCCCCATTGTTCAAGTGGTTCGCGATCGTATAACGCCCAGCGGAAAATTGGTTCTTCGACTCGGGCAAGCAGTGCGAGAAGTTCAGGCGACCAACCTTCAAATCGTGCATACAGATCTTCCAATGTTCCTTGCTCTGTCCATGATTCGGTTTCCCACGAATCTTCAGGAGAGATACAGACCAGGTTGAGGTGACTGCGATTACGTCCAATGAAATAGCTCACCACATGACGGTCTGGACCCATGCGGTTGGTGACATCAATTGGTAGATCTTCCACGAACTTGCGTGGGACCAATGCGCGATACGCAGCAGAGCCACTAAACCGGGGCTTATCTAGGCCGCCAATACATGGACGAACTACGGAATGGATTCCATCGGCACCAATGACGATGTCAAAGGATTGTTTTGTTCCATCAGAAAATTGAACCGTCGATGATGAGTCGCCTGGTTCTACCCCCACAACGTGAGTGGAGAACTTCAGGGTCACATTTGACTCTTGCGCCACCGCATTTCCAAGTATTTCAACTAGTTCATTTCGTGCAACGTTTGCCAACGGCTGTTGATGTTGCGACACAAAACTGTCGTCAAGGTCTGCCGTGCGAAGAATGGAGTCATCTTCCCAACGGCGAAATACAACTCGTTGCGGATGCACCGCAATTTCTGAATATGCCCGGCCAAGACCTAACGAATGTAAAAGTCGAGAAGCATTTGGGCTGATTTGTACACCAGCACCAATTTCTCTGATTCCTGCCGAACGTTCAAAGACAGTTACTTCATGAGAACTCTGTGAGAGTGCAAGAGCGGCAGTAAGCCCCCCAATTCCCCCACCAACTATTGCAATCTTCATAGTTGAGAGGCTACATCGTGTGGCAATTATTCAATTCGCAAGCCGGAGATTGCACGGGCAATCACTAGCTGCTGAATTTCTGAGGTGCCCTCAAAGATGGTGTGAATCTTAGGAAATGCTGCTGTGCAGCGCACCAATCAAGGCTTTGAACAATTTTGCTGTGTCAAAGTGACACAGACTCGTTCCGAACCTGTCGGAAAAATTACGTTAGCTTTTCTGCAACAGCACCCAAGAAAAATGATACTTCGTTCTTGCTATCCGCCAATTCTCATTTTGATATGGAACTCCGTCTAGAACAGAAGATGCGAGTGAGCCAGCTGGTGGAGATGGCACTCGCAGGGTCATGTCGCCTCGATGGATTAGTCGCATCTGAGGGGTACCTGCAATTTCTTCACAGGCTGCGGCAAACCCATTGACTTCGGCCTGGTCAATTACAAGAATCTTTGATTGGCTTTTCATGAGGCGACAAACATCGTTGATGAAGTCATGACCCTTTTTTTTCGCCTCCAACTCCGTATAAATAGCTGGACAGAAAATCAGATCATTGCTGGGGACAAAACGAGATAAGAGGCTGAGCGCATCTGGCCTGACTACGTCCTGAATGAAAGAGTCAATTTTTTTAGGAAGCATTCCCGTAATCTCTTGAACCTTGCCAATGCAGCACTGTTGACGCTGAATAACCCAATCCGCTTGGTCTAAAAGGCTGAGGGTGACTCCATCTGGTCGGAATCCACGATTTGCAAAAAAGGAGAAAAAAGCTAACGTCTCAGCGCCAGCGCCAGCGCCCAAAACACCAACTGATGACTGCGCTCCTAATCCCTGAATTAAAAAGTCTCCCAAGCCCTGATTCAACAAGATTTGAAGATAAGCATGGGCGTGGCCGGGGTGATATGCCAATGCATAAGCTTCACGAACTTTGGCATCGCTAAAATTCGGTCCGCCACCATGACGTGCCATACCTGAGTATGTCTTTCTAAGATTTGTAACCTCAGCTTGTAGTTCTGCAAAACTGATGATGCTCTCATTTAGGATCACCTCATTGTGCAAGGTCTCCCACAATTGATTAAGCAGCACTAACGTTCCTAAAAGTCAGGTTTATACGCGGCTCCCTTACTCGTGTCTCCTTCGGAACCTCGTGTTCCCATTTAGTTTGCGAGAGGCCGGACATAACGACTAGCGATCCAGGCGTCAATGAACAATCTACGACCTCTTTTGAATCACGATGACGGAACTTAAACCTCCGTACCGCACCCAAAGATAGCGAGGCAATACAAGGCTCGCTCCCCAGCTCTGGCTCATCATCAGAATGCCAAGAAACCTTGTCTTCACCATTTCGATACAAATTCAGGAGCAGAGAATTGAACGATCTGCCTGCTTTTTGTTCACATATTGTCTTAAGCGATTCCAGTTGCGATGTCCACGGATTGATATTCATCGAAACGCCAGAGTAGGTATAGCCACGTCCAGGATCACCAAACCATGCGACCAACCGAGGCTGAGGGTACTCCTTGCCAAAGACTTTTATCGTTCGAGACTCCCAAGGAACACTTTTGAGCAAATCCGCAAATACCGCAGATGCATCTAAATCACCAAGGACCCAGTCAAAGTACATCGCACTTCCGTCATAAGGAAGTAGTTCTCTTTCAGGAACATCAAACAACGACATCGTGAAATTCAGTATCGCTCAGATTCGGCCTGAACGCAACCAAACAACAACATCGGACTCAGGCAGCAAAATTCAGGTTCTTGTATTTACGCTCAAAAGTCTTATAGACCGAATCATCATTTCTTGGGCCAACCACCAAGACTCGGACGTCGTCTGGAGAGAACATGTAAATAACTCGATACTCCCCTGACGTCACTCGGAAACAGTTCTTATAACCGTTGAGAAGTTCAGAATCATTAGGTCGAACATCATCCGTTAACTGCAGTATTTTTGTAAAAACCTGTTTGGCGTGCTTAGGAGGAAGACTCGAGACGTAAGGCTGAATATCGTTTTCTAATTTGAGAGCTCTCATACTGACTCATCTCCCCTAACTAAAAGAAGCAGCATCAGGGAACTCAAGAGGTTCATTTTTCCAATCGCCAATGTAGAGATCCACCAGCTTCTTGGTCTCTTCTTCAGACAGATACTTGTTGTTGTCAGAGAGCAAAACAAAATCGTCCAGAATCCGATTACCAGAAGTGATCGCAAGGTATTGCAGTCCGCCTTCAAGAGCAATCTCATCTGCCATGGTTGAGGCTTCTTCGATAACGGCTGTCAGCAAACCTTTTACTGACCCCTCTGGACATACTGATTGAAATTTCGTTGCAACGTTTCCGAGCCGGCCAAAGAATTCTTCTTTCCATGCTCCATAACCCTCGTTGTTCCAGAAGATGTCTCTGAGTTGTTCAAATAACCAACTGAGTTCTTTGACGTACTTCGTCTCTACGAAGCGCGGGTCAGGATAGAAATTCCCTTCCGACGGAGCAGGCGCTTTCTTCAAAATCACAACGTCGGCACCCTGCCATGGCGCTGCGGTACCAATGCTGCCCGCCTCTACCTGGCGAAGTAACTCATGAATCTTGTCCTTCATACGAACTTCATTGTGCCATAGAGGTCTCTCACCGCATTCAGGCCGAGCGACTTTCGGGTACATCGTTTTGTGGCTTTTTTGACCTCGAATATCCACCCCAAATTGGGGCCTTCCCTGAAACCCTCATCTAGCAGGGGCTTTACAGGTACGCATCGCGTGTCGGGAAATGACGATGACGGCACCGTAAGTCTTATGAAAGCAACACACGCACCAAATATCGAGACGCCATTCACTGTCTCGGCACATCAAGCTACGGACCAACCCCCCGAGTCTGGTCAATCGATGACATAGCGGCCCTTTATGGCCGCAGCACGAAATTTGCTGAACGCCTCGTCAAGCAAGCCGAGTTCCCACAGCCACTTCGTTGCGACAAGCACCTTTGGTGGGCTGACGAAGTGACTGCGTTTGCAAAGTCGCCTTCAAAGCCGGCGTCGAGCGCAGAGATTCTCATGGCATCGCCGAAGTCTGAGCCGATCACACGAATTGAGCGTTCTAACGCTCGTCAGTACCGACTTAGATGATTCTGTATCCGCACCTGGTTCCCAGTAGCGAACAACCAATCCCGTATCTCTGTAATAGGAATCGGTTTGTTTGTCTCGCTGGCGAGTGTCGGTAGGTAGATGTCCTGCTTCCCATCTGGTTTACAACCTTCGTCGACTTTCATAGTCAAACTGTCTTATCGGGCCAGTAAAAAAGGCCTGTTACTCCCTGATCCTCTTGATTCTTCTTAACCCCGGTCACGACTTCCTCAAAAGAATTAAGATTCTTGCCAGTCCACCAACTTTGGTCCACTCGCATGTATCCCCATTTCTCATCAACGACCTCAGATACTCGACGACACCAATCCACGATCGCAGCATCTTTTTGAAGGACCCCGTCGTGCACTTGTCCTTTAGTTTCAATAATCCAATATTGAATCTCTCGACCCTTTTTTTGTTTTACGACCCAGTCGGGGTAATAAAGACCGAGCGCACCACTCGGCTTCAGATAGCTCACATTAAATTTAGTGAAATGTTCCGCCAGGGCAGCAAAGGCAAGGACATCCTTCTGATTATCAAGGAACTTCCCAAAATCAGACTCAAAATTATTGTAGGTAGCGACCAAATTAAAAATAGTCTTTTCAGCTTTTGCTGTTTGCCGCCGCCAAATGAACGGTTCCGTTTCAGACAACTTGAACGGGTGTGGCTCTAGTCGTATCTCCGTAGTTTTTGTTATCTCGTTACCGATTGCCCTAGCAATGACCTCAACGAGAGGCGTCTCGTACGCCGGGTCTGCAAGCAGACGTCGAACATTTTCTACATCGAGATCAATAGAAGTTCCGAAGGCATATTCGGCAAGATACTTTTTTACGACAGGGTACAGAACAGCAAACTGTTCTGTAACTTTTGCCATCGCAATTGCCTTGTTTACTATTGAAGCGACCACCTCGCCGGAAAGTAACGGTACGCCAAGGTTTATATCTTTCTCTCCAATTCTTCGACCAGAAACGATGTCAAAGAACTCAACACGGAGCTGATCTAACACCCCTGCAATCTCCCCCTGTGAAAAGACCGCAGGAATCTTCGATGGATCCATTTTTCCAAGATCTTTTGTATCGCGCCTAACGGTCGGACCAGTTCTTGGTATTGCAATATCAAATTTTCGTCGCTCGTCAATCGGTTCAATTCGCACGGCAACTGGGGGCTTATCAGTTACCGTGACATACACACCCTCGTTCTCCAACCCTCCGAGAAGTTCTTCAAAGCTCGGCGTTCCGATAACTTCCAAGATCTGGCGACCTCGCACAGCTTTCATCAAACGAAGGCCACGCCCAATCGCCTGCTCGGGCAGAATTTCATTCTTTGAATTTGCAGGGCGCAGACCAAGCACCACAGTGATATTCCTCACATCCCAACCTTCTCGCAGAATCAGAACGCTTACCACCACGCGAATCGGGCTGTTCTGTTCGTCAATCAATCGAGACTGGCGACGCAGCTCATCCAGATCTGAGTCTCTGATCTCGCCCTGCCCTTTTGTGTGGATTACGAGAACTTCGTTTTCTTTGAACCCGAAACCGTGTCGCTTATCCAACAGAAAGGCTCCAACATCGTCGGCGTGACGCACGTTTTCGCACATAATGAACATCACCGGTTTTGCTCCGGGGACACCCTTGCTTACCTTTTCGTGGTCTTTCAGCCGCTCTACGCCGACACGAATCCAGTTTGAGTAGTCGGAGGCCGTAACCTTCACCTTTAACTTCTTTTTTTCTCCCTTTGGTCTCTCAGGATTAGTACGAACCAAGATTGGAACCTTGACCACTCGGTCCTCCACCGCTTGCGCTAGCGGATAATCAGAAATGACCCACGGAAAATATGCGCCGCTTCCAAATCGCGGTGTGGCAGAAAAGTCCAGCCAAGACCGAAGCCCGCCATCAGCGCTTTCGTGCAACTTCGTGACAATCTGGTTCCACTGTAAATCAGGTTCATGAACGTGGTGTGCCTCATCGTTTAGTACTGCCAACTTCTTTAGCGAACGCGCTCGGTCAATCATTGGCCGCCCGTCTGCCCCGCCCTTTACGACAGCCTTGCCCAAAATACGTTCGACCGCGTTTTTGGGTTTCCATGTCGTTCGATTGTCGTATAGCTGTTGAATATTGGTGACGATGAGATTTCCTCGCCCTGTTGGTTCAAGAGAATCGCCACGAAGCAACACCCTTAAATCAAGACCCCAACCTGGTGGCACAAGTTTGAGATCTCTGAACACTGTTGCGTTTGCAAAATCAACTTTCAAGCGCTCAAACACGATGACGTTCGGTGCGATTACAAGAAAATTGCACGCCTGTTCAGAGTTTGTCTCACGTGTGCTGTGGAAGTAAGACCACGCAATATACAGCGCCATGATTACCGTTTTGCCAGACCCCGTAGCTGCCTTGACCGCATAGCGCCTTACGTCTTCTGCAGGTAACGGAATTCCCGATCCGATACTTGGATGATTTAGCTGCAACTCTCCATTTACATGAACAAGTTCGATTTTTTCTAGCCCTAAACCGAAAGTAATTATCTCGTGGAAATCTTCAATAACTGATTTCGTTGATAGCCCGTTCTTTATCTCGAGCAAATACACAATCGTCTCAATCGCCTCACGTTGGGCAAAATATGGCTGGAAAGATCGTTCTCCTGGGCCGGCGCCCTCGAGAAACCACCAACGAAATAAAGCTTTGGTCGTTTCTGACGCGCCGGCGTAGCCCGATTCTCGCCACAACCCCACTTCGGTGCGCAACTTTGGCACACAAAGTTGATTTGACGGCCTTCGTCCTGCAACTTCTACGAGGTCGTTATTTCCCTCACCCTTTAAAAAGTGGCGAGTGGGCTCTTTGGTCGCATCAACATCGTCCAGTTCGGCAATGTCGTATCCCAATCCTTCAGGTTCATTTACGCCTTTTGAGGAAGTCACCTTGGAACCGTGACCTCAATGATTTTTGATGTGTCATTGCCGAAAATGTCAATGACTTTGATCATCACTTGATATTTTCCGGGCCCATCAAAATCGTATGGATCAGATTTAAGTGCAAGACTGCGATCCTGTTTTGTGCGATAAGTAACGAATCCGTGATTAAACGTGTCGTTCTGGTAATTCCAGTCAACCGCCCAATAGTCAACATAATCAGACCATTTCTTGACCTTTTCGCGTACTTCTTCAGGAATCAAGTCAAGGTTAGGGGTGCTGAAATCAGTTAAAGAACAGATGTATTCTCCCTTCTTCTTTGTTAACGAAACGTCTGCCTCCAAGTAGGCGAGTTCAAAGAACTTCACCTGACCTTTTCGTGCAGCCTCTGCTTCCATTATTTCTCGAGGTATTTGTCGCAGGACAAGTTTGACGCCCATTTGCTTCGCCCTGCCGGTGATTGGATCATGTAAGCCCATTTCCCATTCCCAACCGAGAACATGAACTTCCATCCCTTTAAGTTCCTTGCACTCGTTTACTGCAAGCTCGATTTCATCGATCGTCACAGGACTGGAAACCGACCCAACATGAACAAATGCGTTGCCTTTTCGGCCGTGAAGGTTTACAGAGCCCGACAAAGCCTCAGCTCCATACAACTTAAGAACAAAAACAAGATACTCAAGAATACTTATTTGTCCATCGCCATCGAGGTCTTCTCCAAAATGGGCCGAGCTCCAATATTGGCGCTCATACTTGCCTAGATTCAATACTTCAAAAGGTTTGCACTTATCAATCTCCAGGAGTCGCTTACGAGTCGTATGAATTGCATATCGACCCATATCAGCACCAATCCATCGCCGACCTAACTTCTCCGCAACCGCTAAAGTTGTACCAGACCCACAAAAGAAATCAGCGACAAGATCACCTGGGTTTGAATGTACTGCGATAACTCGATGTAAGAGCGATTCTGGCTTCTGTGTAGGGAAGCCAGACCTTTCAGTCTTGTCATGTTGGCCCATTTGTTGAATACTCCAAACAGCATCTGGAATTTTTGGTTCGTCCAAGTAGTACTTGTAAATCTTGTTCTTAGTTCGAACTTCTTGGTACATCCTCCCCGATTCGTCTGTCTTAAAAAACGACCCGAATTTTGAATCGTCTTGAACACGTTTCTCACCAGCTTCCTGCCAATTAAATGTGTAATCATCACCCTTTCTATAAATCAAGAGTGTGTTGTGCTTCTTTGCATAGCTTCCTGCTGAACGGCCACCAGCATTTGTCCAATGCCAAATCACTTCATTGAGTAAATTCTCCGGACCGAAAATCTCATCCATAACCACTTTCACGTAGTGTGCAGTTCGATAATCGACATGCACCACAAGCTGGCCATCATTGCCAAGCAATCCATAAATAAGCCTGAGACGTTCAGTCAACATCGAAATGAATGAATCTCTGCCCTTACCCCAGGTATCACGGTAAGCAACCTCTTCTATAGTTGACGCGGATTTGGAAATTTTGTCTCCACCAATTTCGATTTCCATCGAAAAATCAGCGCCAACGTCAAAAGGAGGATCAATGTATATCAAGTCAATTTTTCCGCTGTATTGCTCGAGTAGTGAGCCCATTACAGCGGAGTTTTCGCCCCAAATGAGTTTATTTCGCCAGCCATCTTCAAAGGTGACACCCTCGTCGGTGCCATCCCACACTTCAAAAAGCGTCAAACCCTCAGCTTTCTTTGCTTCACGTGTTGCTCTAGTTTCGTTTACACGTTCAATAACTTGAAATGGCAGAGAAACTCGAGGCGCTTGGACGAGATTTCCTTCTGCGTCATACTTGCCCGGCCATACGAGTTCTGTCTTATTGATCTCAAAGGCCATTAGCGCTTCCCCTTGGTTTTGGTCGTTATCTTCAGCGTTCCGATGGACTCACAATAGGGCTTGAAGTCGCACTCGTTACATACCTTCGCCTCAGGCACATCCAAAACCGCAAACTGTTCTGCTTGAATCGCCCTCACCACATCTTCGAAGTGTTGTGCTGCCTCGGCTACATCCTTTGGATCGTAATCGAAGGACATGAGCGCATCATTTTTGTCAGCCTCACCGGTCCAATAAATATGCAACTTTGAGGGGCGAATTTTCTTACGTTCCTCAAGAATGTGGGCGTAGATGCAGAGCTGCTGGTAGTACGTCTTGATCATTGGATGATCGGCGGCCGGCCGTTTCTGTGCCTTGAAGTCGAGTACCTCGAGCTGATTGTCATCGCCAAGCACCAGGTCTATAGCGCCATTGAGTATGTAGTCATCTTTTTCAAGCGAGACATCAACCTCAGTCTCCTGCACCCGCGCTATGGCATCAGCATTTTGACGCCAGTAGTTCATAATCTGATTCAGCGCAGCTTGCTTTTGCTCCGGACCAATCTTTCTTGCTTCACGCTGAACGAGGTGTCGGAAGTTGAATTCAAAACGCTCAGCGATGAATCCTGCATCAATCTCGTTACCGCGACCGTCAAGTGTTCGTCGATGAATATCTTCAATCGTTTGATGAACGAGCAGTCCGAAGAAAATGATGACCGCACGAGACGGTGCGAACTCCAGATGACGGTACATTTCATATTGACGAGGACATGTTTCGTAAACTTTCAGATCACCTGTGAAACTGTAGGGCTTCTTCGCTGGCAAGCGATCTTTCAGGTCCCAACCCTGACTATCTAAAACCTCGGTCTTGATGCCCGGCCACCTTTGTGCCGAAGCCCATATCGTGTCAAAATCTGGAGACCGAGGCAATTTTGATTCGTCGGCGGTGAGCACAAGGATCTTCTCGGCCCTTGAGAACGCCACGTAGTGCTTGCGCATACGATCAAAACCAGTAATTCGATTTGTTGGCTCAAACAGTGGGCGTTTATAAAACTGGCCCAATTTGAGATCGTGTTCTTTCCCACTACCCATGTTGGACCGCAGTGATCCGACGACTGTCACTGGAAATTCAAGACCTTTGGATTGATGAATGGTCATAACCTGCACGTGATCACGCGGGAAAGGCTGATCTGGATCTTCATATTCATTTATACCCCCATCAAGAAGCAGCCGGAGAAAGCTTGTGAAGAGCGACAATCTAAGAGACGCCAAATTTTTTGATGTAATGACCGAGTACCCATAGAACTGCTGGAAGGTAGCAAAAAGTTGCGACAAAGTTGCAATGTTTCGTGCCTTATTCGCGTCTTGCATCACTGTAGTCAATGGGCCAACCGACACAAGCTGAAAGATGTAGTCAGCTATCCGTCTATCAAGATTCTCGCCGGGTTTGATCTTCTCAATCTCTGACGCAAGGCTTTGAATAAGTAGCGCGAGTTTAGGATTCTCGTCGCACGTGTCTGCTAGAAACTCAATTGATTCATCAACGAACTTATTCATCTTCGCGACAGCCCCGTAGCCATTGCCCTCGCGATTTTCTTTCACATATCCAAGAACGACCGCTATTGAAGCAATAACCAATCGCACTTCATCATTTTCAAAAAATGCCCGAGCTCGTGGACAAAATGATTTAACTCCCCGAGCGTTCAAAGCGGACATATACGGGCCACTGTGCTCAGCCCGTACCGAGTGAAGAAGAATTGCCACTTGACTGTAATCGTCAATAATCAATTGATTTTTTAAGTACTGAATAAAATCAGCCAAGTGCGCCGCTTCATCTTCCCTCGATGCACCGAGGACGCTGATCACCGCTGGATATTTAGGAAATACTGATTCGGGATTTGGAACAACGGTTTTATCGAATCTAAACCGCTCAGCCCCGGGTCCAACCCAGTCATGACCCTTCATGTAAGTGTCATAGGCGGCGACAATGTCACTATGCGAGCGATAATTAACGGATAAAACGATCTGCTTACAACCTGGCTGCCGGCTTGGAAACTCAAGGATGTTTCGCACCGTTGCACCGCGAAATCGGTAGAGCGATTGATCCTCATCGCCTACAACACAGAGGTTGCGGGTTGCTGACGAAAGGGCGAACACTAATTGTTCTTGAACGTAATTGGTGTCCTGGTACTCATCAACCATCACGTACTTGATCGAACTCTTGACTTGCTGTCCCTCAGTTGTTGAGTTCAGAAGGTCTAAAAAAAACACTTGAAGATGCGAGAAATCGACAGAGTTTTTTTCAATCAATAGGCGACGATACTTTCTGTAAGCAGTGGCCAGTGATTTAACAAGGTCGTCATCGGCGTCCTCTAATTCATCCAGGTCGAGAAGTTCCTCAGCTATTCGGTCGAAGTAATCCGACATACCTTCAATAGCAGTCCACTTTGTATTCCACTTCTTAAACCATTGAAGTCGATCCTCGCTCGTGGGCGACTGAGTCTGGAACCCCTCAACCACTTCCTCAAAGACCTCATTCAAAAATAATTTCTTGGTCAAATCATCTAATACTTGAAAGTTGTTGCCCAGCTGGGTCTTGTGTCGAAATTTCTGAATGAAGTCGTTTGCGATTCCATGAATCGTGCCCACCACCAAGCCCGAAAGATCCTCGTTAATGCCGAGCTTTGCAGCATCATTGCGTGTGCGATCACGCAACTCGAGGGCGGCCTTTTCTGTGAATGTGCACAGAACGATCTCCTCAGGACGCGCTAAACCAGCTTGGATAATATTGAGTGTTCGACGGACAAGAGTGTGAGTCTTGCCAGATCCCGGCCCTGCAATGATCAGAAGCGGACCTTCCAGATGAGTGGCCGCCTCACATTGCTTTGCGTTCAGACCATCTAGAACTATCATTGAACTGTCTTCGCTTTGCACCGATAAACCCCCAATGTCACAACGTTACCGTTACCGTTACCGGTGCGTGATCGCTCATTTCCCAAGCGTCAGGAAAATCGCCAACACCGCCTTCAGTACTAACGAACTTCTTTTTTAGATCCTTTGAGATGAAAATAAAGTCAAGCTCCTGACGCTTGCCATCAGATGTCTTAGCCCCGTTCTTGTGGGTCCAAATTCGCGAACCATACTGAGCATCACGCAAAGTCGGAAAGGACTTCCGCAAGTCAGTCACACTGGTCATGTCGATGCTTTTGAAGTCGTCAACCACATCATCAGGCCATAAATTAAAGTCACCTGCGACGACGAATCTCTTATCGCCATGCTCGCTCAAGACATCATCAATTTCCCTGTGCAAAAGTTCTATTGAGTCAAATCCGTTTTTATCGCCCAGCATTAACCCGTAGTGACCCAAGACTCGCAATAACAAATCACCTTCGCGAAGCACATCAACACAAAAAGTCGTGGCCGGGTTTGGGCGGTTTTCGACAGATTTGGTGCTGCGACGGCGAAACTCTGTCTTTTGCAATTCAACTTGCCTGCCAGCAATGACTGTACCGAAAGGTCGACGGTGGCCGATACCGCCCGGCACCCAAACACCACTCCAGCCGTGCGGGAACCCGGCCTTTGGAGCCTTCGCTTCGGTGAGCACAATGAGATCGGCTTGAATTGTGTCTTGAATCCATTGCCACAACATGGGTTCTTTCTGGCGCGGCGCGACTCCCTGCTTTGTATTCCAAGTCGCAACTTTGAGGAAATCCTTTTTCATCTATCGCCTTCACCCATGACTCTTGAATGCCACCCATTGGTCTAAACCTTTGGAAGCCTACTCCTCAATTACCGACCGCCGTTTAGTGGCGAAATGCCATCATGCGTTATTCGTCAAAGTCACATGCCGACTGACACAGTTCTGTGGCGGGGTGGCACAAACTAGGTCAGAAACAGTCCGAAGCTGCGTATTTTGGGGATGTGTGAAGAAAACCAGTTTGAGGCTTATTCAGAGCAAGGCCTCAGGAAACCCTTAGTAGCAGGGGTTTTATTCGATGCGCAGGCCGGAGATTGCACGGGCAATCACTAGCTGCTGAATTTCTGAGGTTCCCTCAAAGATGGTGTGAATCTTGGCGTCACGGTGCATGCGCTCAACGTGGTACTCGCGGGTGTAGCCATAGCCACCAAGAATCTGGATTGCTTCTTCGGTCACGCGCACAGCGGTCTCTGATGCGTAGTACTTGCTCATCGAACCTTCCGCATTCTTGAAGCCTCCGTTACGAGCCATCCATGCGGCGCGCCAAATGAGCAAACGTGATGCTTCGATTTGTGTTGCCATATTGGCCAACTTGAAGGCAATCGCCTGGTTCATGATGATCGGCTTGCCGAAAGCAACGCGCTCTTTTGCGTAATCGAGTGCGATTTCATAAGCACCACGGGCAACACCTAGTGCCTGAGCACCAACTGCGGGACGGGTTGCTTCGAAAGTTGCCATTGCGGGCTGCTTGCCACTTGAGGCTCCGCCTTCGCGATAGCGAGCCAACTTGGCATCAAGCTTTTCTTTTCCACCTAACAAGCAACTGCCAGGTACACGAACATCGTCAAGCACAACTTCGGCGGTGTGCGAAGCCTTGATGCCATGCTTCTGATATTTCTGACCTTGTGACAAGCCCTTGGTTCCCGGAGGAACAATGAATGAAGCCTGACCGCGACCTTTAAGTGCGGGATCAACAGCAGCAACAACCACGTGAACATTGGCGATACCACCATTGGTGATCCAGGCCTTAGTTCCGTTGATGACCCATTCATCTTTTGCTTCGTCGTAGACAGCGCGGGTACGAAGGGATGACACGTCAGAACCAGCGTCGGGTTCGCTCACACAGAATGCGCCCAACTTGATGTCTTCAGGGGTGCCATAACACTGCGGAACCCATTCGATCATTTGCTCGGGAGTTCCGTTACCGCTAATACCTGCTGCGGCCAGACCCGAACCCATGATGGCCATACCGATACCGGCATCGCCCCAGAAGATTTCTTCAATGGCAACGGGCATGGTCAGACCACTCGGGTCCGCCATTGCGTTCATCAAAAATTCAAAGCCATACAAACCAATTTTTGAGGCTTCTTGCACAATGGGCCACGGAAATTCTTCGCGGTCGTCCCACTCTTGAGCGTGGGGGCGAATGTGCTCGACCGCAAACTGATGAATCCAGTCTTTGATCTGTATTTGATCGTCATTGAGGTGCATTGAAAATTCAGCCATGGGGCGATGTTACTCGCTGGTAACACAATTCACCACATCCGTTAGGCACCTCGTCGCCCCGACTGACAGACTCAAGTTATGTCCGAGCCAACTTCAACCGCATCGGTCAGCTTGCGCGGAATCTTGGCGGCGCTAGTAAGTGCGGTTGGCCTACTGTTGCTGATCGTGGCGCCCGGTCGGTCGGCCGACTGGTTTGCCGAGGGGCTCGGGCTTGCCATGTTGGGCGTGGTGCTACTCGCCGCCGGACTCGCACTCATCGTGTCGACTCAGCGAACACTTTTGTATGCCGTAGCGATACTGACGACCGTCGTCGCGGCTTGGCTGGTCGTGACGCGTGTGAGTGGCTACCCATTCGGACCGTGGTCATCGGTAACCCCACAGATGGGTCCCTACGAAATCATTGTGCTCGCATTGTCAATCATCAGCCTGACGTTGGCCGTCGCCGCCCTCATTGTTGGCACCGATCATCTCGGCTCGGTCGGAATTCGCTTTGACACGCTTGCGCCCTTGGCGATTGTTGTTGTTGCATTGCCCGGATTTGCGGTGAGTCGCTGGGCCGACGATGGCGCGCATGTCATGGGTTCAGACCACACGCACTCCCACACTGTCTCAATGGACTCGACTATGCCGGGCATGGATCACAGCACGATGACAACGATGACGTCTGACGAGCGTTGGCAATTCGGTCAACAACTTGTCGCCGCGCGCACAACTGCATTGTTGTACCCAACATTGGCCGACGCCCGCGCTGCGGGTTGGGTTTTGGTCGGTGGATACGTCACCGGTGGGGGCCAGATGTTGATCGACCCCACAATAAATTCGCGGATAGAAAAGTTTGATGCAGCTGCACCCCAAGGACTGCTCTACGCATCGTCAGTCGAGTCTGCACCAATTGTTGGCGTGCAATACAACGTCTGGACCGGCGATGGTTCAACACCATCTGGCTTTATTGGTCAAGACATGTTATGGCATATGCACACTGGAACTTGCGAGATCACCGAATCTTTCGCTATCCCCTACGACGAATCAGTGACTGGAAAAGCCTGTTCAAACGTTAATGGCACTCTCACCAACACCGTGTCGTGGATGTTGCGAGCCTGGGTTGTGCCGGGTTGGGAAAACCCACAAGGAACACTGACTCACGACAATTCGTTACTGCCGTAAAGGTCGGCACAAAGCAGTCGAGTTGCTATTTCCGAGTGGTGCGGCGTTTGTTGTTGAGGAAGTCAACAAGTACATAGTCGCCAAGGTTGTCGCTATTCGTCATAAACGCGCGACCACCATTCATCGCAGTCATCTGCTCGACAAAACGTTGTAGATACTGATCGGGATCAAGCATGAACGTGTTGATGCGAATGTTGTCTTTCGTGCAACGCATTGCTTCGCGCAACGTAGCTTCAACCGTTAACTGCTGGGCTTCATAGCCGTCGAAGTAAGTAAACCATGATTCGCCTTGCGGAGTGATGTGGGCAGTCGGCTCGCCATCAGTGATCATGATGATCTGCTTGTTGCCGGTTTGACGACTCAACATTTTGCGAGCCTGACCAAGTGCGTGATGCATATTGGTGCCCTGCATCCCGGTCAACGACGCTTCAATCAGTTCGTCAGCCTTGATCTCCCAAGCCACATGACCAAACATCAAAACACCCAAGTAATCGCGTGGATACTGCGACGACATCAATGACTGCAAAGCCACTGCCACTTTCTTGGCTGGCCCCCAACGACCATCGCGCACCATTGAATACGACGCGTCAAGCATCAACACCGTTGATGAGCGCGTGAGGTGCTCGGTTTGCTCAATTTCAAAGTCTTCAGGCGACAACTTGACTGGGGTCCCCTGCCCACCGCGGCGTAATGCATTGCGAATGGTGCGCTGCAGATCAAGGTTGAACGGATCGCCGTATTCATATTGCTTGGTTTCGTACGTGCGCTCGTGGCCTTGGCCAAAACGGTTCTGTTGGTGCTGACCCTGCTTGTCCTTTGACAAATTTGAAAACAAGTCGCGCAACGATTTTGAACCGATTTTGCGCATACCCTTCGGCGTCACTTCTAAACGACCATCTTTTTGATGGATCAAGCCCTCTCGCTCAAGTTCTTTCACTAACTTGGCAAGCTTTTCCATCGAGCGAGCAACATCATCGCCCATCAATTCGCGCACTCGATCCATGTCGGCCTCGGCGAGTTGCTGGGGCGACGTTGGATTGTTCATGAGATCTTCAAGGCGATCGAGTTCAGCAAGATCTTTCATCGCCTGCATTGCTTGGTCGAAGCCCATCGGGTCTTCGCCTTGCATCTCGTAACCCTGACCTTGACCAAGACCCGGAAACATCTGCATCATGTTTTGCGACAGCTGATTCATTTCGTCTTGCATATCTGAATCTTGCATGAGCATCTGCGACAACTCTTGTAAC
>Ga0255109_1000143_pt1 | contig 19708 bp, 16 predicted proteins | sample Law_Miss_RepB_8h_FD_188471 | JGI IMG/M metagenome (GOLD analysis project Ga0255109, IMG submission 188471) | Freshwater microbial communities from St. Lawrence River, New York, United States - Law_Miss_RepB_8h | ecosystem: Environmental > Aquatic > Freshwater > River | place: USA: New York... | reverse complement strand
GCGGTGGATGGCAAGCTGATTGTGCATGGCGAGAACGGCGATGTTGCGATGGTAGCGGCGACAACGGGGGCTTACAAGGAGCTGGGGCGCTTTACGCCGGCGGGTGCGCCGGACCGTGGCCAAGCGAAGGCTTGGGCCTACCCGGTTGTGTCAGGCGGGCGGCTGTACGTGCGCGACTTGGGTGTGATTTCGGTGTATGCCATAGGTGGCAAATAGATAAACCTACACCGTCTAGAGCACGTTTCTGGGCATAGTCACCATCGAGTTATCGTGGGTGACTCTGCCTTATGACTATTATTGGAGCAGGCGTTGGCGAAGACTTGCGATATCCGTAGCAGTCAACCCAACAGCATTCCGGACATAACCCTCGATCCCGCCGTACTTTTTGTTGATGTGAGTCAGCGTTTGCTCCATCCAGGCAGGTTCTGCTACAAGCAGCTTCATCATGGCTGCACGATTGCTCTTGAGCAACGGAGCGTACTTCGGATTCTTTTCCATATCGGAAACCAGCGTCGGCGTGGCAACGTTGGTTAGGCTGAAGTCAGCAACAATCGTCGAATCTGGCACGCCGAGAAGACCCAATAGAATGGCGCTCGCAACACCCGTTCGATCTTTTCCTGCAGTGCAGTGATACACAAACGGAAGCTTTTTGGCGTCTAGCAGCTGCTCCAGAAATGGCTTGATGATGTCCGTTGCTCGCGTGTCCACGAGATTGATGTAAAAGTCGCCGAGGCCACCTGTCATCGCAGCCGCAGACAACGACTTGCCCGTATCCGCTTCGATAGAAAGGAGCAGCGTTTTCGCGTTCGGTGCCATCCAATCCGTAATGTTCGGACTGGCCTCCCGCTCGCTTAAACCCCGGAAATCACACACGGTTCGGATGCCGACTTGTGTATGCAAGTAGCTACCATCTTTTGCCGTCAACCGGTTAAGGGATGCGGACCGAAAAATGGTATTCCAGCGGACGTGCTGACCGCTTTTGGTACGGTAACCACCAAGGTCACGGAAGTTTTTCGCGCCTTCAAGCGGAAGGAAACGCTCCGCGACAAAAACTTTTCCAAATGAGGCCGTTTCTACAAGGAAGTAGACCCGTGACTTGGAACCCCATTTGGATGTGACTGAAGACGACTTTTTGTCACGTACATCGATACGCTTTCCAATGGGACGACCGCTAAAATCACAAGGTGTGAGCGACAGGATGTTACCTTCCCGAGCGGTGACCTTGATGTTTCCATTTTGGTCTGCAACGTCTAATTGAACGTCCACTTCCGGCGTTCGAATCAGTTTTAAGTAATCATCCTGTCGCATCATCACCACCAACTTTCTACTGTGCGCAGCCTTGCTTGAATGGATCCCACATAGATGTCGTTCCGCCGACAACAAGCCCTTCATCCCGAACAAGCTTGGTGTAGTCCATCGACTTGGCGTGACCATCCATCCAGATAACATTGACCTGACCGTTGTGGCGCTTCTTGCCAAGTTCCATGGCATCCGCAACCGTCCTCTGCTCGGTCAAGACATCCATAACCTTGCCGGATTGGCGTCCGATTGTCTTCCAAATGATGGCATAGGATCCTGTGACATTGATGGTTGGATCACCTGCCAAGAGACAAGGGGCGCCATTTGGTCCCATCGGAGCCGATTCATAGTGGATTGAATCGACCATCGACACGGTATCTGCCGTCGCTGCAATCGATGCCAAGCTGAAGCCACGACCAGCAGGGTAGCAGTAGTGGTTCACCCCATAGCTGTTTTGTCCACCGTAGGAGTCAAGCTGGTCCGCTCCGGTCACATTTGGGTCTACATCCGCGAAAGCACCGGTACGGCTTGGGCACTTCCAAACATCTTTATTCTTGATGTATGGCTGGATCATCTGGCTGTAGAAAATGGCGTTTTTCGTTGCTGCGCCTACGCGAGGATCCTGCCAAAAGGGATTGGCATTTGCGTAATTCCAGCGATACCCGGGCAAGACTTCATCGTAGTCCTGTGCATACATCATCAGACCAAGACCAATCTGCTTGCCATTTGACAAGCAGCTAGCCTGGCGTGCTTTGGCGCGTGCCTGGGCAAAGACAGGGAATAAAATAGCTGCCAAGATCGCGATGATGGCAATGACCACCAAAAGTTCAATCAGCGTAAATGCACGTGGACTCGTTTGTTTCATCGTATACCTCACCGCAAAGAATAGTTTCCCGATCTATGAGTGTGGTTAACAGTGAATATTATTTTCTTAATGTGTATTAGATTAGCCTTACATTAAGCCTTGTGATAACAAATTGCCGTTATGTTAAATTTGCATCGCCTTATTTGTTCATTAACACAGCAATTTTTCCACGAAGTAACCTGTGAATGCTGATTTGATGTCAGATATCAGCATTCAGGAGAGGTCATGTCAAGAAGGCTTATTACGGTTCTTTGTTTAGCAATCATGGGTGGAGTGTTCGCAGGGTGTCAACAGAAGGCTGAGGATGCAGCTGCATCGGCGCCGACAACGACACGTGCAGAATCCGATGGCCTGTCACAGGCACCGGGACAGCAGGCTACACCGCAAGGACAAATGCCAGCAGCTGGAAGCATGGGGACCGCTCAGCCAGCTACCGGCGCAGCCGGCGCTAAAGATGACCATTAGGAAGGCATACTAAAATGAAACGAAACAACGCATTCACATTGATTGAATTGCTGGTCGTGATCGCAATCATCGCTATCCTCGCAGCAATCCTTTTCCCAGTTTTCGCACAAGCCCGCGAATCTGCACGTCAGACCACCTGTCTGTCAAACCTCAAGCAGATCACACTCGCCGACATGATGTACCTTCAGGACTACGATGAGACATTTGTCCCTGTCGGTGGATCCATCGAAAAGGCATGGGTTGCCGGACAACCTGCAATCGCACAGGGTCGTCTGACAAGCAACGGTGTCAAGGATGTAAATGGCTGGTCACTGAACCTGCTTCCTTACATCAAGAGCCGTGACCTCTTCCAGTGCCCAAGCATGGACAAGGTATTCTCCGGAACCGGTGACTGTGCAGGTGCAAATGGCGTCAAGATGACCAACCACTATGCCTACAACTACTGGCTTGGTGCAGATGACTCCTACCCATACGGCGACTATGCACAGTCCCCAGATGGCTCTGCAACGTTCCTTTCCCCGATGAACTCTGCCGGCGTTGTCTCCCCAGCCAGCACAATCATGCACTTCCATTCGGGATCCGTTCCACCCTACGGAACATCCTGGGGCTGTGTCTACACCACCATCGAGCTCCCTGACTTCTACAACAAGATCCGCCCACGTGTACGCCACAAGAATGGTGACAACCTTTCCTTTGCGGATGGCCACGCCAAGTGGTTCGAGTTGTCCAAGCAGGACTCGAAAGTACAATCGCAGACCACGGTGATCGATGATCGCCGCCAGATCTGGATGTACCCGTTCTACCCATCCTCCAATGGTGGCTACACACCACAATAAGTTCACAATGACACAGGTGAAACCGTCGGCCGGCAATCACCGTGTCGGGTCTGCCAGCTCTTTCGAGTTGGCAGACTTTTTCTTTTTTACGCTCTCAAGACTCTAACGCTTACAAGCTTCCGTTCCAACAATCTGGAATGTAAACCCGATTTGATTGGCGTGGCACGGATGCCGATGGAGCTTGTAATGAACGCAATTGTAATGAGTGCAGTGTTAGTTCCGTTGATGGCCGGGATGAGTGGTGGTACTTCACGTACATCCGCGATTGCATCCGGTCTACATGCGTTTTCGGGAGCAATGTCAACCACGGGCGTGCGCTTTCCCGTAACGCGCTCCGAAGCCGATGCCTACAAGCTGTCAAACCCGGCGTGGAAGGCGGAAACACTACGTTACCTCGCGGATGGAATCCACCGCGCGCATGCCACAACAACTGGTACCACCGCTGTAGACCTCGACCGCTACGATGCGATGGGCGCTGCGGTCATCACATCGAACACCGCTATCGGGCAGGGCAAAGTCCAGTTCACCGTCAATGTGCCACTGCGCGACATCCACACGATTCGGATTGTTCATCCAAAACATAGCCGTAACCTTGCTATCGAGTTGGTGACACAGAGTGGAGCACAGTCCATCCACGTATGGAGAAAAATGACATCTACGCGGACGAATGACACGTTCAAGGCAAGCACGGACCGCATCAGCTTTGTGGCTCCCGAGTCGGCAAACAGCGCACGGGTTTTGGCTGAGCTCTTGGCGGACATCATCCGGGATGCCGGCGGGTCTCCTGTCATCAGTTCTGAGTAGGATTTCTTCTTTCTCTTTGGAGGGAAGTCAGAGACACCACATCAGCTTTGTGGCTCCCGAGTCGGCAAACAGCGCACGGGTTTTGGCTGAGCTTCTAGCGGACATCATCCGGGATGCCGGCGGGTCACCGGTACTAGCCATCGAATAACTTCGCGATTCCAAATGACACCATAACGTCGGGGTGGATGGATGCGAACTTCATTACGAGACCGGCTCTCATGCATGACTAATTTGCCAACAGACTCCCCGCGCCCCCTCATTCCATGCCATAATCACCGGCATGACGCTGCGTATCAAGGTCCCGGTCGCCATCACGGCACTGGCCGCCGCCATGGCCATCTCCAACATCGGATGTACAAATAACCCCTATCCCGCCGGGGAGTCCAAACGCAATGTTCACTACCTAAACTTTGGCGAAGACCCAAAGTCGCTGGACCCCACATTCTCATTTACAACCGTTGAATCGAATGTCCTCGATGTCATTACGCCGAGCTACTTCCGCTACCATTACCTCCAGCAAAACCCCGTTCGCCTCGTCCTAAACCTCGGCACGAAGGAGCCCACGCGCACCCGAACCCCAGATGGTGGCGAAGTCTGGACATTCACCGTTCGGAAAGACCTCCGCTTCTCTAACGATGTTTGCTTCCCTGAATCCAAAGGTCGCGCCATCACCGCCGCAGACTTTATCTACTCCTGGAAGCGCATGGCAGACCCGAAAATCGGCTACCCGCTCACCGGCGTTTTCGAAGACAATGTCATCGGATGGAAAGAATACGCCGCCGCCTTTAACCTAGACCGAAAGGGGATGGCCGATCCCAACTACGATAAGCCATTTCCAGGCGTAACCGCCGATCCGAATGACCCGTACACCTTTAGCATCCACCTCAAGCGGCCCTACCCACAGCTGCGCTTCATCATGGCGATGCACCACACGACCCCGCAGGCGCGCGAGGCTGTGGAGCATTACAACGATGAATATGCGCGTCACCCCGTGGGCTGCGGCGCCTACAAGCTGACGTCGTACACCCCCAAACAACGCCTCGTCCTCGAGCGCAATGAGAACGCACCATCGGACATCTACCCGACAGAAGGCGACCCGGGCGATCGCGAAGCTGGCCTCCTCGACGATGCCGGGAAGCAGCTGCCGCTCACCGACACCCTTGTCTTTGACATGGTCCGCGAGTCGACATCCAGCTGGAACCTCTTCCTCCAAGGCTACCTGGATGAAACAACCCTAAATGCCAACAACTTCCAGCAGGCGATGGCAAGCAATGGCATGCTGTCCCCACAAATGCAAGAGATGGGCATCCGGCTCCGCCGCGCACAGCAGTCTGCCGTCTATTACGTTTCATTCAATATGAAGGACCCGCTCTGGGGCGGCTACACCCCCGAAAAGCGCAAGCTCCGCCAAGCCATCAGCCTGGTTCTGGATTCCCAAGAATTCATCGACCTCGCGCTCCAAGGCAACGGGACTCCCGCACAGTGGATGTTGCCCGCTGGCCTCTTTGGCTACGATAACGAATTCAAGCATCCGTATCGGACCGTCGATGTCGAACGCGCGAAAAAGCTCATCGCGGATGCTGGCTACCCCGGTGGCAAAGACCCGAAAACGGGTGAGCGCCTCGTGATGAACATTGACTGCGCAGCCATCACCGCCGCCGCACGCACGCAATATGGCATCCTCAAACGCCAAATCGAACGCGTGGGAGTTAAAGTTGAAATCCGCTCAACCCCCGGCAGCATCTTCCGCGACAAGCTCATTAAGGGCTCGCACCAAAGCATCCTGTACGGATGGTTTGCAGACTACCCCGATCCTGAAAACTTTGTCTTCCTGCTCTATGGCCTCAATTCCGGACCTGGAAAGCCAAACTACGCTTACTACGAGAACCCAGAGTACGACAAGCTTTTCGAAAAAGTCCGCGACATGGATGACTCCCCGGAACGCCTGACCTTGCTCAATCAAATGCGCGATATGGCAATCGAAGACTCGGCGTGGATTCCCTTCTACCATCCGGAAGTCGTCACGATGTCACATGCATGGGTTGCGAACACCAAAGTCCACCCGATTGCCCGGGATGTCTTGCTGTACCGCAAAATAGACAATAACTTACGCGCACAAAAGCAGGCTGAATGGAACAAACCCGTGTGGTGGCCGCTGTTCGCATTTGCCGGAATCGCCCTTGCCGGCATCATTCCCGGTGTTATCGTTGTAAAACGGCGCGTTAACCGCAAGCTGCGCGCGGGTGGAGGAGCTTCCTGATGCTACGTTTTGTCCTCCGTCGCCTGCTCCAGGCCATCCCCACACTCCTCGGCGTCCTGACCCTGACGTGGTTTCTCTTCTTTGGCACCGCAAGCGCCGAGTCCATCGCGCGGCGAAACCTCTCTAGCAAAGACCCAACGCCCGCACAGGTCCAGGGCTGGATAAAAGAACACGGCTACGACCAGCCGCCCGTTGTTCAGCTTCGCAAGGCCACCGTTGACATGCTGATGTTTAAGTTCGGCAAGTCGGATGCGACCAAAGAAGATATCTGGGAGCGTATCCGCCAGGGAGCCGGCCCAAGCATTATGGTGTCATCCACCATTTTCATCGGGACTGTCCTCGGAGCGGTGCTCGTCGCCGTGCTCGCTGCAGCTTTCCGTGGCACGTATATCGACAAAACGACGACCATTTTGTGCGTCATCATGATGTCAGTGGTCTACACCGTCTACGTGATCGGGGGCCAGTACTTCCTCTCGAAGCAGCTGCGCTACGGACCCATCTGGGGCTTCGATCCAGCATCCGGGTTGTTCAAGTACATCCTCGTGCCAAGCGCGATCGGGTTCGCTGCGGGCATCGCGACCGAAATTCGCCTCTACCGCACCTTCCTCCTGGATGAAATCAGCCAGGACTATGTCCGCACCGCGCGGGCAAAGGGTGTCTCTGAAACGCGCATCCTCGCCCAGCACGTTTTGAAAAATGCGCTGATTCCGATTATCACCAACACGGTCGCCGTCATCCCCGGCTTGATCCTCGGCGGTCTGCTGCTGGAAAACTTCTTCGGCATCCCAGGGCTTGGCAGCTACCTGTTCGAAGCCCTCGGTTCGAATGACTTTTCAGTTGTCCGCGCGATGGTCTTTCTCGGGACACTTCTCTACATCTTTGGGCTGATTATGACGGACATCGCCTATGCCATCGTCGACCCGCGCGTGAGGATTGACTGATCATGAACCCAAATCTGCTGCATCAGCTCTACAACCTCTCGCCGGTAGCCCTCGTTGGTATCGCCATTTTTATCTTTCTGCGCGCACGCCAAACACCGCTCTGGGGCGAAGCCTTTCGCCGCCTCGCGCGGAACCCGAGTGCCCGCACGGCGATGGCGGTCATTGGCATTTATGCAACGATTGGACTCGCCGACTCCGTGGGTTGGTACGATGCCGCGACGCAGGAGAGACGCACCGTCATCGATGCAATCTTTGAGCGCAAGCCCGAGCGCACCTACTCCGCACCGCTTGCCGAAATGACGACCGGAGAAGCAAAGCCGCAGAAGATTCGTGAGAAGCATATTCTCGGGACGGATTCAATTGGCGCGGATGTTTTCTACCGCACGCTCAAGGGTGTCCGGACGGCCTTCCAAATTGGCGGGATGACGGTGCTGATCGTGACGCCGCTCGCGCTGCTGCTCGGCTTGACCGCTGGGTACTACGGTAAATGGCGGGATGATGTCATCACGTACATTTACACGGTTTTGTCATCCGTTCCGGGGATTTTGCTGCAAATCGCGATGGTCCTCGTGCTCGGAAAAGGCATCATCCAAATCTGTCTCGCCCTTGGCATCACGCGCTGGGTCGGCCTCTGCCGGATGGTTCGCGGCGAAACAATCAAACACCGCGAACGCGAGTATGTACGGTCTGCAAAGGCGCTTGGGGTGACCGATATGGTCATCTTGGTCCGTCACATTTTGCCTAACTTGCTCCCAGTCGTCATCATTTCCACGACACTCGGCTTCTCCAACCTCGTGTTGTCGGAAGCGATTCTGTCCTATCTCGGCGTCGGCGTTCCGGACAATGTCGGCTCGTGGGGAAACATGATCGATGCGGCGCGCGATGAGCTGGCGCGTGACCCGGTGATCTGGTGGAACCTGACGGCTGCGACAGGGGCGATCACTGGCCTTGCGTTGTCACTAAACCTTTTCGGCGATGCATTACGCGATGCGGTTGACCCGAGGCTAAGGAGCTGATCATGGAAAAACTGCTTCAAGTTGATGATCTTAGGACGTGGTTCCGGACATCCAGGGGGATTGTCAAAGCCGTGGATGGCGTCTCCTTCGATGTTGCCCCAGGCAAGACGCGGGCAATTGTCGGCGAGTCTGGATGTGGGAAGTCGATCACTGCATTGTCCATTTTGCAGCTCGTCCCCGAGCCAGCCGGCTATATCGAGAGCGGCAAGATTCACTTCGGTGGCGAAGACATTCTCGAGCGCAGCTGGACGGACATGCGGGGCTTGCGCGGCCGGGAAATCGCGATGATTTTCCAGGAGCCAATGACGAGTCTAAACCCCACGCGGACGATTGGCTGGCAGCTCTCCGAGGCGATGACAGTGCACGGCAAGGATGCCCCTGTGGCGCGTACCCGCGCTCTTGAGCTGCTCGAACGTGTTGGGTTGCGTGACCCGAATGCTGCGCTGCGACAGTATCCGCATGAGCTCTCCGGCGGGATGCGGCAGCGCGTCATGATCGCCATCGCGCTTGCAAACCGGCCAAAGCTGCTGATCGCGGATGAGCCAACGACCGCCCTCGATGTCACCGTCCAGGCGCAGATCATGAGCCTTATCAAGGAGCTGCAGGATGAGCTTGGGATGGCGATGCTGCTGATCACCCACGACCTTGGGATTGTTTCTGAAGTCGCACACGATGTGTCGGTGATGTACGCCGGGCAGGTGGTTGAAGCGGCGCCGACACGGGACCTCTTCCATGACCCGCGGCATCCGTATACACAAGGCTTGTTCGCAAGCCTCCCGGCGCGTAACCGCCGTGGGCAGGATCTCATGACACTAGATGGCATCGTCCCGGATGCAGCAAACTGGCCGACGGGCTGCCGGTTTGCAGAGCGCTGTGTGCATAAAATGGATGCGTGTTCGACAGCGCCGCAGCTGCGTGTCAGCGCATCGGGCCGCCAGGTCCGCTGCCACTTACCAAGCGCTCTGGAGGTGACAAAGTGAGCACAACGCCCCCAATGTTAGATGTACGCCACCTTGTCAAGCAGTTCCCGAAGCGCGGTGGGATGTTTGGAAAGCGGGAAGTGTTCACGGCCGTCGATGATGTGAGCTTCCAGGTCAACCGCGGGACGACGCTGGCGCTGGTCGGCGAATCGGGCTCTGGGAAGAGTACGGTTGGGATGATGTTGCTTGGCCTATTAGAGACCACGAGCGGGGATGTGCTTTACGAAGGCCGTCCTGTGATTGGCCTGCGTGGGCCCGAGAGGCTGGCGCTACGCCGCAAGCTGCAGGTTGTGTTTCAGGATCCCTTTGCGAGTCTCAATGCGCGGATGACGGTGGCGGAGCTCGTGATGGAAGGGATGCGCGTTCACAAGATGTATGCAAACGACGCGGAGCGTCGTGCGCGTGCTGAGGTGTTGCTTGGGCAGGTCGGGATGCCAGCGCATGCGCTTGATCGCTATCCACATGAGTTTTCGGGTGGGCAGCGCCAGCGTATTGCGATTGCGCGTGCATTATCGGTGGAGCCCGAGTTTCTGGTGCTGGATGAGCCGACGAGTGCCCTCGATGTCAGTGTGCAGAGCCAGGTGCTAAACCTTTTGCGCCGCCTTCAGCGTGAGCGAGGCCTGACGTATCTGTTTGTGACGCACAACTTGGCGGTGGTTGACTATCTCGCGGATGAAGTGTGTGTGATGGAAAAGGGCAAGATTATCGAGCGCGGGATGGTGGAGGATGTGTTTGATCATCCCCAGCATGCCACGACACAGCGGTTGCTTGCGGCGGTTCCAAAGGTAGAGATGTAGGGGAGGACCGCTGTGCTTGCCATTTCTGGTGGCTACGTTACGGTAAACGCTTGCGCGGTGGATGGCTCAAATTGCAATCTGTTAACGCGGGCGGGCGTGGCAGCCCGCCCCTACGCGGAGATTTTGTGCCATCAAGCAGAATTCCAAGTATCCCAGAACCGACAAACGTAACAACGCGCAGCGCGGTGGAATGTTGAGCGCGAGGGCCGGGAGACGAAAGTGTAGCCACTCGAAGTAGCGGTACCAGTGAATACCGGCGACTTCGGCACGAGTGTGAGGCATCCACCGCGCAAGCGATTTTCATTGGCAAAACATGCATCCGGCTGAAGAAAAATAGAAAGAACTACTTCTTCGCTTTTGGCTTAGCTCCACGACTTTGTTGCTTGGCTGGAATCGCATTGGATGGAATCTCTTCGTTTTCACCACCTTGGGTTGCCCGCCAAACGCTATAGTTACCGACGACCCAGGTGGCCGTTCCGCGACCCGTTAGCCCAAGGGTCTTGTTCGTGACCTGGTTCAGCAGGTAGCGGTCGTGGCTGACAAGGAAGAGTGTGCCGGAGTATTCAGTTAGCATTTCTCCGAGTGCTTCACACGATTCGACATCTAGGTGGTTTGTAGGCTCATCCAATATCAGCAGGTTCACAGGATTCAGGAGCATGCATCCGAGGACAAGCTTGTTCTTCTCGCCTCCGGAGAGCATCTCAACTTTCTTGAAGACGTCATCCCCCATGAACAAAAACCGAGCAAGCCAGCCACGACACTGTGTTTCGTTCCAATCCGGCATCGCCAAGCCAAGCGTCTCAAGAACTGAAATCTTAAGGTCGAGTGACTCTGCCGCATGCTGCGAGAAGTATGCGTGACGGATATTGCTTCCCCATTGGACACGACCAGATGTTGGTTCCTCATCCCCGAGGAGCATTTTGACCAATGTAGACTTGCCCGCACCATTTGGTCCGACGAAGCCGATGCGGTCACCGCGTTCAACATTCAGATCGAGATTTTCAAACAAAACCTTGTCATCAAAGCGTTTGCTGAGGTTGTCCAGCGTTAGAACGTCCCGGCCGATTCGACCCGCACTTTTTTCATCCACCGTGGCTCGCATCCGACTCGTGTCCGCAACGACACGGTCGATTTTGTCCATACGCTCAATGCGTCCTTGGGTGACTTTACGGATTTTACTCGCAGTGTCCCCACCACCCTGATTGCGCTTTATCAGGTCTTTGAGGCGTTCGATTTCCTTCTGCTGAGTCTTCCATATTTCGTGTTGGCGATCCAGACGCTCCTTTTTTTGCTGCCGGAATTGCGTGTAGTTACCGCGGTAGAGCGAAAGGCGGCCGTTGTCGAGGTCGGCGATTGTGTCGATGACGGCATCCAGGAATGTCCGGTCGTGGCTGACTAGAATCACGGCTCCTGCATATTCTTTGAGGAATGTCTCAAGCCACTCCACAGCCTGGATATCGAGGTGGTTTGTTGGTTCATCCAGAATTAGGAGATCGGGGCGCGTCAGGACTAGCTTTGCGAGCGCAAGGCGCGTTTGCTCGCCTCCGGAGCAGTCGCCGACGGCTTTGGACATATCGGATGGCTTGAAGCCAAGGCTGCGTAGCGTCCCCTCGATGGTGCCTTCCAATTCCCAGCCACCACGGGATTCAAAGTCGTCCTGTGCTTCCGTGTAGGCATCCAACGCTTCCTGCAGCTTGTCGGCATCATCCCCGGCTTCGCCCATCGCGATTCCGGATGCTTCTATCGCCGCTTGTGCCGCGCGGTATGGCCCGAGGGCCACTTCGACTTCCTCGGCGAGGGTGCGTTCCGGATGCACGGGCGCTTCCTGCTTTAGGTAGCCGAGGCGTCGTCCGGCAGCAAGGCTGATGCGGGCCGGGGTTGCACCGGTTGTGTCCGGGAGCTCCTGCCCCATCAGGATACGGAGGAGGGTTGTCTTCCCGCCGCCATTGCGACCGACGAGGCCGAACTTCTGCCCGGCGGCGATCGAAAAGGTGATGTCAGAGAAGAGTTGGTCAGCGCCAAAGCTCTTAGAAAGGTTTGTTACGGTCAGGATGCTCATAGGAAATGTGCTGCGCTGCGGCGGCAGCCATCATTATAGCGGCGCAGCACGTCTGGCTAGAGCATAGACAACTTAATCTTCGCTCTCATCCCCATCCACAACCGCTGCCTTGCCATCACGTGAAAACAATGGGCTCCGTGTGATGCCTGGATACGGCGTATTGATTCCCTTGATCGAGTGCCAGAGAACGCGGTTGAGGCGCTGCTCGCCGGCGACATCCATGCGGTCAGGCGCGCTGAAGTCAATCTTCCCTTGCAGCTTGAGAAGCGCAGTCTTAGGAGGATTCTTCGCATCCAAATCGGATGTCGGCTTTATCGCCGTGTAAGGCGTGACATCTGCTTTGGTACCAAACGCCTTGTACATCGGGGTGGCTGTCGCATCAAATGGACTCATCGGGTCGAGACCCAGCAGCAGCTCAATCGTGCGTAGGATACTCGTCGTGTTATAGAACGTCGAGTCCAAAATCCCGCGGCGCGTATAAGGGCTGATCGCAAGGGCGACCGTCCGGTGGGCATCCACGTGGTCCGGGCCGTTCTGCGCATCATCCTCGATCACCATAATCGCCGTTTCTTTCCAGTACTTGGACTTTGAGACAGCTTCGACCAGCTTGCCGAGAGCATAGTCATTGGATGCAACACACGCCGCCGGTGTATTCGCACCCGCCGTCGCGCCCTTGGTGTGGTCTTCCGAGAGGGCCATTACCATGAGGCTTGGCATCTTCCCGGATGTTTCAAACTCCGCATAATCCTTTAGAAAAATGTCAATCGCAACATAGTCCCGCTCGCCCTTGCCGCGCGCCTGGTTCCACGCAACATTCGTTTTCTTGGTCGTGTGGTAGTAATACGTGCGGTAGTCAAGGCCCTTGGCGGCGGCCATGTCCCAGATACGTCCGCTCGGGTTGGTGGACAGTGGGTCATTGAAGTCGCCGTAGCGGATTGGCGGCGCACCCTTCGATCCGTACTGTGCTGGCCACGTACGCTGCATCGAGTCGGGCACAAATGCGCCATTCGACCAGTGGTGCCCATCCACGCTGACCTCGCCATTTGCATAGAGGTTGTCAAACAACACATATTGCTGCGCGAGGGCGCGGTGGTTAGGCGCGATGTCATCCCCGAAGATACACAAATCCGGATCGCCGTTACCCTTTGGAAGGTTTCCAAAGACCTGGTCGTAAGTTCGGTTTTCTTTGATGACGTAGATCACATACTTGATCGGGCTGGCCACACCGGCTTTTGTCGGGATGATTGTGGATGCCTGATCCACGGCGGCTGGCGGGGTTCCATAAGGGCTGTTCTGCAAAACGGTCGCGGTGTATGCTTTCAGCTGTGCTGGACTTGAAATGTCAACCGTCTGTACGACGCCCTTGAGCAATGTCGCGATATACGGATAAAGCCTGCCCTGCAAGCCTGCTTGGCGGCGTGCGCGGCCCTTGAGCTCATCTGTTTCTGTAGCGCCCTTGCCCGGATTCGGTCCGGTGCCAAGGCCCTTCCCAGAGCCGATAAACAGCGTTTTTCCATCCGCCGAGAATGCGACGGCGGTCGGGTAGGCGGCAGTTGGAACGAACCCGATGGTCTCCGACATCCCAGGTTTTTCAACATCGATGAGCTGGACTGCGTTCGCATCCGAGAGAGCGACTGCTAAACGCTTGCCATCCATCGAGAGGCTGAGCGCGCTCGGTGACGAGCCGGTGAGTGCGGTCGGGATGAGCTTTGTGCGGATGCGTTCGGTTACGGCGCCGCTCTTGGCATCGATGCGGACAACGGTATCAGCATTGCCACAGCTAACCCAAATGTCTCCATCACGCTCGATGATGTCATTTGGATGTTGATCTACTGCAAAGCGTGCCGTTTCTGCGAGGGTGGTTGCATCGTAGGAGACAATCGCTGCGCCGCCCCAGAGGCAGACGCGGAGCGACTTGCCATCCGGTGAGAGGGTCATCGCACCCGGGCGGGCGTTCACCGGCAGGTCGATTGTCGTAAATGTCGTCGTTGCAAAGACAATCCGGTGGATACGGTTTCCAGAAATGTCAGCGACGTAGACAACATCACCGGTTGGCGACACCGCAAGGCCAGATTGGAAGGTACCGGTTCCCGGGAGGGTGATGGCATCCGGGTCTGCGCCACGAAGGTCATCATTTACGCGGACGCGGTGCACGCGGCCACTGTTACCACCCGCTATAAAGATGTTTTTGCTGTCGGCGGTCCATGCAAGTCCGATGGACTGTGCGCGTCCGAGGGGGATGCTTTGGCGCAGGGTCCCACCGACTGGCTCGATCAGGTGGAGCTCGTGTACGCCGGCTCCGCCGCTGATCACAGCCAAGGTTTTGCCATCCGGCGCGAGGGCTGCCCGCTGCAGCATGTCAGGAAGCAGAATCGATGTCCCTGCTGGTTTGATTTTCCATCCAGTGACGATGCGCGTTGCGCCATCCGGCAGCTTACCGATTAAGTTGGTGTCGGTCTGGCGGTAGGTAGCCCAGCTGGCGAGTCCGATGATGGTGCTGATGGCAATGACAAGGGGTGTACGCATAGGTAATTCTACTATTGAATGGACGCAGAGGCGGTGAAAATGGGAGAACCCGCAGGCTGGAACGTTGGTTCTGGCCTGCGGGTTTGATGTGCTACTAACTAGTTTGAGGAATCAGTCTCAGGATAGGTGTAGATACCCATCTTGCGGTAGTCTTCCATTATGAGAGTCTGGGAGCGGTTTGTACCATCGGTGTTCAAGAAGTTAGGATCCTTGGTCCACTTTGCATGTCCATCCACGTAGACCCAGTTGCGACCTTCAGCGTGGCGCTTACCTTTACGCCAGCGCGTATCGGTTGTGCCATTGCCGTAGCCAGGTGCGATGTACCATGCGGCAAATGTCCATCCACCTGCGGTCACCGAAGAACCAACTTCGGAGACAAAGTGCAGGTTTGCTGGAGCCGCAAAGGATGACAAAGGTAACATCTTGCCACCCAGAACAGCTGCACGACCAGGTCCGCCGTAAGCGCTGGAGAGGAAGTAGTTTCCACCGTAGGACAGCGGGAAGACCTTGCGCATCGCGTCAGGTACATCCTTGATGCCAACATACGCACCAGGGATCTTTGCATCCAAGAGCTGCTGCTCGTAGCAGTAGGAGTTAGGCTTGTTGAAGCCACCGTACTGGGAGTCGGATGGGCACTTGAAGATGCTCCAGTTCTTGATGTATGGAGCGGATGCGATTGGGAACGATGCCACACCTGAATAGCGGGTGTCGGTAGGGGCTCCGGTCACAGGATCGGAGCAGGGTCCCTGCCAGCCTGTTTCAGGAAGGATTTCATCGTAATCCTGAGCGTACATTTGGCTAGCAAGACCAATCTGCTTAGCATTGCTAAGGCAGCTGGATTGGCGTGCTTTCTCACGTGCCTGTGCAAAGACTGGGAAAAGAATAGCCGCGAGAATAGCAATGATGGCGATAACAACGAGAAGTTCAATAAGGGTAAAAGCTTGATTTCGAAATTTCATAATAGCCTCCGGTTGCGTTTTACCAGCGCTACTTTAAGCGATGAATAAGACAGTATGAAACTTTTGTTAAGACTTTTAATGTCCTAAATATTATTGTAAAAGTAGTTTTGGTAATGTCTTAACAATTGATTGCGGCTGCATTGCTAAAATACGCCGAAATGACATGTCCAGTGGTTCAGCTGCGATGCGTTAGCATCCAATCACGATGTGGTGACCTCACGAAACGGGGTATGCGATGGCTGGCCTGACAAAACCTGACATTTTCACGGTTGAGGATGTACAGAATTACATCCTTTCGTTCATCGCGCCCGCGACAAACAGGCACGCGAGGGTCACATTTCGGCAGTTACTTGCTGATCTTGACCATCCCGAGATAGCCACAAAGGCGATTCATATCACGGGAACCAATGGCAAGGGCAGCACGACGGCGATGCTCTACAACGGACTTCGTGCCGCTGGCTACCGCGTGGCGGCCTACATGTCACCCGATGTCCTTGACTTCCGCGAACGTTGGCAAGTGGATGGTGACCTTGTGCCGAGTGACCTCTTCGTGGAGGCGGCGCGAGAGCTTGCCGCAAAGACGACGCACATTAATCCGGCGGACACCGACCTGACCGAGTTCGAAGTGAAGACGCTGCTGGCATTTCTGATCGCACGCAAGAGTGATGTCGACTACCACTGCATCGAAGTGGGTATCGGCGGCAAATTCGATGCCACAAATGTCATCCCAGCGCCTGCGGCGGCGATCATCACCAGCGTCGGCGCAGACCATGCGGATGTCCTCGGGGCAACCATCCGTGATGTGGCATACCACAAGGTCGGCATTGTAAAGGCCGGTACGGGTGTGGTTGGAATTGGCAGAATCACGGGTGAAGCACGAGAGATTATCCTTGAGCGCGCCGCGCACTTGTCGCTACCCGTTGTGGATGCCACAGAGCTCGATCCCGTGGCAACGTCCATCCCCGGGCAACACATGGCCGCAAACGCCGCATTGGTGCTGGCTGTCCTTGGCAAAATCTTGCCTGACAATGTGGACATTTCCAAAGTTCGCGCCGCAGTAAGTCAGACCATTCTGCCGGGGCGGATGCAGGCAATCCCTGTTGATGGGAAGGTGCTGCTCTTCGATGGGGCACATAATCCGGCGGCGGCGGAGCTCCTCGCGGCAACCATCAAGCAAACCTATCAAGGTTCTCGTAAGGTGCATGCCGTCGTCGCCCATACCGGTACGCATGACGGCGTTGCATTTGCGGCAGCTTTGGCTCCCGCACTCACTAGCGTTATCGTGACGGTGATTCCGGAGCGAGGTCAGGGAGCGAAACCTGTTGAGGATGCTTACTTGCGGGCTGGCGTACCTGTCGCTGTGGTTCCACACCCCGTGGATGCGGTTCGCCACGCGATGGAAGGGGCTGCCGCTGGTGATGTTGTTATCGTCACGGGCTCGTTCTACCTCGCGGGCGTTATCCAGAAATACCTTCCGGATACGTACTCACCCGCGATCTGTACTCTGGGAGTCTAAGCCAACAGCATCGGAGGAAAGGTGATTGTGCAGCCGTTGCTTGCATTAATGACCTGAATCCGGTTGCAGCTCAGCTCGGTGCAGTCGATCTCTGCGGTTGTACTTGCATACTTGATCGTGACTTTTCTACAGTGACCTGTAACGCGGATTTTTGACTTGTTGAAGGCCGCGATGGTCACTTCGACATCCGGGGATGCTGTAATACTGACATCCGCGGTGCCGCTCGTTTGGATGTATTTGTGTGTCGTGGCTTCCAGAGAATGCCTTCCGCGTCCAAGTGCTAGTACCGTCAATGGTTTCATCATTTTGTTCTTCCTATGCTCAACACAACACTGTGTGAGTGCAGTCAATTGCTCAAATCCCAAAGGCAACATCGCTTGTGGGATCAGATGCATTCGCTAAAGTGTTTCGCTCAGGTAAAGCTGACCTTACGCGAAAGTTGTTGGTGTTATAGGCAAAATAAATCGGCCTATTGTTAAGGATGAGTCAAGCGAGTACTTGTTTAAGCGCCATTAGGATAACAAGTTTGCTCAGTAAACACCTGTTGATCATTTCTGTGAATTAATAAGGTTTTGTTAAATCTGCTATTCATAGCATTTGATTAACAGAGTCAGGCTATTACATGCATAGAATCGGTCCGAAAGGAATTATCCTAATGCGACGTTCAGCCTTTACACTTATTGAACTCTTGGTAGTTATCGCCATCATTGCAATCCTTGCAGCCATTCTCTTTCCTGTTTTTGCACAGGCCCGCGAGGCCGCTCGCCAAACGAGCTGCCTCTCGAACACCAAGCAGTTTGCAGTGGCGACCATCATGTATGTCCAGGACTACGATGAGACGATGCCGCAATCCGTTTACAGCATGGATGCAGCGATTCTTCTGCCTGGTTCTGGAAACCGTGTCTTCACTGTCTATGATGCCGTCCTTCCATACATGAAGAACACTGAGATCCTGATCTGCCCAAGCAACCGCCCAGGCATCGACTTCCCAGGCATCATGGCCCCCCTCGGACTCCGTGGAAGCGGAAACTTCCGCTTCTCCAGCTATGCGCTCAACTTTGCGTTATTCCAAGACCCAGCGCTTCCACCAGGCCTGTTCCAGGATGACCCTGTTGTCTCCCTAGCGGCTGTCGAAGATGTCGTAAACACAACCATGTTCTACGATTCAACGTATGTGTTGCCAGGTGGCAGGCTGCCAGATCCGAGCTGCCCAAACCCAACAGGGCCATTTGGCTGGGACAACTTCCCAGGAGCCCCACGGCACAAAGACGGGATGTGTGTCAACTTCGTGGATGGTCACTCCAAGTGGTTCCCACGTCGTGGCACGATTCCAGGTACATCTAACGGCGGCGTACAAACCTACACACTTCCCTGTGACTTGTCCGGCATCCCCGGTGGGACACCAAACACATGATGCGGCCTATGTTTGTTACGGTCATTGGTGTGATGGTGCTCGCAGGAGTGATGGTTGGTGTAACGGCTGGTTGCAAGCCGGCTGAGCCAGCTGCGGCACCAGCACCGTCACCCGCTACGACGCCTGTACAGCCACAAGGTGCAACCACATCGACTGGCGCGCAAGCGCCAGCGGTGCCAGATTCTGCAGAACCAGCAGGGTCACAGGTTCAGTTCAAGTAGAACTTGTCATTCGACTTGGTGCATTGTGATGCGGGTCCTTGCATCCGAGTTGCCTGACAAAGTCAAACCCCCATTTCCAAGATTGGATGTGGGGGTTTTTCGTATCAATAATCGCTAATCGACACAATCTGCATTTGGATGAAGTTGGAATGGTCTACTTCACCTGTGTTGCGACGAATTCGGCCCAAAGGACATCCAGCTTTTTGCCCGTCGATTTTTCAAACAGCTCGGTTTGCTCAATCTGTCGTATGCCTTGGGCACCAAAAGACAAGAAAAAACCCTATTTCACCTGCGTTGCAACAAACTCGGCCCAAAGGACATCCAGCTTTTTGCCCGTCGATTTTTCAAACAGCTCAATTGGCTTTATTCAATCAACGCATTGGATACCAAGTAAAAGAGAAAAGAAAAACCTTACTTCACCCGTGTAGCAACAAACTCAGCCCAGAGGACATCCAGTTTTTTGCACGTCGATTTTTCGAACAGCTTTAAAGACTCAATCCGTTGTATGCCTTGGTCACCAAAAAGAAAAAAACCTACTTCACCTGTGTTGCGACGAATTCGGCCCAAAGAACATCTATCTTCTTCCCTGTGGATTCCTCGAACATCGAGTCTGAATACGCGCGCGTCTTCATCGCCTTGTCCAGCTTGCGAACCAGCCCATGGTCGTACTTATGCGTTAGATAGGCGAGGAAATACGCCGTCACACGGTACGCATCCGTGTACTTGTTGTTCACAGTAATCTTAGTGCGC
>Ga0255109_1000137_pt1 | contig 19972 bp, 21 predicted proteins | sample Law_Miss_RepB_8h_FD_188471 | JGI IMG/M metagenome (GOLD analysis project Ga0255109, IMG submission 188471) | Freshwater microbial communities from St. Lawrence River, New York, United States - Law_Miss_RepB_8h | ecosystem: Environmental > Aquatic > Freshwater > River | place: USA: New York... | reverse complement strand
TTGCTGTAGATCGGAACTATGTCGCACAGTTCAGGGTGAATGCCCGGGCAATGCAGACATTCCGAGTAATTCTCCCAAAACGCTTTCCAATTGCAGGCGATCTCGCTTTCCCAGTGATGGGCGGTCACAAGACCGTCCATCGGCCAGTTGTCCAAGGTGGCAAGACCGACATCGGCCCAAATATCACGGGGCTCTGCCGAAAGGTTCAAGAACAAAAAGCCATTCCAGACCCGCAGCGATACAGGCCGCAGCCCATGGGCGGCAGGGTCGAAATCCGGGGTGGGCACGGCATGTGCGGTGGACACAAGCCGCCCGTCGCGCGCCGCATAGGCAAAGGCATGATAGGGGCAGCGGATCAGCTTGCCGACCTCTTCCTCGTCTGCCACGCAAAGCTCAGACCCCCGATGCGGGCAAGAGTTGTGATAGGCGGCCAGCACGCCCTCCGCATCGCGCAGGACGATGACCGAGGCTGACCCGACGCTGACACGCCGCATCCGGCCCGCAGAAAAGTCAGCCGCCCGGCCCACCATCACCCATTGGCGAGCAAAGATCGTCGCCATCTCGCGCCCGTACCAGCCTGCGTCGAAGTAGGCGGGCTTGGGCAGCCCCTCGGGACACTGGCTCAGCCGTGGCGAGGCGGGGTGACGATCAGCATGCGACATCAGACACTCGGTCATGGTTGCGGTTTCAAGTCAGGCTGTCACGCCACTGACTGGACTGTCAATCAGATCTTGCCAGTGGTTTTCACTTATGTGCAGCATTATATGGCCGATCATGAGGTGAAGATGCCATTGTCAGCCAAAGATCCCGATACCGAACCGCTTGCGCCCCGCACGCTTGATCGCACCACCCGGCGCAGTCAGGTGATCGAAGCGACAGTCGAGTGTCTGGCCGAACGCGGGTTTTCGCGGACCACCGTCACCGAGGTTGCCCGTCGTGCGGGCATCAGCCACGGGCTGGTGCTGTTTCATTTCCAATCGAAGGACAACCTTCTGGCAGAGGTCCTTGATTTTCTGGCCGACGAGTATCAATCGAACTGGCAAGAGGCCTTAGCGACCGCCAGTGATGCGCCCGAAGCGCAGATCATCGCCATGCTCAAGGCCGATTTCGCGCCCGCGATCTGCACCCCTGCCCGTCTTGCGGCTTGGTGCGCCTATTGGGGTGAAAGCCAAAGCCGCCCGCTTTACCAATCGCGCTGCGGGGCCAATGACGCGCTTCATGATGCGACTTTGGTTGGAATTTGCAGCCAGATGAACGCCTTACATGGGTATGACCATAACCCCGACCGTGCCGCTCGACTGCTGCGCATCATGACGGAAGGGGTGTGGCTGGACCTGATGTCGCTGGAGGGATCCTACTCCGTGGAAGAGGCGATTGAGACCGTTATGCTGGGCGCGCGCGCGCTGTATCCACGGCATATCTGACCGCAGGCACCACAGTCAGGCGGGCGCCAGAGCGATGAACGGGGAGCCAAAACCACCCCAACGTGGCAGCATCAGGCAGCGCCCTGTCGAGAAACTGAAATGCTGGTGTCAATTCGCCTTCACCTGTTCCGGCTGATCGCGCCTACGGCGCAAAAGGACGGGGGCTTTGCGGCGATCCGGCGGATACCGACGGCACGTGATGGCTTTATGCCTCGCGTCGCCCTCGAGGTGGTCAGTCCCGGCGTCAGGTGCATTGGGTGTGGGATGAATCGCTGTGTCCCGGGCCTCCAGATTTTGCAGATGTATTCGTAGAGCGTGAGGCCACTGAAGGTCTTGAGCAAATGCGCCAAGTTGTCGGCTTCCAAGACCTGGGCGAGGTGCGTTTGCAGATGTTCGCGATTGTCGTCGTGGTAGAGCTTGAAACTCTGCCGCCCTTGTTTGTCGCCCTCGACATCCGGCAGGCGCAAGCGACCGTGCCTCTGCAAACGCTGATGAAAGGCTGGTCATATTAGATGCGGAATCAAGGGCTGTGAGGCATAGAGGCAGTCGTCGAGCGGCAGAAGTTTTAGGCACCGAAACGCCACAACAACCGCCTCCCTGGCCTCAGAAAACACGGTGGACCGGGACTTGGTCCGTCCCTTCGTGGGATCAAACACTTAGATTCCTTCGCATGGGTTACCATTGCAAGAAGCCAACTCAAATCTCAGACCGTAAACGGGCTGCGTCGAATTGTGCGATAAATACCACAAAGACATTCTGCAACCTGAAGGAATTTCAGAGCAGTCGTCGCTCAACCAAATGAGTCACACTCAAGACCAGCCTAGAACGCTGCTCCCGTAACTGTCTGGCTCGGATGAAAATCGTTCGACGAGAAGCTGGCATCATTAAGATACACCCAAGACTCCATATTGATATGCGAACTGGCCTACAGCACCGGGTACAATGCTGCATATGCAATAAGTAGGTACGGCTTTTCTTTTGGCGGGCTCATCGAAGGTCCACGGCGCGATCGCGTAAGAGAATCGTATGTTTTCAGGAGCTATAGGGTCGAATATGCAACGAGTGCAAAGTCTTCATTCTCCGATAATCGGTGAGTCATTAGCTGCAAAACGCCTTAGAATGACCATAGAGTTGGTCGCCCAGTCCAACTCATCTGTCCTCATTATGGGCCAAACTGGTGCAGGCAAGGAACTCGTCGCACAAGAGATACACCGCCTGAGCGCTCGAAAAGGCGAAATGATTGCATTGAACTGCGCTGCCATCCCCAGTGAGTTGCTCGAAAGTGAACTGTTCGGCTTCGAACGGGGTGCGTTCACAGGTGCGGACAAAATGCGCGTTGGTCGATTTGAGCAGTCGTCCGGTGGGACGCTTTTCCTTGATGAAATTGGCGACATGCCACTGGCGCTGCAGGCTAAGTTGCTACGCGCAATTGAAGAGCAGACAGTCAGACGTCTTGGCGGCAACAAAGACATCTTCTTGGACTTGCGCATTGTATGTGCGACTCACAAAGATCTGTCGAAAATGGTGGAGAGCGGTGAATTTAGAGCAGACCTGTTCTATAGATTGGCCGTCTTCCCGATCAGCGTGCCGTCTTTATCAGAACGGTTAGATGATGTTCCCATTCTCTTGAAAAGCTTTGCCGAAGAATATAGTGCACGCAATCCAAAAATGGCCGCCCCTGTATTCAGCGATACGGCGCTCGCCATTCTTAAAAAGCACGAGTGGCCCGGGAACATTCGTGAGCTTCGTAATGTTATTGAACGTGCCTTCGTCATGTTTGCGGGGCAGGAAGTAATGGCAGAGCATGTAAAGGATAATCTGCTTCGACTGCGCATACCTGACCGCCTACTGATCGATGATCGAGATGTCTTGTGGAATGCAACGGCCGACCTAAAAAACAGCAGCCTCGAGCAAGAGCCAGCCGAGTACGGGCTGCCTCCGGATCCTGATACGTTTCGTGTGTGGTTCAAGCATTTTGAGTCGGTCGATCTGCGCCGCTATCTGAGGGATATAGAGGTGGTCTTCATTGAATCGGCACTCGAGGCCAATGATATGCTGGTCAGCCGAGCTTCAGACGCGCTTGGTCTGCGGCGCACAACATTGATCGAAAAAATGAAGAAGTTTGGGATTGAGCGTTACGAGGTAAAGTAGGGCCGGCTTACGAACCATTACAACTTACTTTACTTTCCAAGACTCAACCATATTGGTCAGATAGGTCCCCGTTGATTTTAGACGTGTAATCTGCTGCTCCATCACGGTGAACTTCGTTCGATAGAGTTGCGCAAGGAGATCTTCCTTCTCGGAAAGCGAAATCAACGCATCTGACTGTTCGCTCGCCCTGTCATTATAGCCATTCTCAACTCGGCTAAAGTCACCAACCTTCGACATAATCACCGAGATGTAATCGCTCATACGATCAAGAGCAGACTGTCCAAAATAGATTGAGGAGCTGCCAAGCGCTGCATCTTCGACATCAATAGAAACACCCGCAAATGTGCCGGTGATTGCGTAAAATGTTTGCCGCCCATCCACAGTGCGAGGAATGAGGGATGTGCCGTCCAGGGTGGCAGTTGTCGAATTCGTGTACTGGAAAGTATACTCACCCGTTGGGGGATCTGCCGAGGCCGACGCAGAGACGGTCATCCCGACATCGCTGCTTTGAGCCAAGTTCGCAAAGATGGCCCGGTAGCCAGCGGGATTGGCGGCAAAGGCGGCCGAAAACTTCTCGCTGTCGATTGAGAACGTTCCATCCCGCTCAGTTTGAACGCCAAAGGACGTCAAATAGAGCGGCGTAGGTCCAAACCCAAGCATGGGCGTTGTTGTGAGACTGCTCAGTTGACGCAAAATTGCGCCAATCGTGACATCGCCAGACAGTGGCCCGGCACCCTCGCCGTTCACGCCACGCTTTGTCGCCGCCTTCATCGTGTCGATAAGGCCGTTTAGTTTTTCCAAGTAGGTGGTGAGTTCAGCCTCTGCAAAGCCTGCGTCCTCGACAACGCCAACCGTGACCGACGACGTCGTGGTCGCATTCAGGTCGAGCGTTACACCGGGTATCAGATCAGAAATCGTATTTGAGGACCGTTCAAGGCTGATACCATTATAAGACATAATGGCGTTCTGGGCGGAAAGGATCTGCTGACTGTTATTGGTGCTGTTATCGAATGTGCTGAGTTCGGCAACATCAGCCGTGATCTTAATGGCGTTGTCTGAACCAAGGTCTGACATGATCACAAGCGAGTAGTCGTCAGTACCCTTCTGAACAACACGAGCGGATACTCCCGACACTTCATTCAGCTTTGCCGCCAAGCTGCCCAGTGTTGCTCCTGAGTCTGGCAAAGAAATGCTTTGTGCGTTGCTGCTGTCGGCTTCCGAAAAAGTCGATTGAGACCAGGTCCCAAATTGAAGGCTAAGATTGCCGCCCGCGACGCTCGCATTGGCAGAGGTGAAGCCAGTGAACTCCAGAACCTGCCCTCGCGCCAATTGACTTACCGAAATGGAGTCACTGGCGACTTGCAGCTTGGCGTAGTTGTCGACCTTCACTGACACGGCCGTTGAGCTGGAAAACACGTCAGATGCCACACCTGCATTGGGGGTCTTCAGCGTTGTCTGAAACTCGTCGAAGGACGAGCGCAGCTTTGCAAGCTCTGAGATCGACAGTTCCGTGGCTTCCTGCTTATCTGAAATCAAATTGCGCTTTGGGGCAATTTCGGCCGTGACCAATGCGTCCACAAGCTGGGTAATGTTCATACCCGAACCCTTGCTGTTGATCGCACTTAGATAGTCGACAGCCATGATTTCATCCTTGCGTGCTTATCTTAACGTCTGAGCTTGGCCAGGTGTTAGTTGCCTTCAGCGAAGTCGATCTCAATGACGATGCGTCGATTCTCTTCACGCCCTTCGGGCGTTGCGTTGGAGGCCACAGGTTGCGTTTCACCGTAGCTCACCGCCTTCATCCGACCAGCGCTGACCATGCCCGTATCTTGCATCGCTTGAACCACCGAGGACGCTCTGGCAGCCGCAAGGTCCCAATTGTCGCGATAATCGGTGTTTGAAATCGGGACATCGTCGGTGTGACCTGAGACGGTGATTGACGACTCCGCCCCCATTGAAACAACCGAAATCCTGTTCATAATCTCGCGCGCTTGATCGGTAATCTCGGCCTTGCCTGAAGAAAATGCCCCACCGGCACCGACCGTCACCACCACTTTGCCGTCGCGGCGCTCCACTTCGACCAGACCTTGCTGAAGTTCGCTTTGCAACGCGGCTTGCAGCTGATTTTCAGCCACGCCCGCCGCTTCTGCAGCTGCCTGCGCGTTGGCTTGCTCGGCTGCTGCGGCGGTGTCGGCTTGGCCTTGATTTGCAGCAGCCTCTTTGGCCGCGGTCGCCAGCTTCGCAAGCTCTTGCTCCAACCCACCAAAGAGCACTTCTTGGTCCGCTTGGCCTGAGGCCTGACGCGCCTCTGCAAGGGCGGTCAGAGTTTCGTCAATAAGGCTTGGCAGATCGGTTTGAGTGGTGTCTTCCGACGGGAAGTTAATGACAACATTTTCTCCCGCCATTTCGACCTGCACTTCGCCTGATTGGATAGCGTCCTGCAAAGCACTGGCCAATTCATCGCCAGACATCGCCTGACCAGCCGTCGCTTGGTCACCAGACTCGGCCTTTTCGCCGCCCTGCCCCTCAGACTGGCCATCGGTTGATTTCTCATCGCCTGCAGTGGCGTCTTGGTCCTTGGTCTTGACCTCAACCTCTGGCAATTCCTGCTCTGTCGTCTGTTGCGTCAGTTCGTTTGACACGGACGGGCTGGGTGATGGGCTGAACTCCATCGAAATCACTGTGGTGCCCTTTGGTTGTTCGACAACCGGAACAATTCTTTGGACGCCAAAGGCGTTATTCAAAGATCCCGAAATCTGTTTGAACTTTGGAGTGTTGAACTCCGCAAAGGAGAGAATAAGCACGAAGAAAGCCATCAACAGCGTCGCCATATCGGCAAACGTCGCCATCCACGCCGGCGCACCAACCGGTGGACACTTCGGACATTCTTCGTCGTCGTCTTCTTCTTCGACTTCAACCGTGGCAGCCATGATAGCGCTCCTGTCTTTAGATGCGCTGATTAGGCCGCAGCGTTCAGTTTAGCTTGCAGCTTGGGCGGCAAGTTTGCGGCCATCTGATCTTGAATGTTCCGAGGACTTTCGGTGCGAGCAATCCCGCGCAGCCCTTCGATAACCATTTCTCGATATGTCACTTCATAGGCCGTGTAGTTTTCCAACTTAACGAGCATCGGCATGAACAGCACGTTCGCCAAAAAGGCGCCGTAAAGGGTGGTCAACAGTGCCACAGCCATCGCCGGGCCGATAGACTTGGGGTCACCCATATTACCAAGCATCAGGACCAACCCGATCAGCGTACCGATCATCCCCATAGCAGGAGCGATATCAATCCAAGCTTTCACGCAGCCTTGTTTGGCCTCGTGACGGGACTTCATCGCCTTAATCTCCATGGTCAATTGGCGCACAAGCTTACCCTCGTCAGCGCCGTCCACCAGCATCTGCAAGCCCTTTTCAAAGAACTTGTCCGGTACGGCCTGACCTTCAAGCGCCATCATCCCATCTTTACGGGCAACAGCCGCGAGTTCGACCATGCGAGTGATGAGCACATCCATCTTCTTCACCGGCGGCAGAAAGGCCTTTCCCATCGCACTAAAACTGCCCAAGAAAGTTGGCAGTGGTGCAGTGTACATCACCGCGAAGAACGTCCCACCAATAACGATGTAAACGGAGGGCATATCAATGAATGGGCCCAAGGAGCCGCCACCCGCGAACAGCGAGCCGAGAATCATAGCGATTGCGCCCAACAAACCGATAATAGAGGCCAGATCCATGATACGTCATCCTTTGGCTTTGTTAGCAGAGAGCTTTCAATTTCCGGGCCATCTTACCCGACGCCCCACGAAAAGAAATGAAGCAATATGGCCAAATTCTTGCACACCAAGAAATTGAACATTTATCCACAGGCTCTAACAAGCACCCACGACAGTCCAGATCGGCCAGCATTTGTTGACCTTAACAGCCACTGCTGCAAAGATGAACTGTAGGAAAGAGGCGAACATGACATCAGCCAAAGCCACCTTAGCCGTCGTGTCAGCATTAATTCTTGTGCCGTCCCCCTCGGTCGCACAATCCACCTTCTATCCGCGTGGTAATTTCGTTCAGGACCTTTCGCGGGGATTGGAGTGGATGCGGTGCTCGGTGGGCCAACGTTGGTCCTTAGAGAGTGAGAGTTGCACAGGCAAAGCCATACAGCTGAACCATGACGAGATTGCGCAAGTCATTGTACAGGCGGATGAACAACTGGGGCCAGGATGGCGCTTGCCAGACAGCGAGGAGCTCGAGTCCTTGTTGTGCGAAGAGTGCCCACCACCCAAGATCGACCCAGAGCTTTTTCCACAAACTGAGCCGATGCCATATTGGACCAATGAACGGAATTTCTTCTCTCCAAAGAATTATTGGAGTGTAAATTTCATGACCGGGTTTACATATGGTCGATTCTTTCCGTACCAACAGCAAATGGTGCGGCTGGTGCGTGACAGAACCGCTGCTGAAGTGATTCATGATTGATCTCTGTCGCAGACCCTTAGAATGTGATGCTTGACCATGGAGCGCGATAGATCATCATGCGGCGATGCAGGGCTTGGCCACTGATTGAGGAAATGCCATGACTGGGTCCCGTGATCTGGTTCCCGTTCCCAAAGGGGAGTTGGTGCCGGTAAAATCTGGGGATCTTGGGCTGGTCAAGCGTGCGACCGGGCACGGAGACCCTTTGAAGCTGGTCCCTGAAACCCTTCGGCTGCATGATCGGGAAGAAGTTCGTAATTTTCTGCCCGATATTTTGGGGCGTGCCCTTGCCCGGGTGTGGATCGACACACCCTTCTCCGAGCATTTTTCGAGAAACCCAAAAGACTGCCTTGAGGCGGCCGGTGTGTTCTTGCCTGACAACGTCTCAATCGAGTTTTCGAAAGGTGCACAAGACCGGCCGAAAATCATCGTGTTTGAGCAGCAGCCAGGATCAAAGTTCAAACTGCGGGTGTTCTATCTGCAACTTGTGATGATGGCGGGCAAATGAGGCTTGGCTGGCTCGCGATTTGTGGGGTCTTCGTCGCGTCCGATTTGGCAGCGCAGGACGAAGTCTCGGTGCCCGCGGAACCCTTGATGGCGTCGGAAGCCGAGCTTTCAGAAGATGGCGATGACGCTGCCTTTAAAGTGGCTGTCCAGGCGGTTCGTGACAAACAGTTTCGGCATGCGGTGGATCTTTTCCTGCCACTCGCCGAAAGCGGTGCAAGCGATGCGCAGTTCAATCTGGCCTACCTTCTTCATCTTGGTCTTGGTCGCCCACAAAACTATGGTGATGCCTATTTTTGGGCTTCGCTGTCGGCGCTCGGCGGTGAAGAACGGGCTGTCGATCTGGTGGATGATTTACAAGGACTTCTGCCCGATAAGGAGCGTGAGGTTGTTGTAAAGAATTTGCAGGAGCGCCTGACCCAGCAGATTGAGAATGGCGATGACAGCGCCCCTGAGAAACTGGCGCGTCTCTATGCAGACTTCGCGGTTAAGCCAGATATGGAAAGTTCCTTTATCTGGTTTTCCATTTGTCACGCGCTTGGAAAGCCCGACTGTGAAGACGGCATGGCCCGCGCCATAGAAGACATGCCGCCCGAGACAATTGTGAAGGTTCAGGCCAAGGCCGCAGAAGTTTTTGCAACGTCGGCTTTTGCGAAGCCCTAGGCCTCTAGTTTGGCCTTCAGATAAGCACCAAATTCGACCATCGTGGTCAGACGCAGATCAAGATCCGCAATCGCCTTGTCATGTTGAGAGATCAACTGAGTGATTGCTTCGGCAATTTCTGGATCAATGGCTTGCGATGAAGGCGCCTGCGCAACTGACGATAACAAAAGGCGAATATCGTCCTCAACGCTCATCAGCGTTGCGACGTCAGAAAGGTTACCATCGAGACGCGAAATAGCGGCAGAAAGCTTTGAGAGAACCTCTACCAACGGCAGGGAATTCTCTGTCTCGCCCGATGTCATTACTTACGCATCTCGAGGTAATTTTCGAATAACTTATCCGAGATCTGATCCAAGTCGATCGGATAGGTGCCGTTGGCGATGGCTTCTTTGATACGCCCCACCGCCTCGATATCGAGCGGGGGCTTCTCGGCCATATCCTTCACTTGCGCCTTCGAGGACAAGATACTTACGTCTGAAGACCCCGACACCTGTTGTGTGACGGGAGCATCAATGGTCTTCCGCTTGGCTTGAGCACGCGCGTCCAAAGACGTTTGGCTTAGGCTTTGCTGCACTGAGGTCTTGATAATATCAACCATGGCAACCTCCTTCTTACTACACTTAACGACGCAGCATCAGTTCATGTTAGCTATGACGGAGATTTCATTTTCGTCCGAGACAAGACCCTGTAATAGCTTGTTCGAACTGGCATTTCTGACCGAGATGATATCACCGATCGCACCATTTTCAAGCGCAATTCCAGAAGATGCGACCGTAATGGTTCCAAGATCTGTTTCGATTGCGATCCGCTGACCTTCCTCGATGGCCCAATCAGGTTGCAAATGGCGGTCGCGCACCGGAACCCCGTTGCCAACATTTGATGTCAACCTGCGCCCAACAAGCGCGGCGGGATCCGAAAAATAGCCATGAGCTGGCGCTCGGTCGAATTGGGCAAGTTCCAGCATATCTGCTGTGATCAGCTGACCTTTGCGGGCTGACTGGCGCAAGACGACGGCCTGCGTCATGTCACCGGTGTTGGAATCTTCTCCCGATCCAGCGGTGTCCGTCCACACCTGTCCTTGGGTGCGCAGGATGATAGACCACGGGGTTGGGGCCGAGCAGCTTACCTCAAGCGTATCCCAGCGATCGGCAATGCGCGGGCTAACGCGCAACTCCGTGTCGCATGGATAATATCGCCGCTCCTCGGTGATGAGCAGTGATGCGGCAACACCTGCCTCATTCAAGGCCTGCTCAACTTGCTTGGCCACATCCGCGCCCGTCAAAGCCGGACCAGTCGCCCCGACCAAGCTTGGCGACGACACACAGAGCAGCAGACTGATCGCTTTGCCCAAGCCCTGCCTCATGGCACGCCCTCCATAAAGCGCACCGGCACGCCTTGCAGATGGCGCGGGTTGGCCAGAGGGTCAATTGTAGCCAAGATGGCGCGATTGCCCTGCAGTTCTGTGATGCTGAACAGCAGATAGGCCTGATCGCCACGATCCGTATAGGCCAGCATGTTTTTGGTGAGCCCGTCTTGCGAGCCAATCGGAATGCTCAGCTTGCCACCGGCATAGTCCAATGTCGCTGCCAGCGGCTCACACCGATAGGCGCCGAGCAAACCGTCAAGCTCAGCCGCCACACCCTCCAAAAGCGCCGCGGCCAACTTATGGCGGTCTTTTCGGAGCATCTGATTGAGTGCCCTGATCGGCAACGCCGTGCCGATTGGCACGCGCCTTTCGATGCGCGTTTGGGCCTTTACCTGCAGCGAGGCCGCATCCATCAAGCGCACAGAAAGTGCCATCACCACGCTTTTGCCCGCATGATCCCCACCAACCATGGTGAGGGAAAGCTCTGAAGTGATCGACAGACCAACGGCTGTGTTTTGGGCGGCGACCCTGGTCCGACGCTGCGTCAAGGCTGCGTAATTCATGTCCAGCGCCACCGTCGACAGCGCGCCGACCGCAGGACCTGTGTCCTTGGATTGGGTCAGTTTGGCATTGCGGGACCGCGCAAGCGCATCCTGCACGCCATCTGCCAAATCCGCGCCGAAATCTTGTAGCCAGACAGGTGCGCCAATGTCGACCGAAACAACTGGGCGATACAAAGTGGCCATGATCGCGGACCGCTTGGCGCAAAGATCGGTCGCAACCGGCTCTCCTACGAAGGCCTCAACCTTGACCCGATAGTAATCCCCGCTCTTGCCTTCCGACAGGATCGAATAGCCCAAGATCCGAGATGACGGGCGCACGACCAGCTGGTCGGCGGTCAGGATCGAGCTTGCGCTGGCGGCGAAGCCATTCACATCTACGCCGGCCGTCAGCGCAGCCTCGATCAACGCTTCTTGTAGGGCACGGCGTCGCGTGACGTCGGCCCCTAGACCTGTCTCGACTGCCTGCCCAGTGGCCTGCACGCGGCGCACGTCTGATTGCGCTGGCAAGGCAGCGGCAAAGACAACCGACCAGACAAGAAACAGAGACCATACCCTCATGACACAGGTCAGATCCCCGACCGCCGCGCGATGCGCAGCATGTGGGCGATCATCGCGTGGTCAACCTCTAGGACAACCTCATAGACGTCAGAGGACTGCGGCTCGATGCGGATCGTGCGGGCCCCCCGGATGACGCCTGAAACTGTGGCCCGCAAAGTGTCAGACTGAACGACGGCTTCTGCCATGGTCGTCCGGCTGTCGACCTGCAAACCATGGATCTGTTCCGCCAAAGCGCGCATTGCATCCATGCGGGCGGCGCGGATAGCCATAAGGCTCTTGTGCGCGGTATTGCGGCCAGGTTGCACCGAAACCACCGCATAACCGATGCCCTGCAGAGGCGGTGCCTTGGACGCGGCGGCCGAAGACGGCGGGTTCATCTTATCCAGCGCCGTCTTGGTCGCAGCCAATTGCTGGGCCGCGGTAGGAGACGCCGACCCTGAGGTCGAGGCGGAAGGTGCCACGCACCCAGACATGAGCATCAGGCCAACAGCCACAGCAATCAGACGCTTTTTGGTCAAAGGATCAACTCCTGTATTCTGGGGGCTGTGGGACAGATGCCACCCAAATTCCTCGCTCTGTCATTGCAGGATTTGTGCCAGATCGCCAATCCGCGTGCATAATCATGCTTGGCATGCTTCTTGCTTCATACACCGCAGTCGCATTTCGACGGCGTCAAAGAAGCCTACGTTTCAAGCCAACGATGGAACAGAACGCTAAATTGACGTCGTGAAAGCTTCAAGAGTTTGAAAATTGACAGCCTGGGGGTGTCATGGAATTGACGGGGCTTCTGAATCGGATTGGTGATCTACGAGGCTCGTTGCAGAGCTCGGCATTGCCTGTTGGTATTCTGGCATTGATCGCAATGATGGTCATGCCGCTGCCGTCGCTTTTGCTCGACACGTTTTTTGTGTTCAATATCCTACTGTCACTGTTGATCTTAATGGTGGCGGTGAATGCAAACAGGCCACTGGATTTCTCGTCCTTTCCTAACCTTCTTCTCCTCGCCACGATCCTTCGACTGGCGCTTAACGTGGCATCGACCCGGATCATATTGGCCGAGGGCCACAACGGTCCAGAGGCCGCGGGACATGTCATCGCGGCTTTCGGCGATTTTGTCGTGTCGGGCAATTATACCGTGGGTGTTTTTGTCTTTATCATCTTGGTGATTATCAATCTTATCGTGATTACAAAGGGTTCAGGACGTGTGTCCGAAGTAGCGGCGCGCTTCACGCTCGATGCGATGCCCGGCAAGCAAATGGCAATTGATGCCGACTTGAACGCCGGAATCTTGACACCAGAAGAAGCGACTGCCCGGCGCAAAGAGATTGGCGAAGAGGCCGAATTCTATGGATCGATGGACGGGGCCTCGAAGTTCGTCAAGGGCGACGCGATCGCCGGTATTTTGATCCTCGTTATCAATGTGATTGGTGGCCTGATTATTGGCGTGCTCCAACACGACATGTCTATTTCTGACGCTGCAGAGATCTACGTACTCTTGGCGATCGGCGACGGTCTTGTTGCACAAATCCCCTCGCTCTTGCTGTCGATCGCAACCGCCATCATCGTGACACGCGTTGCCGCGGCCACAGACATGGCAGGGCACATTGGTGACCAAGTCGGTTTGTCGCGTGCTTGGGTCCCAACCGCCGCCGTTGTGCTGGTCATCGGCCTTGTCCCTGGCATGCCGAACGAGCTGTTCGTGCTGTTCGGCGGGGGCGCCGCTGCAATCGCCTATTTCCTGTACCGTAAGGAACAAGAGGCGACCGAAGACTCTGCGCAAGAACCAGAACCGGAAGCGCGCAACAATCCTGATGTCATCACGCTTGAGGATGTTACGGACTATTCCCCAATCTCTGTGCAATTGGGCTATGGGCTTATTCCCTTGGTCGACGAAGACCGGGGTGGCCAGCTGACAAAGCGCATCACCTCAATCCGCCGCGATATCTCACGCTCCATGGGCTTTGTGGTGCCCGGTGTGCGGATCCGCGATGATCTTGCACTGCGACCCAATCAGTATCGCATTCGCATTGGCCAAACCATCGTTGGGGACGACGAGGTGTATCCGGATCGCAAACTGGCCATTCCTGACAGCAAATCCGTTGTAAAGATTGACGGCATCGAGGCAAAGGACCCGTCCTTTGGTGTTGACGCTGTCTGGATCCGCCCGAACCAACAAGCACAGGCAGAGGCGCTGCATTACGTGGTCATTGAACCCACCAGCGTGATTGCGACGCATCTCAGCCAGATACTGCTGAAACACGCGGCAGACCTTGTGGGTCAAGATGACGTTCAATTCATCTTGGACAATCTGGCCAAATCTTTCCCGCAACTGGTTCAATCAGTGCTGCCAAAGATCATCTCCTTGCCCATGATGACCGAGATTTTGCGCACCCTATTGTCAGATGGGGTTCCCATTTCTGACATGCGTCGGATCTTGGAGGGATTGGGTGGCTCGGCCGGCCGCGGGAAGTCGCCTGCCGACATGGCAGAAGCGTTGCGCCCTGCCCTTGCACCGCTGCTGATTCAAAAGGTTACAGCACTGGGCCAAACGATGCCCGTCATCACACTGGCCCCAGAGTTGGAGCAGCTTATGCTGCGGACCTTGCGGCAAGCCGGTGACGACGGGCTGATGCTGGACAACAAACTTGCTGAAACATTGATCCGCACGATCAACGAGACATCCGAACAGCTTGCAGCCCAGGGACGTCCAGCGATCTGCGTTGTAGCGCCCCAAATTCGAAGGGCATTCTCCAACTTTGTGAAACCCCATGTGCCACAGCTGATCATCTTGGGTTTCACCGAATTGCCCGAAAACAGGCATGTCGAAGTGGTGGCATCGATCGGGTCAACCGAAGGTCTCGTCTCACCAACGCCGCAGAAAGTGTGAGGTAAATACAAATGCCAACGATTACTGTCACTGCACCAGATAGCGCTCTTGCGATGGATGAAATCATGCGCCGCCTTGGTGACGGGGCCTTCATCCTTTCTACCAGAAGCCAAGATGGACAGATCATCATTCGCGCCACGAATGACCCCATTCCAGCAAAAGCCGAAAAAGCTAAGAAGGCCGAAAAACCAACCTTTGGTGAGTTGTTTTCCAAAGTTGGGAATCCAGAGGAACACTTCGTCCTAAATCGTGCGCGTGAGAACTCATCGCAGCCTGTCGCAACAAGAAAACCACTCGTCGCAGTGCCGAACGCCCAAGCGGGTGCGCACAATGACCTTTCCGACACGCATGCCGCAAGCTCTCCTGCGGGCGAAGACGACGCGGGGAAGCCGGATCCAGACGCACCGGCAATCTCTGAGACACATGCAGATGTTTCCAGCTTGGAATTCTTGGAAAGCCTCTTTGACAGAATTCGGGAATTTGATGCAGTGCGCGAAGCGCGAAACAGTGATTTGCGCCGTCGGCTGGAACGCGCGGTCTCGGGCGTGGACGCGGCCCGTGCCGCAGCGGATTTTGCAGAAGCCGAAGCAAGGGCTTTGGAGGCTGTCCGCGACAAACAAAAGGCAGACCTGCAAGAGATGAAAGCGGCGCTGGTTGCAGCGCAGCAAGAAAACCGCCGCGCCTCAGAAGAAGACGCACTTTTGGCAATCGGATTTAGCGCCGATCTTGTCGGACGATTGACGGCTGCCGAGTCTGGCAATCGGCATCTTGATTTTGCATCTGGTCTGGCGCGTGAAATTGTTGCGGCTCAGTCCCAACTGTCCGATATGGTGCAAGGCAGTGGTTTGGTGGTCGTGGGTCCCAGTGGCTCCGGAAAAAGCCATTTGGCAGCGAAGTTTGCGGCCCTTATGCAAGCAAAGTTTCCAGATCAACGCGTCATACTGGTCTCAGTGCCTTATCAGTTCGAGAACATAACCCTATCCAGTCTCGCCCGGCAAATTGGCATTGAACACTCCTATTTGGAGGTTGAGGATCTCTCAGATCTGTCCAAGTTCGGCCCCGATGTCCGTCTGGTGTTCGACATCAATCTCCCACGTGAGACCCTTAGCCAGTTGAAATTTGAACACCACAACCATGAGCCGTTGCCGATGATCGTCGCAATGCCCGCGGGCCAAAGCGCCGGAAGAATTCGGCAAACACTTGCGCATTACCAGACAATCGCGTCACAAATTGTCTTGACCAAACTTGATGAATACGAGTGCGATGCTGCAGAGCTATGTGCCTATGCGGCCTCCCCTTTACCGGTCGGTTGGCTCTCTGGCACACAAGACATTGAGGGCACACTGAAAGAGGCAAGTGTCGAAGTGTTTCGAGACTACATCATCGAAATGCTTGGGGAACCTGAAGTGACTGAGGTTACTGAAGTTACTGAGGTGACAGTGCCGATGGCAGCAGAATAGGACAACCAATGGCACAAACCATAACGATAGCGAGCGGAAAAGGTGGGGTCGGCAAAACCTCAATTGCAGTAAATTTAGCCCTGATGCTGCAAAGTCTTGGAAATCGAACAACACTGATGGATGTCGATTTTGGCCTCGCGAATGCCCATATTATGCTGGGCGTCAACGCGACCAAGTCTCTGAGTGATGTCATCAACCATGGGAAATCCATAGAAGAGACACTTGAAGATGGCCCGAATGGATTGCGGCTGTTGGCAGGTGGTAGTGGCACGATCGACCTCCTCAACATTTCACAAAACGACCGTCTCGAATTGATCCGCAAAACAGATGCGCTGGCAGCGAGTACTGATTTTCTTGTGATAGATGCCCCCGCTGGCGCGGGCGACAACACACTTGATTTCATCGCGGCGGCCGATCGCGTTGTCGTCGTCATCGTCGCGGAACCAACATCTTTCCTGGATGCTTACGCGCTTATCAAGGCAGCTCATTTGGAACGAGAGTTGCATCGCTTCTCAATTGTGGTTAACATGGAGGCCATTGCAATGGAAGCGCAGAAACATTTTGAGAAGTTTCGAGATATTGCGATGCGCTTCTTGGACGTCGAGTTGACGTTCTTGGGTCATGTTCCAAATTCCCAAAGGATGCGCCGCGCTGTTTCTGAACGCAAACCTGTTCTTCTCTCGACGACCAATCGACAGTCATCAGAGTTTATGGCGTTTCACGACATATCGCAGAGACTGCTGGCTGCTCCAATGAACAAAAGCGGGGGAATTCGATTCTTTGGAGGTGCTCCAAGCACTGAGAGAAAGGAATGAAACACCATGAACACGCATTATAGCGAAGTCAGACCTTCTCCACGCAGCCTAATTGAGGCCGAGCTTGGTCAAGTGCGCCGCATTGCCCACTTCTACCATGGGCGCGTCAGTGGCGTCATCGAAGTCGACGATCTCATTCAAGTGGGCAATCTTGGTCTCATTGATGCGGCCCAACGATACGTTCAGAAAGACGGCGTCACTTTCGCGGCATATGCCGGCATTCGCATTCGGGGCGCCATCGTTGACCATTTGAGGCGGGCGTCAAATCTATGCCGCACGACGATTGCGATGCGACAGAAAGTGAAGCGGGTCGCGGTTAAACTGGAACAGAAGCTTCAGCGAGCACCCAGTTCTATGGAGATCGCGGACGAAGCTGGCATAAGTGTGGGCGAATACGAAGAGTGGCGGGTTGCCTTTCAGGCAAATACACATAACTCGATCGATGAAGTGATGGACGACTTCTCGATCTGGTTTCATTCCTCTGATGACAATCCCGAAGCCCACCTCGCAAAGGTTGAGATAAAGGCGGCACTCAGACTTGCCTTGAATGACCTGACCCAAAAGGAAGCCCTGGTCATCCAGCTCTACTATGTCGAAGAATTGAACGTCTATGAGATTGCTGAAATTCTGAATGTTACAACGGGCCGGGTGTCACAGATCAAGAAGGGCGCCATAATCCGGTTAAGAGACCGTCTGGCAAATCTGACCGGTGACGACCATCGTGACTGACGGCAAGAAAGATAGACCCGCACTCGAGAGAATTTCGCACCTGCAGATGTTCGTGCAGAGCGCTGAACTTCGTATTGTGGGCGTATCACCGCGGGTCTCTTTGGAAGTCTCATGTCAACTATCAAACATTGCGCGCGGGACGTGTAACCTGTCGCTTCGCGCCGTTGACATCGCACCAAAGCATGTTCTGGGGCACATTCAGGTTCCCATTAATCGACCTGTGATGAATGGGGATCTCCTGATTACTCAGCATGTCTTTGATCTGATGCATTCAGAGTTGCGTCACACCGCCAGTCGGCCGGCCAGTATTGTTTTGGCATTGAAAGAAGAAATCGCCGTAACCACTCTTGGTGATCTTTGGCTGGAAACGACGACACAACTGACTGTGATCGATTTATCCATAATTCTCCCATTGGCCTGAACAATCGAAAGGGCCACAATCCAAAGATTGTGACCCTTCTGCGGAACCGCCGTCAGCTCCCTTATAGACCACCGTCTAAGATCAACGCTGTGTGAGCTTTTCAATCATATCGGAGTTGGTCTGAAGAATACGGGCTGCGCCGGAGAATTGCTGTTGGGCACGGATCATTCCTGTCATCTCAATCGTCATATCAACGTTGGATGTTTCGAGTGACCCACTTTGCACTTGACCATAGCCATCGGCCCCACCAATCCCAAAGGTTGGATTACCCGAGTTAACGGTGGGCTCAAACCGTGCCAGGCCCAACGATCTCATTGCCAATGGGTTGGCGAAATTTGCTAGTGCAACCGTCCCAAGCTTTGTAACAGCTTGTCCATACGTTCCGTAAATTGAACCGTCTTTATTAATTTCAAGTGCTGACAGCTTTGAACCACCTTCAGTTTGAAAAGGCACGCTTAGTTTTGAAAGGGGCGCGTTAGGCGAAGGCTGAGTTTCTCCTGAAAACCCCATTACAAACGATCCATCGGTTGAGCGCAGGTCACCGTTCGCGTCCAGCGCAAACTCACCGTTTCGAGTAAAAATTCGGCGATCGCTGATTGCTCCGTCGCTGGTCGGAGGCGCAGTGACAAACAGCCCGCTGCCTGAAAGAGCAAGGTTAAGAGCTCCGTCACGGCTCACAAGGTTGCCTTGTGAAAGGCTTCGGCGCGTGGCCTCAACAGAGCTACCAAGCCCAGTTGACAGACGCCCAACAGACTCAGCTGAAGCTGAACCGTAAAGATCGCTGAAAGATACGTTGCTGCGCTGGAAGGCTGTTGATCCAGCGTTCGCAATGTTGTTCGATATTACCGCCAGTTCGTGCATTGCGGTAGCCATGCCTGATCGAATCGTTCCGTACATGTGTTGGCTCCTTGGACCAATGGATTTGATGGATATCAGCAAGAAGTGTGCCAAGGTTCGCCAGCACGACCGAGAGAGAAGATAAGAGGCTCTACCTCAAATCAGGAAGTCAGTTGAACCGAGCCATAACTACAGTCCAGACTCATAACCAGTAAATGACGATAGCGGCGAGGGCGCATGCCGAGAGGAACAGGATCGGGCATCGATCGTAGCGCGTCGCGACCCTGCGCCAGTCCTTGAGTCGCGCGAACATGTTCTCGATCTTGTGACGCATGCGATAGAGTGCCGCATCGTGTGGGATTTGAACTGTGCGGCTAAGCTTTGACGGGATACACGGAGAAATCCCTAATTCGATCAGGGCGTTGCGGAACCAATCGGCATCGTAGCCCCGGTCTGCCAGCGGAGCACCCGCCTGAGGGATCGTAGGCAGCAACGCCCGCGCGCCGATGTAATCCGAGGTCTGGCCCGCCGAGAGGAACATGTGGATCGGGCGGCCCTTCGCGTCGGCCAGGACGTGCAGTTTCGAGTTGAGCCCGCCTTTCGTCCGCCCGATCAGCCGTCCGCGCCCCCCTTTTGAACCGCGAGGCTTGAGGCCGTCCGGTGGGTCTTCAGATGGGTCGCATCGATCATCACCATCTCGGTGTCCTGCGCCTGGGCCGCCAGTTCGGTCATGATGGTGGCGAACACGCCCATGCGGCTCCATCGCTTCCAGCGGTTATAGAGTGTCTTCGGCTGACCATAGTTTCGTGGCGCATGCCTCCACATCAACCCATTGCGCTGTATGTAGATTATCCCGCTCAGAACCCGCCGGTCATCGACCCTGGGCTTGCCGCGGGATTTCGGAAAGTATGGCCTCAACCGTTCAACCTGCACCTCGGACAGCCAGTACAAATCGCTCATGATCTCTCCCCAATTTGGGAGTATGAATCACGTCGTGAGCCCTCGCTCAAGCAAATTGACCTGCCCCCCGGTCGTCCCTCGTTCATGACGAGAGTCCTTGGGGTTGATAGTGGTCGGTTTCGGGTTGGGCAAGCGCGCCGGGCGCGGAGCCCTCAGATTGCTCAAGCGCTCGGC
>Ga0255109_1000133_pt1 | contig 20156 bp, 20 predicted proteins | sample Law_Miss_RepB_8h_FD_188471 | JGI IMG/M metagenome (GOLD analysis project Ga0255109, IMG submission 188471) | Freshwater microbial communities from St. Lawrence River, New York, United States - Law_Miss_RepB_8h | ecosystem: Environmental > Aquatic > Freshwater > River | place: USA: New York... | reverse complement strand
CGTACCGCTTTAATGGGCGAACAGCCCAACCCTTGGGACCTGCTTCAGCCCCAGGATGCGATGAGCCGACATCGAGGTGCCAAACCTTTCCGTCGATATGGACTCTTGGGAAAGATTAGCCTGTTATCCCCAGGGTACCTTTTATCCGTTGAGCGACCACGCTTCCACAAGCCATGGCCGGGTCACTATGCCCCGCTTTCGCGCCTGCTTGACCTGTCAGTCTCGCAGTCAAGCTCCCTTGTGCCATTGCACTCGACGGCTGATTGCCAACCAGCCTGAGGGAACCTTTGGGCGCCTCCGTTACATTTTAGGAGGCGACCGCCCCAGTCAAACTACCCGCCTGACACTGTTCCTGATCCAGTTAATGGACCCAGGTTAGAGCCCCGTCATACACAGGGTGGTATTTCAACAATGACTCCACGATGACTAGCGCCACCGCTTCCAAGTCTCCCACCTATCCTACACAATGCAGGACAAAGCTCAATATCAAGTTGTAGTAAAGGTCCATGGGGTCTTTTCGTCCTTCCGCAGCTAACGAGCATCTTTACTCGTACTTCAATTTCGCCGGGTCTATAGTTGAGACAGTGGGGAAGTCGTTACGCCATTCGTGCAGGTCGGAACTTACCCGACAAGGAATTTCGCTACCTTAGGACCGTTATAGTTACGGCCGCCATTCACTGGGGCTTAGGTTCACAGCTTCGCCTTTCGACTAACCGTTCCCCGTGACCTTCCAGCATTGGGCAGGCGTCACAGCGTATACAGCGCCTTGCGGCTTCGCACGCTGCTGTGTTTTTGGTAAACAGTCGCTACCCCCTGGTCTGTGCCACCCCCTCACGCTCCGGACGTATGTCCTTCACGCTAATGGGGTCCTCCTTCTTCCGAAGTTACGGAGGTAATTTGCCGAGTTCCTTAACTATAGTTCTCCCGATCGCCTTGGTATTCTCTACCCGCCCACCTGTGTCGGTTTGGGGTACGGGCACCGTAATAACTCACTGCTGGGATTTTCTTGGCAGCATAGAATCAGTGACTTCGCCTGAAACGGCTCGGCATCACGCCTCAGAGTTAATGACCCCAACTCTCATCGGGGTCCTCCTACACGCTTACCCGGAGACAACCATCGCTCCGGTTCACCTATCTTCCTGCGTCCCCCTTCAGTTACCCGCCACCAGCTAGATGGGATCGTCCGAAGACAGCCCCCACGTCGCCAATTTTGGGCTGGACGCGATTACGGTGGTACTGGAATATCAACCAGTTGTGCATCGACTACGCCTTGCGGCCTCGCCTTAGCTCCCGACTCACCCTGGGAGGATTAGCCTTCCCCAGGAACCCTTGGGCTTTCGGCGGAGGGGTTTCTCACCCCTCTCTCGCTACTCATGCCTGCATTCTCACTCGATGGCGCTCCACCCCGGATTCCTCCGAAGCTTCACTGCACCATCGACGCTCCTCTACCGCTCCTACTTACGTAGAAGCCCATAGCTTCGGCTCAGGACTTGAGCCCCGTTAAATTGTCCGCGCAGGACCACTCGACCAGTGAGCTGTTACGCACTCTTTTAAGGGTGGCTGCTTCTAAGCCAACCTCCTGGCTGTCTTTGCGGTCCCACATCGTTTTCCACTTAGTCCTGAATTAGGGGCCTTAGCTGATGATCTGGGCTGTTTCCCTTTCGACCAACGAAGCTCATCCCCCGTGGTCTCACTGCCGTGCTCTGGAGTATCGGCATTCGGAGTTTGGCTGGGGTTGGTAGGCTTGTAGGCCCCCGTACCCATCCAGTGCTCTACCTCCGATACTGAACGCACGACGCTGCACCTAAATGCATTTCGAGGAGAACCAGCTATCACCGAGTTTGTTTGGCCTTTCACCCCTATCCACAGTTCATCACCGCCATTTTCAACTGACGTGTGTTCGGGCCTCCACTAGGTCTTACCCCAGCTTCACCCTGACCATGGATAGATCACTCGGCTTCGGGTCTATAGCATGCGACTGAACGCCCTATTCAGACTCGCTTTCGCTCCGGCTCCCCCTCAACGGGTTAACCTTGCCACATACCATAACTCGCAGGCTCATTCTTCAAAAGGCACGCCATCGTGGCCGGCTTACGCCGACGACACTTTGACTGTTTGTACATCAACGGTTTCAGGTACTATTTCACTCCCCTCCCGGGGTGCTTTTCACCTTTCCCTCACGGTACTGGTTCACTATCGGTCGCCAAGGAATACTTAGACTTATGAGGTGGTCCTCACAGATTCACGCCGGTTTTCACGGTCCCGGCGCTACTTGGGATAACACTCAGAGGCTGCTCATGTTTAAAATACGGGGCTATTACCCACTATGGCTCGACTTTCCAGACGATTCTTATACACGGCTGCTTGGTAACTCTGTGTGAGATCTGGTGTTCTCACTAGTGGTCCCACGACCCCGCGTCAGCAACGCCACCAGGCTTGACACTGACACGGTTTAGTCTCTTCCCTCTTCGCTCGCCGCTACTAGGGGAATCGCGGTTGCTTTCCTTTCCTCAGGGTACTGAGATGTTTCAATTCCCCTGGTTCCCTCCACTGGCCCTATGTATTCAGACCAGGGTAACACTCCATGACGAGTGCTGGGTTTCCCCATTCGGACATCCACGGATCGAAGCTAGGTAGACAGCTCCCCGTGGCTTTTCGCAGTCGCCCACGTCCTTCATCGGTTCTTGGCGCCAAGGCATCCACCGTTGACACTTATTAGCTTAAAAAAACAAGATGCTCGCGCTTGCTCTGCAGTTCTCAAGGAGCTCCCACCGCTTTGTGGCCAACGCAAAGTTGGCCATTTCGACGGCAAGGGTGCCGCATCATTGGCTCGCAAGCCAACGGTTCGCACCGGGAAGAGGGAAAAACTCCCTCAAAACGGAAGAGAAGACAAGAACAGTCGTATCAATCAACAAGGAAACCTAAGCCTCAACAAGTTGACATCTCGACTGAACCGACAGTGCACCAACTGGGAGTGATGTCATCGGGATAACGGGTGTTCTCCAACGACGACATTATTTCTCCTTAGAAAGGAGGTGATCCAGCCACACCTTCCGGTACGGCTACCTTGTTACGACTTCACCCCAATCACCGACCCCACCTTCGACGGCTCCTTCCTTGCGGTTAGGCCACCGGCTTCGGGTGTTGCCGACTTTCGTGGTGTGACGGGCGGTGTGTACAAGGCCCGGGAACGTATTCACCCCGGCGTGCTGATCCGGGATTACTAGCAACTCCAGCTTCATGGAGGCGAGTTGCAGCCTCCAATCCGAACTGAGACCGGCTTTGTGGGATTGGCTTACTCTCGCGAGTTCGCAGCCCTTTGTACCGGCCATTGTAGCGTGTTTGCAGCCCTGGACGTAAGGGGCATGATGACTTGACGTCGTCCCCACCTTCCTCCGAGTTGACCCCGGCAGTCTTCCACGAGTCCCCGGCATTACCCGCTGGCAACATAGAATAAGGGTTGCGCTCGTTGCGGGACTTAACCCAACATCTCACGACACGAGCTGACGACAGCCATGCACCACCTGTGTACGGCCCCGAAGGACACCACATCTCTGTGGCTTTTCCGTACATGTCAAACCCAGGTAAGGTTCTTCGCGTAGCATCGAATTAAGCAACACGCTCCGCTGCTTGTGCGGGCCCCCGTCAATTCCTTTGAGTTTTAACCTTGCGGCCGTACTCCCCAGGCGGGGCACTTAATGCGTTAGCGACGGCGCGGACTCCGTTGGTTGGAGCCCACACCTAGTGCCCACCGTTTACGGCGTGGACTACCAGGGTATCTAATCCTGTTTGCTACCCACGCTTTCGCTCCTCAGCGTCAGTATCGGCCCAGAGCGGCGCCTTCGCCACCGGTGTTCCTCCTAATATCTGCGCATTTCACCGCTACACTAGGAATTCCCCGCTCCCCTACCGAACTCTAGTCACAGTAGTATCGAGTGGCGTCTCTGGGTTAAGCCCAGAGTTTTCACACCCGACTTACTGAACCGCCTACGAGCTCTTTACGCCCAATAAATCCGGACAACGCTTGGTGCCTACGTGTCACCGCGGCTGCTGGCACGTAGTTGGCCGCACCTTATTCTACAGGTACCGTCATTTTCGTTCCTGTTAAAAGCGGTTTACAACCCTAAGGCCTTCATCCCGCACGCGGCGTTGCTGCGTCAGGCTTTCGCCCATTGCGCAAGATTCCCCACTGCTGCCTCCCGTAGGAGTCTGGGCCGTGTCTCAGTCCCAGTGTGGCTGATCATCCTCTCAGACCAGCTACCCGTCGAAGCCTTGGTGAGCCGTTACCTCCCCAACAAGCTGATAGGCCGCGAGACCGTCCCGATCCGGTAACCCTTTCGTCATCCCCCCATGCGAGGGTACGACGACATCCAGTATTAGCAGTCGTTTCCAACTGTTATCCCAGAGACCGGGGTTGGTTTCTCACGTGATACTCACCCGTTCGCCACTAGGTCTTCCCTTGTATTGCTACTCAGTGGACCTCGTTCGACTTGCATGTGTTAAGCACGCCGCCAGCGTTCGTCCTGAGCCAGGATCAAACTCTCCGTCAAGAACTAACTGATAACTATTCGTTCGATTGCTCGATTGAGTCATCATCAGTGCGTTCGACAAGAGCGCAGTACTACCCAGGGGAATGCCCGAGCGTTTGTGTACTGCGATCTGGCGAGTCAAGCCGAAGCTTGACCCATTAATTATATTTTGGTTAAACCGAAGTTCAACCGTTTTGAATTGACAGACAGACTCTCCGTCGGGACATAGCAAGCTAAGCCCTCTCGAATGTCTGCCCGCACTGTGCGTTCAGTCTTCTCTTCCGTTTTCAAGGAGCCTTAGCTCAGGGGCACGCACACTGCGCCGGGCAAGCCCTTAACCAGCGTGTTGGTGCCATGTCCCATCGGCCGTAAACGGCTTTCAGGGGCGAGTTGCAAATCTAGCGCACCGAAATGGTGCATCCAACCTGCGTGTCAGATTTATTTCCGATTTATTTTCGGTTCGTACGGACTTTTCAGTTCGTGACCGTCAAAAGATGGAAATTCGTCTTTCCTTTACGTAGGAGGATAAAGCGGCCGTGCAAGAAATCCACTTCTAGCAGGGACTTTGTTTCTTCGAGGGTTTGGCCGTTCGCTTTAAATCCTTTTTGCGTCAATGTTCGGCGAGCTTCGCCATTTGACGCGGCAAGGCCGGACTGCACCAGGATCGCAATTTGGTCGCCAAGTTGCTCACGGGTCACTTCTGACGCGGGCACCTCGCGGGCCACGACTGCCAAGGCATCGACTGAGGCAGTCGTTGGGTCTCCCCCAAATAAAACCTGCGCGGCTTCGGCGGCGGCTTGCTCGGCTGCGACACCATGCACAAGCGCGGTGACATCGCTCGCTAACGCACGTTGCGCAAGACGCTTTTCGGGCGCCGCGCGGTGCTCGCTCATGAGTGCGTGAATGTCTTCAACGCTACGCAATGTGAGTTGTAACAAAAATCGTTCAACATCTTCATCAGGTAACTGCACCCAGTACTGACGGAACTCGTACGGACTTGTCTTTTCTGGATCGAGCCACAATGCACCGTGTACAGACTTGCCCATCTTTTGTCCATCGCTGCGCGTGAGCAATGGCCATGTCAGTCCGTAACCAGATGTGCCTAGGCGACGCCGAATGAGATCGGTGCCCGCAGTGATGTTGCCCCACTGATCGGAACCACCCATTTGCATTTCAACATTTTCAAACTCGCATAAATGCCTGAAATCATTGGCTTGTAGAAGCATGTAACTGAACTCGGTAAATGAAATACCATTTTCACTTTCCATACGCGCGCGTACAGATTCTTTCGCAACCATTTGGTTGACAGTGAAGTGTTTACCAACATCGCGCAAGAACTCAAGTGTTCCCATTGGCTCAGTCCATGTTGCATTGTCGACCATACGTGCTGCTGCAGTTCCATCAAAGTCGAGAATCTTTTCAAGTTGCTTCTTCACACATGCAACGTTGTGATTGAGCGTTGCACGATCGAGAAGATTGCGTTCTTCACTGCGCCCGCCTGGGTCTCCAACCATTCCGGTTGCACCACCTGCAAGAACAACAGGGCGATGTCCAGCTAGTTGGAAACGGCGCAACATCACTTGCCCAAGAAGGTTGCCGGCATGGAGCGAATCGGCGGTGGGGTCAAAGCCCACGTACACGCCGATTGGTTCCTTACTCAGGCGCTCGACCAAAGCCCCCCGATCGGTTGAATCATGAATGAGGCCTCGGGCTTCGAGATCGTTAAGAAGTTGTTCACCGGTCATTGAAAGAGACATACCTGCTTATTCTCTCAGTTTCGGATACCAAGTTGCTGATCTATTACCGTGAACTCGTGCACGATCTCGCTCAACGCTTCAGCGACTTCGCCAAATCCTTTGACAAAGGTGCCCCGCTGTATAGCCGAATCGCCCAACGGGTGGCCAACGAACCTGCCGTACTCGATTTGATGGCGGTCGCTCCGGTCACCCAGCAGATACCGGTGCTGCTGTTTGCGAGTGCCCATCACCTACTACTTGACCAACGTGATCATGAACTCGCCAAGCATTACCCCAACATCTCGCCCGAGATTGGTAGCGGCGACGCCACCGACCTTTTCGTGACGTTCGTGCTTGAACGAGCCGATGCAATGAAGGAACTACTCGCGACTCGTTCAACTCAAACGAACGAAATTGGCCGATGCAATTGGTTTCTCTTTCCGTTTGCCATGTTGGAAGCTGAAGTTGGCGCACTTGCTCAAGTTGATGTGGGAAGTAGCGCGGGGTTAAATCAACTCTTGTCCAAGATTGCGTACGACATCGCACCCGGAGGACTGATTGGTGAATCCGACTCGCTGACCATCATGTGCGACATCAGCGGGACGCCACCAATTCCGAAACAGGTACCCAATGTCTGTTGGAGCGTGGGTCTTGATGCCAAACCCATCGATGTACGCAACGACGAAGAGGTTCGTTGGCTCGAGGCGTGCGTATGGCCCGATCAGGTTGAGCGCTTTGACCGCTTGAAAAATGCGATCTCACTGGCACGGCATCATGACATTGTTGTTCATCGCGGAGACGCAGTTGACAATGTTGCCCCGCTCATTGAAACCGCCGTATCACATGGTCATCCTGTGGTGACGACAAGTTGGGTCTTGAACTATCTCTCGCCCGAACGCCGAACTGCTTTTGTCAATGAACTTGATCGAATCGGAAGTTCGCGCGATCTGAGTTGGGTCATTGCCGAAAGTCCGTTTGAAACTCCTGAACTTCCTGGGCATGCCGGATCAAATGAACTCATCACCGTCATTACGTTGGTGACTTGGCGTCAAGGAAAACAAAACGTTCAGCGATTAGCCACGACACATCCGCACGGCCACTGGATCAAGTGGGGCGAATAGTTATTTGCCCACTACTTATTTACTGAGTGCGTCTTTGACGAACGCAGGAATTGGTGCTGGTCGTTGTGATGTGGGATCAACGCTGACGTAGGTGATCACTGCATCAAACCGTGATTTACCATCGACTGAACCATTGATCGCCACATCGAAACTGCTATTTCCCCAACGCGAAACTTCACACTTCATGTCAAGCGTGTCACCAAACTTCACGGGCGAATGCCAGGTGAGTTGTGTGGTCTTGAGCATGAAATCAAATCCGACTGCATGAAGATCAGTAAATGTTCCGGACTTCTTCAATTCATCTGCCAGGGCAAATCGCGTCCACGTGTCAACGGCGTCATCGCAATACACGAAATAGTTAGCGTTGAAAACAACTCGCTGCATATCGCATTCGCCATAACGAACTCGAAGTGTGTGCACATACGACATGGTCTTACATCCCTTGCGAGCCAACTCGCACAAATTCGGTCACCGCATCAGCGATCATCTGCACAGCAACAGCAGCCAAGATCATGCCCGCGACACGAGCAAGCAATAACACACCTGTTGGACGCACAATCTTTTGTACGAGTCCACTGAAACGCAAGGCGATCATCGAAATGAACAATGCGACAGCGATGGCCAGCAAAACGGTGGCCGATTCATCAAATCCTTCTGCTTGACCGATGAAAACGATCGTGGCAACAATGGCTCCTGGACCAGCCAACAAAGGTGTTCCCAACGGCACCATCGCGATGGACGTGCGCTGCTCTGGTGTCGCTTCGATGTAGCCATCGTCGCCGCCTTTGCCGTACAACAATTGCAAAGCAACGAGAAGAAGTAGCAAGCCACCAGCGCCTTGCAACGCCGGAACAGACACATGCAAATAGTCGAGAATGGTCTGTCCACCAAAAGCAAATAACACGATGACCAAGAAGGCCGTTCCGATAGCCAGATACGCCGCACGGTGACGCTCTTTTTCTTTCAATTGACGAGTGACTGCCAAGAAGATCGGCACATTGCCTGGCGGATCAAGAATGACCAACATCGTGACGAGCACTTCGCCGAAAAGTCGAAGTGTCATTACTTCTTCCAGTTCGCTACAGCAGTGGCGAACTTCTTGAGTTGTTCAGCGACTGGCTTTGGACCAGCACCACCCGGAGTCGTGCGCATGGTGACACCGACGCCTGGAGCGATGAGCGCTGCCGCCTCGGCCCCGAGTGTTGGTTCTGCGGTCACCAAATCAACCAACGAACCTTCGCCCGCCAATGTGCGTCGCACCAAAGCACCCACAATCGCGTGCGCGTCACGGAACGGTGTTCCGGCTCGCACTAAGAATTCAGCAAGGTCGGTTGCTGCCATCGTGGGAGCATCTGCTGCCATCTTCATTCGTTCAGGGACGAAGCGCGCCGTAGCAATCATTCCGTTCAATGCTGACAAAGCCAATGACACTTGATCCATCGCGTCAAATAGTGGCTCTTTGTCTTCTTGAAGATCACGGTTGTAGGCAAGAGGCAAACCTTTGAGCGTCGTCAACAAGCCGACGAGATCACCGATCACTCGACCAGCTTTGCCACGTGCGAGTTCGGCGATGTCAGCATTCTTTTTCTGCGGCAACATTGATGAACCGGTTGCATAAGCATCATCCAGAACTGCGAAACCGAACTCGTCACTGGTCCACAAGACCCACTCTTCACCAATTCGTGATAGGTGAATTGCGACCATTGAAAGCCCAAACAAAATCTCGGCGACGAAGTCGCGATCGCTCACCGCATCAAGTGAGTTTTCAAATGGACGAGCAAAACCGAGTTCTTGCGCGGTGAAAGATGGGTCGAGAGGCAAGGAAGACCCAGCCAAAGCACCTGCTCCTAAAGGAGAGACATCAGCACGTTTGAGCGCGTCACGTAATCGATCGATGTCACGACCTAACGCCCAACCATGAGCGAGTAGATGATGCGCCAACAAAACTGGTTGAGCGCGTTGTACATGGGTGTAGCCAGGCAAATAGATCGCGTCATCTCCGACACCTGCTTCAGTCGCCCGCGCCAGAAGCGTTTCTTGCATCGTGATGATTCGCTCGATCACTTTCGGAACCTCACGCTTGCACCAGAGCCGCAAACCGGTCACTGATTGGTCATTTCGACTTCGACCCGTATGCAGCTTTGCTCCGGGCGCACCACAAATCTCAGTCACCCGACGCTCAACCGCTGTATGAATGTCTTCGTCGCTCGGTGCGTAAACAAACGCACCAGATGACATTTCATTTTCAACAGTTTGCAATGCGGCGAGAACTGAGTCGCGTTCTTCATGAGTCAAAATCTGGACGTGAGCGAGCCCTTTCACATGGGCCCGTGAACAATTGATGTCGTCTAGCCACAACCGCTGATCAAACGGAAGACTTGCGGTGTATGCCATCAGCTCGTCGGCAGGTCCGCCAGCAAAACGACCGTGCCACAAAGTCTTTGAATCGTCCTGCTTGCTCATGAAACTTTCCTGACTTTTGAGTTTGTTGAGATTCCCGCAAGTTCGCGAAGTTTGTCAGCCATCTTTGCCCCACCGATCTCTTCTGATGCGATACAGAAGATGGTGTCGTCACCGGCAACCGTGCCGATGAGACCGTTCATGCCGCTACGGTCGAGCGCCGAGGCAACAACGTGAGCGCAGCCAGGCGGCGTGCGAACCACAACCATAGGACCGCTGTGTTGCACATCGGCCACCCACTCGCCCATCACTCGTCGCAATTGATCTTCTGGAGCTAATCGAGCTGGAGCGAATTCGGGAATGGCGTACACGGTGTCGCCACCTGGGACGCGCACTTTCACTGCTCCAAGATCTTCGAGGTCACGCGACACCGTCGCCTGAGTTGCACTGACTCCGTTGCCCAACAAGAGTTCAACGAGTTGTGGCTGATTGGTGACAGCCTGCTGTGAGATCAAAGTGGCAATCATTTGTTGTCGTTGCGCTTTAGTGCTCATTTAGTGACCCCCAATAAGTAGGCAAGCACGCCACGAGACGCGTGCAGTCGGTTATGACCTTGTTGAATGACTCGGCTCGCTGAACCATCGATGACGTCAGCTGCTACTTCGTAACCGCGATAGGCCGGAAGGCAATGCATAAAGATTGCCTTTGAATCAGCCTGCGACATCAATGCGGCCGTGACTGCATATGTGCCGAAGATCTGTAAACGCTCAGCCTTCTCTGCTTCTTGACCCATTGAAACCCAGGTATCGGTATGCACAGCGTGAGCACCAGCAACTGCTCGTTGTGGATCGTTTGATTGATCAATGGAGCCACTACCCAAAGCAGCGATGCGCGCTAACTCTTGGTCAGGAGCGTTGTAACCAGTTGGGCAGGCCAATCGATAGCGAGCACCAAGCATCACGCACACTTCGCCAAGCGAACGCGCCACATTGTTGTAATCGCCAACGTAGGCGACTGTCTTGCCTACAAGTGAACCAAATTCTTGAACCATCGTGAGAGCGTCTGCCAGACCCTGAAGTGGATGTGATTCGTCGCTCAACATGTTGACCACAGGAATCGAACTTGAGGCAGCTAAGCGTTGCACGACATCGTGCTTGAAAACTCGGGCTGCGATCAGACCGTGATAGCCCGACATAATGCGCGCAATATCTTCAACTGGTTCACGAGTGTCAAAGCCAACTTCTTCACCGCGGGTATAGACCGGATGACCGCCGAGTTGAACGACGGCGATCTCCATACTGTGACGCGTTCGATTAGAGGGCTTTTCAAAAATGAGCGCAGCGCCCTTGGGCATTCCATCGGCGTGAGCGAGGGGACGACCAAGACTGGCTGGATCTCGTTGTGAGATTTCAAGTACAAACTTGATTTCGTCAACTGTTAAATCGGTGATGTTGAGTAAATGGTTCATTGTTTTCAGGCGATAATGCCGACTCCCTCGGACAAAACTTGAGCGATTGCTGCGATGACTTCATCCATCTCGGCAATTGAAACTGTGATCGGCGGAGCAAGACGTAATGAAGTCGCGTTGACAGCGTTTGTCACGACTCCCCGATTTAACAACTCAAGATAAACGGTCTTGGCATCACGCTTTGATCCAAGTTCGACCGCTCGCAAGAGTCCTTGGCCGCGCACATCCACGACTCCATCTACTTTGGCAAGTTGTTCTGCCAAGTACTGACCCTTGTCGTGTGAAAGCACTGGAGCGTTGATTCGACGCATCTCACCAATGACTGCAGTGATTGCCGCGCCAGCAATTGCCGTACCGCTATAGGTCGAACCATGATCACCTGGTTGAAAGACCGCAGCAACTTCACTCTTGGCCCAACAGGCGCCGACGGGGAAACCGTTTCCGAGAGCCTTGGCCATTGTGACAACATCGGGGACGATGTCGGCATGCTGGAAACCAAACCACTTCCCTGTTCGCGCAAATCCAGTTTGTACTTCATCAACCATCATCAACATGCCACGCTCGTCACACAACTTGCGAATGCCCTGCAGATATTCACGTGAAGCAGGAACGACTCCACCTTCACCCTGAACGGTTTCAATAAGAATTGCCGAAACTGTTGGATCAATCGAGTCAACCAAAGCCTGCATGTCACCGAATGCGACATGACGAAAGCCATCTGGCATCGGATGAAATGGCTCTTGCTTTGCTGGCTGACCAGTTGCAGCGAGAGCGGCCAACGTGCGCCCGTGAAAACTTCCGAAAGCCGACACAACAACATGCCGACCACGACCGCCAAAACGACGCGCCAATTTGAGAGCAGCCTCATTTGCTTCGGCGCCACTGTTGCACAAGAAAACTTGACCATGTGCACCCGATGCTTCAAACATCAATTCGTTTATCGCAATTGCAGCTTGTGTCGCAGCAGGATTCGCAAAGAAGTTACTGACATGCAACAGAGTTGATAGTTGCTGTGAAATTGCATCGGCGATCACTGGGTTGCTATGACCAAGCGAAACAACCGCGATACCCGAAAGGAAATCGAGATAACGCTTGCCATTGCTGTCCCACAGTTCGGTACCGAGTCCCTTTTCAAACATCACTGCCGGTGCACCAAAAACGGGCATAAACGGGCAGTACTGATTAGGAGCAGTCGAGAAAGTATGCGCACTCATGATGCTTGTCCCGCCTTTCGGTATGAACTTTCAACCATCGTGCCGATTCCGGAATCGGTGAAGAGCTCAAGTAACAACACGTGTGGAATCCGTCCGTCCAAAATGTGTGACCGCTTGACACCATTACGCACGGCATGAACACAACTTTCAACCTTCGGAATCATTCCGCCAACAATCGTGCCATCGGCCATGAGCGCATCAAGCTCGTCAGGAGTCGTCTGTCGAATCAAACTGCTCGGATCGCTCACGACCTTTCGCAGACCTTCGATATCGGTGAGGTACACCAGCTTTTCTGCGCTTAGTGCTTCAGCAATTGCCCCAGCAACTGTGTCGGCATTGATGTTGTACGCCTGACCATTGGCATCGACGCCAATAGTTGCAATGACCGGGACGAATTCATCGTCAAGGAGCCGTTGCAGAATTGCGGGGTTGATCTTTTCAACGTCACCCACAAATCCGAGTTCAGGATCTTTGGGTGTTGCGGTAATAAGAGTCGCATCTTCGCCACTCACACCAACGGCAAAACGGCCATGCACGTTGATCGCGGCAACGATTTGTGGATTCACTTGTCCGCTCAAGACCATTCGCGCGATATCAACAGTTTCGGCATCAGTGACGCGCAAACCATTCTTAAATTCAGTGGTCTTCCCGAGTCGAGTCATGAGATCGCTGATTTGCGGTCCGCCACCATGAACAACGACGGGCTTTAACCCAACGAGGCGCATCAACACAATGTCTTCAGCAAAAAGTGCGAGCGCGTCGGATTCAGTTGCTCCGGCCAACGCGTTACCGCCGTACTTGACAACCACGACCTTGTTGGCGAATTTGCGAATATAGGGCAGAGCCTCAATGAGAACAGCCGCCCGCGACTCTGGAGCCAATGCGCTTGATGAATTTTGGGTACTCACGGGTAAACCCCAATCGAAGTCAGTCCAGAAGTCTCTGGAAGTCCAAGGGCAACATTGGCGGCCTGTAATGCTCCGCCCGATGCGCCCTTACATAAGTTGTCTAATGCACTGATTACGACGACGTAGCCAGTGCGTTCGTCATAGCGAGCGGTGATGTGTACTGCGTTCGAACCAAGCGTTGCCTTAGTTGACGGCGACTCAGAACGAACAACCACGAAAGGCTCGTTGGCATAAAAGGTCTTCAGGGCGTCGAGCAACGATTGTGTCGTGATTAATGAACCATTAACTGGTCGCGCATAACACGTGGCCAGAATTCCTCTGTTCATCGGCGCCAAGTGCGGCGTGAACAACAATTCGGCGCCGATTTGTTCTTGCATCTCGGGGGTGTGCCTATGGTCAAGTAGTCCGTAGGCATTCATATCTTCATTGACAGTTGTGAAGTTATTGTTTTGCTTGGGCACACGTCCGGCACCCGAAACTCCACTGGCAGCATCAACGATGATCCCAGATTTCTGAATCAGACCCAACCGCACGAGTGGTGCAAGTGCCATCGTCGCCGCGGTGACGTAACAACCTGGTGTTGCGACAAGTTGCGCGCCAACAAGTTCTTGACGATGCAATTCGGGCAGACCATAGACCGCTTTCTTCAACAACTCGGGTTGATCATGAGTGAAGCCGTACCACTGCGGATACGCCGAGGCATCTTTCAATCGGTAGGCGGCCGACAGGTCGACCACACATCCAACTTTGCCCACAAGTGTTGGGGCCAAAGCCAAACTCGCCTCGTGAGGCAGGCCCAAAAATGCGACATCGGCGCCATCGATCTGTTCGGCCAGTGTCTCGGGGTTTGAGTCTCCAAACACCAAATCGGGGTAATGCGCTGCCAGGTTGGGATACAGCGAGGCAACCGCAGTGCCAGCTTGGCTATCACCGGTCGCTGCTACGAGATCGAGGCCGGGATGGCCAGCGATCAGGCGCATCAGTTCAACCCCGGTGTAGCCCGAGGCCCCAATAATGGCCACTTTCTTGTGGTTGGTTGTCTGGCTCATAGTCACAGCGCAAGATCATACGGACTTATGCATAGAAATACAACGATACTTCAGCCAGGAGGGCTACCAGCCCGTGTATCTGGCGTGAGAACATGGGGCTATGGCCAAGTCGCGTGGGTTCGCACTCCCCTCAACCAAGGGTCGCATCCTGGTGGCGGCGCCTCCCCTGACCGATCCCAACTTTGACCGCACCGTCATTTACATGCTCGAACACAGTGAAGGCGGGGCGCTTGGAGTTGTTCTGAATCGACCAAGCGATGACATTGATATTGAGTTTGATCTGTGGGACGCATTGGTCGCCCCACCCAATGAACTCTTTAGCGGTGGCCCGGTTGACCCCAAGGCCTTAATCGGACTCGGAGTTGTTCCGGGCAAAACTCCTGATGGTCAAATTTTCGTATCGATTGATTGCGTGGCTCCCGTTGATCTTGATAGCGATCCCACAACGGTTGATCCACGACCGTCGATGGTGCGCATCTTTCATGGCTATTCGGGATGGGGACCGCAACAGCTTGATGTCGAACTTGAAGGCGGCGCATGGATTGTTCTGAACGCTTTAGTGACCGATGTGTTCACCGATCAACCAGAAGAGTTGTGGCAGGCCGTGTTGCGTCGTCAAAAAGGTGAAGTGAGTTGGCTTGCCGAATGCCCAGCCGATCCAATGCAGAATTAGGTAGTTCTAGTTACCGGAGTTGGGCGCCGAGTTTGTTGGCTCCGGCAATGCACTTATCGCGCACTGCGGCAACATCGGCATCAGTCAACGTGCGATCGTGAGCCTGTAAACGCAAACGGAAAGCCAAGCTTCGTGAATCGCCAGCATCCTTTGAGCGATACACATCGAACAAAGCGAGATCAACAAGCAATGCACCCGCACTTTGACGCAACGACTTTTCAACCTTCTCAGCGCTGACCGAAGTCGGCACTGTAAAAGCCAAGTCGATATCGCTCGATGGATAACGACTTGTCGCTTTCCACTGCGAAACCTTGGGTTCGACTTCAAGCAATCGCGACAGGTTCAGTTCGAGAACGGCAACACGCTGCGTGATGTTGTACGCATCTAAAACATCTGGATGAATTTCGCCAACGAATCCAACTGCATCTTTGCCAACCGATAAAGTGGCTGATCGCGTTGGGTGCAAACCAACGGGAACATTCGACTGATCAAGACGCGCTCCCCAACCCATAGATCCAGCGAGTTCACGCCATACCGCAACAGCCTGTGGTGCTTCGGCTCCGGCGATCACGACACCGAGCGATTCATACTCGGCGGGCAACACATCGCTGCTCGTCGGATATACGTGACCAACTTCAAAGAAGCTCACGCCCGAACGACGGTGTGATTCGTTGAAAGCAATGGCCTTTAACAGACCAGGCCGTAAAGACGTACGTAATACATCGTCTCCGACCACTAATGGGTTAACCAAGCGCACGGCTTCGCTCGGCAAGCCAGCATTCTGCAGATCGCCGTCAGTCAAGAACGGATGTGGCATGGCCTCGTTGAAACCAAGACCCAACAAAATTTCACGAACACGTCGACGTCGTTGCTGGACAACCGTCAAGCCACCAGGTTGAGTTGACTTTGGAACCGTCTTGCCAAGATTGTCGTAACCGAAATGACGTGCGACTTCTTCGACGATGTCGATTTCGAGAGTGCAGTCGGGTCGCCACGATGGAACAGTCACCGTCACCGAGTCACTTACGACAGCACAATCAAAGCCAATGGGTTCGATGAGTGAACGGATCTGCTCAGCAGTAAATGTGGAACCAAGTAACGCACTGACACGCTGCGACCGAACCGCAATGACGGTCGGCGCAGGAATTGATGAACTACGAGCATCCACCATGCCTTCGTGAACCACGAGGTCTGGACAGGTGAGCCGCAATAGTTCAACGAAGCGCGCAATTGACTGATCAATACCGAACGGGTCCATGCCACGTTCGTTCCGAGCAGATGCTTCAGTGCGCAAGTTGAGTCGAGCGACCGACTGCATGATCCCAACGGGTTCAAACCAGGCGGTCTCAAGAGCAATCGTGTGAGTTGAATCGCTGATCTCAGTGTTTTGGCCGCCCATGATGCCAGCGATGCCAATGGGGCGATCAGTTGCATCACAAATCAACAGATCGTCTTGCGTCAATGAACGCTCGACGCCATCAAGCGTGATCATTGTTTCGCCCTGAGCAGCTAGACGAATTTTGAAGCCTCCGCCACCCAAGGTTGCGAAATCATAGGCGTGATTTGGCTGATTCGTTTCGAGCATGACGTAGTTCGACACGTCAACCACGTTGTTGATTGAACGCATGCCAGCAGCTGCGAGACGACTGACCATCCAATCAGGTGATGGCGCAATACGAATCCCGCTGATGATGATCGTCGTGAAACGAGCGCAACGATCGCCAGCAACAATTTCAACCGGGGCAGACTTTGATGGTCCAGCAACAGTCAACACTGGATTGCTCTTGGTAAAAGGAACTTTCAAACGTGCGGCCAGGTCACGAGCCACGCCAATCTGTCCGTACGCATCGGGACGATTGCGCAAAACATCGATGTCGTACACGATCTCTTCGGCCAACCCGAGCGCTTGACCATACGGAACGCCAATGGGTGTCGACGGATCCATGATGAGAATTCCGCCATGGTCATCGCCAAGACCAAGTTCGCGAGCCGAGCAGCACATACCTTCGCTTGGAATACCAACGATGGGTTTTGTTTCGATCAAGCGGCCGTCAGGCATTGCAGTTCCGGGAGTTGCCCACGGGATGATGTCGCCGGGCTGCATATTGAAAGCTCCACACCACACATGGTGTTCAGTGCCGTCGCCGTTATCCAGAAACACGCGATGAACTTTGGCAGCATCGGGATGACGTTCGGTCTTAATCACTCTTGCGGTAATGACACCCGCAACGGTCGCTCCAACTTTGTCAATACTTTCAACAGCAAGACCAATATCGGACAAGGTAAAGGAAATTGCGTCGACGTCATCGGGCAAATTGGCCAGATCTCGAATCCATGAATGAACAACCTTCATCATGCGTCCTTAAAACTGCTCAATGAATCGAATGTCATTGGTATACATCTCACGAACATCGCCAACGCCATGGCGCTCTTTAGCCATACGGTCGATACCGAAACCGAATGCAAAACCACTCCACTCTTCGGGGTCAAGACCGCCAGCGCGCAACACATTTGGATGCACCATTCCGCAGCCACCAAGCTCGAGCCAATCGCCCTTTGGTGTCCGAATATCAAACTCGGCCGACGGTTCGGTGAAAGGGAAATAACTCGGACGCAAGCGACTTGTAAATCCGGGTCCGAAGAACGCTTGGGTAAACGCTTCAATGGTTCCGGCAAGATCGGCCAAGGTGATTCCGCGATCAATCACTAAACCTTCGATTTGATGAAATACCGCAAGGTGCGTTGCATCGGTTGTTTCGTTACGGAAAACGCGGCCCGGCATGATCATGTAAATCGGCGGAGCAACATTTTGCATGACGCGGATTTGTACTGGCGATGTGTGCGTACGCAACACTGTGCTGCCAGGTTGACCATGATCGACGTAGAAGGTGTCGTGCATACTGCGCGCCGGATGCGACGGTGGCATATTGAGTGCTTCAAAGTTGTACCAATCGGTTTCAACTTCGGGGCCTTCGGCTACTTGGAAGCCCAGACCAACGAAAACATCTTCAAGTCGTTGCCAGGCTTGCGTGACGATGTGGGCTTTACCCCGACCTGGTGCGTTGAAATGTTCAGTGAGATCGAGCGCTTCAGCAGCAAGTTGAACATCACGTTCGGCACGACCCAACAACGCTCGGCGCGCATTGAGAACTTCTTCGACAGCCAACATCGCCTCGTTGAGCGATTGGCCCGCTGCCTTCTTTTCATCAACCGTCTCCAGTTTGCCAAGCCCAGTCTTCAACAAAGCCAAAGGGCTTTTCTTACCCAACAGATCGGTGTCGAGAACGCGAAGCTCGTCAAGCGTTGAAGCTGCAGCAATGCTTTGCTCAGCGGCAATTCGAGCGGCGGTAATTTCAGAAATCATGACATCTCTACGGTACTTGAACCCGATCGTCGTTGACGAGCAACTTCAAAGCACAACACCGTCGCGGCCATCGCGACATTCAGGCTTTCAGCTTGTCCGACATGCGGAATACTGACCCACTCGTCTACCGCCGAAGAATCACTCATGCCGTGGGCTTCGTTGCCCAACACCACGGCCACACGTCGGGTGCAATCAACCGACGTGTATTCGCGACCAGTGTGCGATGAAGTACCGAGGCGAATCAAACCTGCTCGAGCCACATCTTCAAGGGTGGCCTTTTCGACAATAGGCAAGCGGAAAATGCTGCCCGCGGACGCTCGAACAACTTTGGGATTGGATGGATCAACAGATCCGGGGGTGAGAACAAGAGCATCAGCCCCCGATGCTTCGGCCGAGCGCAGCATGGTGCCGAGGTTGCCAGGGTCAGAGACTCCATCGGCCACAAGAACAAACGAAGCAGTTGCCAAAACATCGAGTAAAGCGAATCGTCGAGCCACGACGGCAATGATCGGTTGCGGCGCTTCAGTCGTCGCCACTTTCTCCATCACACCTGGAGCGAGGTAATGAACACTGCCCGCTCCGTCAATGGGATCGGCCCCAGGAGCAAGGTATTGACTTTCGACGGTCCAGCCAGCGGCGACAGCTTCGGCGACTAAAACAGCGCCTTCAACGATGAATGCACCTTCGTCGTCACGCGAACTGCGGCGCCCCGCAAGGCGCCGCAGTCGTTGAATACTTGGATTACTGAGAACCAGTTCGTGGTTCAGAGGACCTCGCTCAGGCGAGAGCAGCCTTAGCGGCTTCGCACAAACGACCGAATGACGCGAGATCGGTCACGGCCAAATCGGCGAGGATCTTGCGGTCAACTTCGATACCAGCCTTGTTCAGACCGTCGATGAAACGGCTGTAGCTGATCTCGTGCAAACGACATGCTGCGTTGATGCGTTGGATCCATAGGCGACGGAATTCGCCCTTCTTTGCACGACGGTCGCGGAATGCATACTGACCAGATCGCATGACCTGCTCATTAGCAGCGCGGACTGACCTGCTCTTATTACCGTAATAGCCCTTGGCGCGTTCCAATGTCTGCTTACGACGCTTCTTAGAACCGACTGCACGCTTAACTCTGGCCATCGGACTCCTCCTTCTTTCGTTCTTAACTAGTTACGTAAATGGGTGGGTAAAACTCAGCGCTCGCCGAGGAGACGCTTGATCTTCTTGATGTCACCGGAGTGCACATCGACCATGCCGTCAAGACGGCGGGTACGAGTGGACGGCTTCTTTTCGAACAAGTGCTGACGGTTCTGCTGCAGGCGGCGAATTTTGCCGGTGCCTGTCTTACTGAAACGCTTTGCTGCTGTTTTGCTGGTCTTCATCTTGGGCATTGCAATGTCCTTTGTTCAAGGTTTTCAGATCGAGTGATTTATTCTTCAGAATTTTCAGTTGTATCGGTCGCCGGGGCGGTCGTTTCAATCACAGGAGTTTCGACTGAAGTTTCGGTAGGAAGAATGTCGGCTTCAGTTGCTGGACTTTCGGCAACAACTGGCTTTTCTTTCTTCACCGGCTTCTTATCGGGAACAAGCACCATGGTCATGCTGCGTCCTTCAAGGCGAGCTTGTGTTTCCACTTTGCCCACACTCAAAATTTGCTCAATGACATCGTCAAGAATTTTGCTTCCTAACTCTGGGTGAGCC
>Ga0255109_1000126_pt1 | contig 20382 bp, 7 predicted proteins | sample Law_Miss_RepB_8h_FD_188471 | JGI IMG/M metagenome (GOLD analysis project Ga0255109, IMG submission 188471) | Freshwater microbial communities from St. Lawrence River, New York, United States - Law_Miss_RepB_8h | ecosystem: Environmental > Aquatic > Freshwater > River | place: USA: New York... | reverse complement strand
ACCTTGGCTTCGCCGGTGAGGTCAAGGCCACCGGCAAAACTGCCGCCGATGGTCAGGACGCCGGAACCAAGTTCACCATCGACCCGAATCAGGCCGGTGCCGCTGGAGGCGGTGAAGGCGCCGGTGGCGAGCGTCGCCGCGCCGCTGCCCTGTTTGATATCAAGGAAGCCGCCCTTGAGGGTGATCGGGCGGCCGCCGAGGATGCTGCCGTTCGCGGATTCGACAATGAGGTGGCCGGCCTCGATCTCATAGGACGAGAAGACCGCCGCCGTCACGCTGGCGGTCCGGCCATCGAGGTAACCCGCGCCGGTCTTGATGAAGCGACCGGCGGCCGTGACGCCGGCGACCGTGCCAAAGAATTCCTCGGGCGCGTTGTAGGAGCCACCGACCGCACGCACCGCGACGGAGCCCTGGTTGGCCAGGACCGCGGAGCTTTGGGCGAGGGTGAGGGTCTTGGAGCCGAAAGCGGGCCGGACCTCGATATGTCCGGCTTCGGTGGACGTGCCGACAGCGAGGGTGTTGGTGGTCGCGTGGGAGAGGGGGTCCAGGAAGTCGGTCGCGAAAGTAGGCGCCAAGAACGAGGCGCGCGCCGGACCGACCAGCGTCAGGTCGGTGTTGATATAGCCGGAAGCGACGACGCCGAGCATCGTGGTCGGCAGGTTCTGGCGCAGCGTGACGGCCTGGGACGCCGCGGCGCTTCCGGGTGCCGGGGAGAAGGCCAGGGTGGAACCGGCGGAACCCTCGACGCCGACGACCTCGCTCTGGCCGTTAGTCCAGAGCGCGACATTGCCCTGCAAGCCGATCGAGCCCAGTTGCGGCACGGAAGTCAGCGCCACGGTGGCGCCGGTGCCGGCGTTGGCGAGGATGAGCGAGCTGCCGGCGGCGGCGGTCACCTGGGAGCCCAGGGCGCGCTCGGTGCCGTCGCCCAAGGCGATTTCCAACGTGGTGTTGGCGGCCAGGTTGGCGGTGAAGATCCCGGTGGTGAGGCTGTTGGGGACCGCGTTGATCAAGGTGATCGACGTGCCGATTCCGTTGGCCCGGCCGTCGCTGACGCGGAGCTTGCCGCCTTGGACGACGTAGTTTTCGGCGGTGTTGCCGGGGTTGGTCAGCCGGACTTCCCCGGCCCCGGTCTTGAGGATGGTGCCGCCGGCCGTGCCGGTGCCGACGCCGGTGCTGTTGACCTGGCCGGCGTACGTCCATGCCAGCGTCGGGTTGTCGTTGTTGAAGCCGATGGTGGCCCCATCGTCGACGGAGAGGTTGGCCGTGCCGAAGCCGGCCTCGCTGCCGATGAGGGTGCCGGCATGCACGTTGATGGCACCGATGAGGTTGGCCGTCCCGAGGCGCGCGAGGTTGAAGGTGCCGGCTCCCAGCTTCTCGATGATAGCGCCGCCCACGATGCTTCCGCGGTAGACCGCGATGGTGGCGGCGGAGACATTGATGGTCAGGACGGAGCCCGTGCCGTTGATGGTCGAACTGGCGTCGCCCGCCACGTTGGCGAGGTCCTGGCGGAAGCCGGAGACATCCAAGGTCGTGTTGATGCCGAGGTTCACGGCCGAGGCCGTGGTGAAGGTCGCCGCGGTGTTCAGCTTGAGCGTGCCACCCGTGAGGTTAACCGCGCCCGTGAGGGAGAGCGGGACGTCGAGCTGCAGGAGACCTCCGCCGGTCTTCTCGAAGTTGCCTGCGCCCTTGATGTCGCCCTGATAGAAGGCGTAGTCACCGCTGCGCGCCACGGTGGTCGCGGCGCTGAGCGTGAGGGTGTTCGCGTCGACGATGGCGGCGATGGTGCCGAGCAGCACCGGGGAGCCGGCCACGGTGTTGTCGTAGACGCGCATCCCGGCCTGGAGGCCCGCCGTGTTCGCGGACACCGAGGTGCCGGCGGCCGCCTGGGTGGCGGCGCGGCTGACCTGGGTGCCGTAAGTTTCGGCGCCGACGACGCCCTGGGTGGCGACGGCGGTCGTGGGTAGGTCCAAGGTCAGCGAATCCGTCCCGACCGCGACGACCACGGAGCCGGCGGCGATGCCGGCGCCAGAGACGCGCTGGCCGACGTAGAAGCCGGCGGCGGAGGCGACAGGGACGACGGTGCCGGCCAGCAGCTGGGTGCCGGTAGTGGCCGCGACCTTGTCGGCGAAGGTGGTGCCGGCGGCGACGTCGATCGTGCCGAAGAGGGTGCCATCCTTGGGCAAGGCGTTGACGACGACCTTGCCGGCCAGCACGGACATCGTGCCGGTGGCGGTGAAGCTACCGCCGATGGTGAGGGTGCCGGCGCCGGTCTTGGAGGTGTTGCCCGGGCCGCTGATCGAACCGGTCCATGCCAGGTCGTTCGGCGTGTTGAGCTGGAAGTTCGTGCCGGCGCGGACGTTGACGATACCGCCAGTGATGGAGGAGAGATTGCCGGGGTTGAACTGGACGGAGCCCTCGACGATGTCGATGCGGCCGGTGGACCAGCCGGTGGTCGTGTTGATCACGAGGGTGCCCGCGCCGAGCTTCTCGAAACCGCCGACACCGGCGATGGGTCGGTTGAACTCCAAGATGCCGGTATCGACGTTGATGGCCAAGGAGCCCAGCGTGCCGATGTTGATGCTCGAGGTGTTGGGCAGCGAGCCGCCGTTGATCTGGAGGACGCCGCCTTGGATGTTGGTGGCCCCGGAGTAATTGTTGACGCCCGCGAGGATCAGCCGCTCCGGCCCGATCTTGGTGAGGCCGCCGGTGCCCGTGATGTCGCCACGGAAGGACAGGACCTGCTGGTCGGCGACGGTGAGGACGCGGACGCTGCCGGTGGCCGCGGCGGTCAAGGCCTGACTGAGGGTGACGCCAGCCAGGCCGGTCACCACGCCGGACGAAGCCGCCTGCAGCGCGTTGCTCAGGGTGATGCTGGCGTTGGGCGCGATCGCGGTGATGACCGTGTTGGCGGGGATGCCGACGCCGGTGACGATCTGACCGACGGTCAGCCCGGCGGTGTTGGTGGTGGGCAGGGTGGTTTCGCCGGCGAGGATGGTTCCCGTGAGGGTGGCCGAGCCCGCGGCGAGGATGCTGGTGATCGCAGCGCCGGCCGGAATACCGGTGCCGAGGATGGTGCGGCCTTGGATGAGCCCAGTGACATCGGCCAGGGCGAGGGTGGTGCCACCTTGGGCACCGGCCACGACGGTCCGGACGACCTGCTCACCGAGCGTAGAGGCCAGGTAGCCCACGGTGTTCTCGCGCGACATCCCGGTAACGGGGAGGTTGGTGAGGTCGCCGGCCGACTGGAAGCTCAGCGGGGTGTCGAGCGTGAGGACGTTGCCGTTGATGCCGGTGATCACGGAGCCCGGCGTGATGCCGGAGCGGATCGCCAGCTCGCCAGTCGCGGGAGCGAGCAGGTTGGTGTCGAGGGTGACGGTGTTGGTGGCGGTATCCAGGCCGATAATCCTCGCGCCGGTCGGGATGCCGGTCAGGACCGTCAAGGTGCCGCTGGTGGCGGCGGTGGTGCTCGCGCTGAGCAGCACGTCGTTCCCCGCGAACCCGGTGATCGTGGTACCCGCCGGGATACCGACGCCGGTCACCATCTGGCCGGCGGCCAGACCGGTGGTATCGGCGACGGTGACGAAACCCGCGTTGATGGCGCCGGGGACGAGGGACTTGCGGAGGGCTTCGGAATAAACGGTCTGCCCGACGGCGAGCTTGGACGCGTCGGCGACGACGAGGGTGGGCTGGGAAGCGGTCAGGCGGCCCGCGGCCTGCGCGGTGAGCACGTTGCTCAGGGTCAGCGTGTTCGTCGCGAGGTCGATGCCGACAATCGTGGTGCCCGCCGGGATGCCCGTCGCGACGGTGAGCAGGCCGGAAGAAGCGGCGGTCAGGGGGGCGCTAAGGTTCACCCTATTGCCGACGACGCTCTGAATCGTGGTGCCGGCCGGGATGCCAAGGCCCGTCACGGTCTGGCCCGCCGCGAGGTTGGCGGTATTGCCGACCGTGACAAAGGAAATGACCGCCCCCGCGGCGGAGGAGTTGTTGATCGGCTTGACGATGGGAATCGTCCCGATCGCCTGGCCCGGCGAGAGGTTGGTCACGTCAGCCAAGGTGATCGTGGGGGTGAGGGCCGCGCCGGCGCCGATCTGGCGGATGAAGAAGTCACCCGACCCGACGGACGCCGTCGGGTCGATGCCGTTGACCGGGGAGCCGGCGCTGAGACCGGCGACGCTGGCGAGGCTGACCGTGTTGGCGCCCGCGGCGCCCCACGGCAGGGTGATGGTGGCGTTGACCGAGGGGGTCGTCTGCAGGTAGAATGCGGGATTGGCGTCCGGCGAGGTCCCGGGGAAGTTGGTGAGTGCGGCGTTGAGCTCGGCGATCTGGCCGGTCGTCTTGCCGACGATCAAGGTGCCGCCGTTGAGGTTGATGGTCGACCCGGCCTGGCCGAAGAGCGACCCGACGGTCTGGTTGCCCGTGGCATTGAGGGACGCACCGGCGAGGAGCACGAGGCCGGCGGTGTTCTGGATGCTGTTCGTGCCGGTGAGGGCGAGGGCGCCCTGCTTGACGACGGTCGCGCCGTAGTAGGCGTTCAGGCCGGAGAGGGTCAGGGTATTGGCACCCTGCTTGACGAGGTTGCCCGCGCCCGTGATCTTGCCTTGGTAGGTCGTGGCGGCGTTCTGATTCAGGGTGACGCTGCCGCGGCCGAGCTCGATGCGGGTGTTGGCGTCGCCGACGAGGTTGTTGACGCGCTGCGTGGTGTCGTTGAAGCGGATGGTCGTCTCGTAGCCCAGGCCGCCGTTCACGTCATTGTCGCCGATGCCCGAGGAGAGCACGATGGAGGAGGCGTTCACGAACGTGTTGTCCTGGCCGAAGGAGAAGGCCAGCGTGATGCCGTTGCGGACGACGAGGGCGCCGTAGAAGAGGTCCTGGCGGTTGTAGACGTCGATCACGCCGAGCTGGCCGTTGCCGATCGTGGCGTTACCGGAGCGGGTGTTGACGATGTTGTCCGTCGGGGCCACGGTCAGGACGGAGCCGGCGGCGCCGTTGATCTGCGCCCGGAGCGTACCGGCGTTGTTCTGGACGATGGAGAGGGTGCCGGCGGCGCCCAGCACGACGCGGCCGTAGCCGAGGCTCTGCACGTTCGCGATGATCTTGCCGCCGTTGACGTCGATCTGGCCGATGGTCGAGCTGGTGCCCATCAGCGCGAGCGCGCCGACGCCCTGCTTGTCGAACACGCCTTGGCCGCCGTTGATGCTGCCGGTGAAGTAACCGTCGAGGTTCGCGTCCTGGATGACGACAAGGCGCTGGTTCGGCGAGACGTCGATGCGGGAACCGGTGCCGGGACCGGCGTCCCAGAGGTTGACCGCGGCTTCCGCGAAGAGGGCCTGCAGGTTGCGGATCGTCTGGTTACTGCGGACCTCCAGCACGGGAGCGCCGCCGGCGGGGAGGTAGCCCGGACGCCATTCGGTGCCGCCGGCATCGTCGGTGGCGGAGTTGAATTCCGTCAGCGTGGTCTGCCCAGTCGGCGAACCGCCGATGAGGTTGACGGAGGCGGCCTGGCGGAGGGCGAGGCCGTTGGGGTCGTTGAGCACGAGGTCGCCGCCGGCGATGAAGACGTCGCCGGTGAGACGGCTGCTGTTCAGGATAGTCAGCTGACCGGTGCCGGTCTTGAAGAGGCGACCGGCGCCGTCGATGCGACCGATGGAACCGACCATGCCAGCATCGAAATGGGCGTTGAGGGCGTAGTCGGCGTCCTTGCCGACCTCAAGGACGGTGTTGACGTCGGACCCCTCGTTGCCGCTCACGAAGTCGACCAAGGTGCCAGCGTAAAGGTTATGGACGAAATTCAGGCGGAAAACCAGCGGCGAGGAGGGATTGCCCAGCTGGCCGTCGCCGAGCTGCGGGCCTTGGCGGACGACGTTGTAAGGGGTGTTCTGGAAGCTGAGCGTGGAGTTACCCTGCACCAGGACGGCCTTGGCGCCGACCATCCGCGACGTGAAACCCGCCGGGGCATTGCCGCCGTAGTTCGCCCACTGGTTGAGGTAGCCGCTGACGACCAGCGAACCTTGGTTGACGATGGCGATGCCCGAGAAGGCGCCCTGGGCGCGCAGGTCGTTGGGCAGGTTGGAGTTGTTCGTGAAGGTGTTGTTGCCGAAGTAGTTGATATCCTTGAAGGCATCGTACTGGAGGGTACCGCCGCCGGTCTTGATGAACAGGGGGACCACGTCGGCGATCGCCAAGTCGGTCACCGGGAAGGCGGTGATCGAGGTGAAGTCGTCGCTGAGTAGCTTGATCTGGGTGGTCGCGGCCACCTGCTGGTTGACGATGAGCTGAGTGCGGACGCCGCCGCCGGGCTGGCTGAGGTTCAGCGAGGTGATCGTGCGGGTCAGCTCCTGGATCTGCGTCGGGCTCGGCAAGGAGCCCGGCGCGCTGAGGTTGGTCAGGTTGACGATGCCCGTGAGGGGCGCGCCGACGAGCACCTGCGCCGGGTTGTTCTGCGGCACGGCGTAGTTGACGGTGACGTCGGCCCGGGCGAGGGGGGCGGCCGCGAGGGCGGCAGCCAGGACGAGGAAGCGGCGGGAGAGTTTCATTGCGGAAAGGAAGTGAGCGGGACGATCAGAAGCGACGGCGGTAGCCGGCCTCGAAGCCGGTGGTCTGGGTGGAGCCGGCCTTCTCGAGCGAGATCGTCAGGTAATAGGCCGTGTCAGGGTTCGGGCCGAACGTGAACGACGGCACGACGCGGACGCCGGAGCCGGCGGCGACATTGGTCTTGGTGTTGAAGGCACCGACCCCGCCGAAATTGGCCTCGATGTCGGCCGTCTTCCCCCCGCCCACTTCAGCGAAAGCCTCGAGGTCGAAGGCGAACTTGATCATCTGGCCCTCGTGGACGGACAGCCAGGCGATCCCCGTGCCGGTGGAGGCGCGGGCCGACGTGTAGTCGTAGGAACTAACGCTCAGGGAAGACGGGTCATTGGACCGGCTGCCATTGGTTTCGATGAACGACTTGCCGCTGACGCGGACGAGGTCGAGGCCGACGAACGGGGTGAAGTTGACGCCACCCTTGGTCGCCAAACCCGCGCCGAGGCGGGCGAAGGCGCCGTAAGACATCGCCGAGGGCGAGCCGCGCTGCGTGCCGAGGAATGTGACGCGCTCGGAGGTGTTCGTGCTGTTGCCGAAGGAGACGCCGGCGTCGAGGTAGACGGTGTCGCGACGCTCGCCTAACATGCCGGAGAAGAAGGCGGTGGCGCGGAAAGCGTTGCCGGAGACGGACCCAGCGCCTTCGGCGAGGGTGCTGGTGGTGCGGGAGGCGCCGAGAGTTACGCCGGCCACGGACCACGGGTTGAGGTCCTTCATGTAGCCGCCGAGGAGGCCGGTGAGGGTGGAGTTGAACGGCGGCGCGCCCGCGCCGGACCCGCCCTGGAAGCGCGTCGAGGTGGCCTCGACGAAGAACTCGTTGTAGTAGACGCTGTAACCCGCGCGGTCGTAGCGGCGCTGGTCGAGGCGACGCTGGAGGGCGTCGGTCTCGGCGCGCTGCTCGAGGGCGACGGTCGCCGGGATGGCCGACAGGGAGGCGGGCTGGAGCGAACGAATCGAGGTGGCGAGCGTCGCGTCATCCATGAGCATGAGGCGGGCCGCCAGCTCGTTGAGGTTGGCCGGATCGGCGACCAAAACGGATCCGCCCAACCGCAGGGCGCCGCCCGCGCCGGTCTTGGTGATGTCCTGCAGGTAGTTAACGACGCCGGTGGCGACGCCCGGAATGGCGTAACGGTCCGCGCCGCCGACGAAGTAGACGGCGTATTCGGAGGGCGAAGTCTCGAGACCGGGGAAGGAACCGACGGCGCGCGGCTCGACGACGAGGTAGCGGCCATTGGTGTCGCTCGTCGTGATGGCGTTCGGGGACAGGAGATTCGCGAAGCTCTCGGCGACGGTGGGCGTCCCGTCGACCGAAGTGTCCCGGAAGAGGACGAAGCGCCGGCCGAAGTCGGGCGCGGCCGTGGTGCTTGGGGCGTTCCAGCGGGCGATAACCAGACTACCGCCGTTCAGGTTGGCGACGCCGGAGAACTGGACCGAGTCGTTGAAGAGCTGATTGGGGGCCGTGCCAGACGGGGTGCCTGTGACCTCCATGACGGAGTTGCCCGCTAGGGTGAAATTGCCGGCCACGACCTGGGTGCCCGGCGAATAACCCGGAGCCAGCGACGCGCCCGCTCCGACAAAAAGATCGCCGCGGATCATCGCCGAACCGCTCAAGGTCGAGCCGGCGGTGATGGAGACGTTGCCGAAGATACTGAGGGGGGTGGTCACCGCCGTGCCCAGCTGCAAATTCGTACCACCCTGGACGTTCAGTTCGCCAGCGATGTCGCCGCTGACATTCAACGTGGGGGTGCCGGCGACCGAGGTGGTCACGTCAAGCCCGCCAAGCCCTAGCCGGGTGCTTTCCAGCTGAACAAAAGACCGCGTGAGCGTCTGCGAGAGCGTCAACGTGTTCGTGATCGGGTCCACCGCCGTGATGGTGGTGCCTGACGGGATGCCGAGGGCGGAAACGCGCTGGCCTACGACGAAGCTGGCCGCATTGTTCACCGTGACGGTGGCTTGACCCGCCGTCCCGCTGAGAATGGTGGGGATGAAGGCCGGCTGGGCGGACTGGAGCGCGCCGCCGGTGGCGGCAACCTCCACCGCGAGCGTTCCGCCATCCAGGCGCAGCGGGCGGCTTTCCCCGAGGTAGGGCAGAATCTTGGAGCTGGCGTCCAGGGTCACGCGCAAGGTGCCCTCCTTGACGACGTAGGAACCGAAGACCGGGTCGGCCAGGGTGCTGCCGGCGAGGATTGCCGCGGCGGTGAGATCCAGGGTGCCAGCACCGAGCTTGACCAGTTCGGCCGCGCCAGGGTTGCCGGTTACGACGCCGGCGTAGGACGCATCGACGCCCGTACCGACCATCACGCCGAGGCGGGCGCGGCGGGTGCCGTCGACCGCCAGGTTGACAGCCTTGAGGTTGCCGACGTCGAGGCCGAGGCCGCCGCCGAGCACGGTGACCGTGGTCGGGGTATTGGGCGCGGGAGTGTCGACGCCCGGAAGGGTGAGCGCGGCGCCGGTGTAGCGCAGCATGCCTGTCCCCTTGACGATGAGGTCCGTGGTGCCTTGCAGGTCGCCGGCAAAGACGCCGTCGACCGACTGGGTGAGGCTAAGGGTCCGGCCCGGAGCGGCGGCGCCGAGGTCGAGGATCGAGTCGGCCGCGCCGGTGATGCCGGTGATTTCGGTCAGGGTCGACACATCGAGGGTGATGTCCGCGCCCAGGTTGGTCGTGGCCACACCCGGCTGGGCGTAGGCGAAGACCGTGCGGGCCACGCTGGCCACATCGGAACGGAGGTCGAGGATACCGCCGCCGGAAATCTGGCTGCCGGACGGGGGCACCAGGGAGCCGATTCGGCGATTGTCGGCCAGCGCCAGGCTGAGCGTGGCGCCGGAGGCGATGACCGCAGTGAAGAGATCCTGCTCGCCCAGACGACTGTCCGCCAGGCGCAGCTCGCCGGCCTCGACGTTGAACCGGAGGTTATCCGCGGCCGCGGTCAGTTCGACGATGCCAGCGCCGGTCTTGCCGACGGTGCCGATACCGAGACCAGCCTCATAGAGTTCAGCCGCGCGCACGGTGTTATTGAAAGTCACCGTGGTGCCGGCGGTCGCGTTGTTAAACGCGACGTTACCATTCGTGCCGACGTAGAGGTCGGCCGTGGCGAAACCGGCGGTGGTACCGACAAGCTTGCCCGCGGTCACGACGATGGCGTCGAGGCTGTTCGAGCCCGCGGTGGGGGCGAGGGTCAAGGTGCCCGTGCCGGTCTTGACGATGGTGCCGTCCGTGACGCCCGGGGCCTGCTGGAAACGGCCAGCGAAGCTGTAGTTGCCGACCGGATCGACCTGCAGGGTCACCACCGAACCGAGGTCGGCGAAGACGATCGAGGAGCCGGCTTCGCCGGACAGGTTGCGGAAAACCTGGTCGGTGCCGGCCTGGACGTTGAGCACGGAGGTGCCCCGGAGATCGACGGCCGCGATGGGCTGGCCGACGACCGCGGGATTACCGAAGAGGTTGTCGGCGACGAGGTTGGTCGTGCCCGCGTCGGAACGGTAGGTGCCGGAGAAGGCGGTGGTCGGCGTATTCAGGGTCAACGCGCCGATGCCCTGCTTCACGATGGTGCCGGCGCCGACGAACACGCCGGTGGCGGAGACGCCGTTGGCGACCTGGAGCGTGCCGCCCGCGGCCGCGGTGAGGTTGGCGGAAAGCGTCAGCTCCCGGGTGCCGAGATTGATGCCGGTGATGGTCGTGCCCTGGGGGATGCCCGTACCGACGACGACCTGGCCGTTGGCGAGCCCGGCGGTGTCGGCGACGATGAGGCGATTGGTGCCGAGGTCGCCGCCCGTAACCGTCTTGTCGAGCTGGACGTTGAGCCGGGCGGTCGCCCCGGCGAGGACTTCGATGTCTCCCGTGGTCGCGCCGGCCCAACCGGCGGAGGCGAGGAGCGTGCCGGTGCGCACCAAGGTGCCGCCGGTATGGGTCAGGGAACCGCCCGCGGTCAGGACCTTGGAGCCGGCCCGGATCTCGAGCTGGCCGACGCCGGAAACGGCACCGGTGTAGGTCACGTCGACAGGCGTGGTCAGCACGAGGTGGGAAAGGACCCGGAGATTGCCCGCGGCCGCCTGGATGAGGTTGGCGCTGAGGGTCACGCCGGAAAGGCCGGTGACGACGCCGGCCGCGGCGCCGACCAACGGCTTGCTGAGGGTGATGCTGGTGTTTGCGGCAATCGCGGTGATGACCGTGTCGGCATCGAGGCCGGCGCCGGTGACGACCTGGCCAACGGAGAGGCCGGCGGTGGCCGTCGTGGGCAGGACGCTCAGGCCCGCGTTGACGGTGCCGGTGATGGTGGCCGAACCGGCGGCGAGGACTCCCGTGATGGTCGTGCCGACCGGGATGCCCGTGCCCAAGACGGCCTGGCCGTTGGCCAGGCCCGTGATGTCGGCGACGGCGAGGCTGCTCGACGCGGCGGCCCCGCTGACGACGGCGCGGGAAATCTGCTCGATGACGGCAGCGCCGTTGGTGGCGAGGGCGGCCATCTCCAGCCAGCCTTCGGCGACGGTGGTCGTACCGGTGTAGGGCGTCTGGCCGACGATGGCGCCGGGGGTCAGGACGAGGTAGCCCGCACCACGCTTGATGAAGCTGCCGGTACCGACGATCGGCGCCGTGAAAGTGCGCTTGGTGAGATCGGTGCCGGGGTTGTAGGGGTCGTTGACCGTGACGGCGAGCGCGCCCGGAGCGGTGGTCAGGAAATACTGGGCGGCCTTGAGCGGGGCGTCGTTCGAACCCGTGGCCCAGATGAGGTTGAGGGTGCCGCCGGAGATCTCGACGCGGCCGGTGAAGTCGGGGCTGGAGCCGCCGAGGTTGAGATCCTCGTTGCCGATCTTGATCAACGCGCCGGAGCCGACGAGGCGGCCGTCGAAGGAGCGGGTCGCCGCGAAGGCGAGCTCGGCGGCGGCGGTCGGGGCGACGTAGCTGCCGATACCGGTGCCGACGGCGACCCGGCTGAGGTAAAGCGAGGTCAGCTCGGGCATCGACAGGTTGCCGGTGTAAAGCTGGTTGAGCTCGGCGGCGCTGAGCGACAGGGAACTGACGTCGACGGTACGGACGCGGAGAACGGCGAAGTTGACGTTCAAGGCGGCGGCGGTCAGCGGCGCGCTCAGCTGGACGCCGGCCAGGCCGGTGACCGCGCCAGTCGCGACGCCCGCGAGCGGCTTGCTCAGGGTGAGGTTGTTGCCGGTGATCGCGGTGATCGCGGTGTCGGCGGCGATGCCGGTGCCGGTGACGATCTGGCCGACGGAGAGGCCGCTGGCGTTCGTGGTGGGCAGCGCGGTGAGACCGGCGGCGACGGTGCCGGCGACGGCGGTGGAGCCGGCCGCGATGACCTTCGTGACGTAGGTGCCGCCGTCGAGGCTGGCCCCGCCGATGACCTGGCCGACGCCGACGGACTCGATCGAGCTCAGCGCCAGGGAGGTGGAACCGAGCTCACCCGCCATGCCGGTCGGCTGGACCGGCAGCGGCTGCGCGGGTAGGATCGGGTCGAACTGCGTGGTGGTCCCGAGGTAGTCGGCGAGGAGCGGGTTCGAACCCTGCAGCGCGGTGGTGAGGGAGGCCGCGCGCGCGGACGTGTAGCCCACGGTCAGGCTGCCCGTGCCGAGGTTGACGAAGGAGCTGGCCGAGCCGAAGAGGGCGCCTACGACCTGGTCCTGGTTACCCTGCGTGTAGGTGCCGGCTCCGACGAGCACGAGGGCCGAGGTGTTGGGCGTGGCGTTGGCGGTGCCGGCGATCAGGGCGCCGCCCGGACGGACGATGGTCGCGCCGTAGTAGGCATCCTTAAAGAGACTGGTGCCGGTGGTGCCCGCCAAGGTGAAGCCGGCGGTGCCCTGCTTGATCAGGCTGCCGACGCCGGTGATGAAGCCGGCGTAAGCTAGGCTCGCGTTCTGCTCCAGCGTGATGTCGCCGCGGCCGAGCTCGACGCGCGCGGAGGCATTGCCCGCCAGGTTACGGATGAGTTGGTTGGTGTCGCCGAAACGCAGCACCGTCTCGCGGGCGGAGCCGGAGTCCAGGGTGACGGCGGTGGCGTTGATGAAGGTATTGTTCTGGCCGCCGGAGAAGGAAAGGTCGACGCCGTCATTGACGAGGATGCTGCCGCGGAATTGGTCCTGAGCGTTGATGACGTTCAGCTCGCCGGGGTCGAGGCCCGGGTTGACCTGGATGCCGGCGCCGCTGCCGTTGTCGAGCACCGCCGAAGCCAGCAGCTTGAGGGTCGAGCCCGCGGAGCCCGCGAGGTTGGCCGAGAGCGTGCCGGAGTTGTTCTGCAGGATGGCGAAGGTGCCGTTGTCGCCGATGAAGACCTGCTTCTGGCCCAAGCCCTGCGCGTTGGCGATGAACGTACCGCCCAGGACCAGGGTTTCGTCGTAGGAAGACCCGCCGGCGAGCAACAGGACGAGGGTGCCCGCGCCGGTCTTGACGATGCGGCCGCCGGGCACGTTGTTGACCGAATCGTAGCCGAAGATGTTGCCGCTGAACAAACCGTCCCGCCCCGCGTCCTGGTTGATGGTGAGGGTGTGGCCGTCGAGGCGCAAGGTAGCGCCCACGCCGGTGCCGGGGATGACGAGCTCGTTCTTGTCGCTCACGTCGGCGGCGGTGCGGATCGCGTCCACCGCGGTGTAGACCTCGGTGTTCGCCCCGCCGATGTTGGTGGTGCCCTTCGCGTTCAGGGCGAAGTCGGCCTGGAAGTTGCGAATCGTCTGGTCGTTGCGGAGGATGACCTCGGCGCCCGTATTCGCATAGGAGATGAACTGGTCGGCGCCGTCCCGCTGGACGGTCAGGGTGCCGGTGTCGGGGAAGAGCGCGGGGCGGTAGTCCCAGCGCGGGTAGTTGTTCGAGTTGGAGGCGACCTCCGCGTAGCGGATGTTGGCGCCGCGGCGCGAGAGCCCGAGGGAGCCCTCCGTCTGCTGGGCGCCGTTGAAGTCAGCGGTGTCCTGGGTGCCGGCGATGTTGAAAGAGCTGCTGTTGGCGAAGGTCAGCCCGGTCGCCGACTCCAGGATGATGGTGCCGCCCGCCGCGATGAAGTCGCCCGTCATGCGCGAGTCGTTGAGGACGCGGAGAGTGCCCGCGCCGGTCTTGATGACCTTGCCGCCGCCGGCGAGGATGCCGACGGACCCGACGAAGTCCTGGTCGATGTGGATGCCGAGGCGGTAGCTCGCGTCGGGACCCGTGGTGACGGTGGTCTGGAACTGGTCGTTGTTGTCGCCGGCCTGGAGGTTGTGGGCGAAGTTCAGGCGCAGCGCGCCGATGTTGGTCGCGGTGTTGGTGAAGCTGAGTTCGGCGGAGCCGTTGAGGACGATGTTGCTCGCGCCGGTCATGCGCTTGGCGAGGGCGTAGGCGATGCTGTCGGCGTCCCCGGCGTTGGGGGAGATGTTCGCGCGGAGGGCCGGGATCTCGAAAGGCGCGAGGATCTGGCTCTCCACGCGGGCGCCGTAGTCATGCCACATGTTGAGGTGGCCGCTGACCATGAGCAGGCCGGCATCGACTTGGACCCGCCCCTGCAGGCCCGACAGGCGCCAGTTGTTGCCGTTGGTGGGATCGGGCACCGGGACGTTGGGGCTGAGGTCGATCGGACGGAGACCGTAGATATTGTTGGTCCCGGGGTTCGACAGGAAGAACCCAAACGGCGTCTGGATGTAAGAATACGGGAGCGCGACGGAGTAGTTGAACATGCGGCCGGCGCTGCCCTGGTACTGCAGGACGCCGCCGCCGGTCTTGATGAGGTCGCCGTTGCCGCTGAAGGCGCCGGAGATCGTCGAGGCGACCAGATTCTCGAGGATGGCGACCGTGCCCGCGTTGGTGACGGTGATGCGGTCGGCCGTGGTGGCGTTACGCAGGACGACGAAAGGCTTCGGGTCCGTGGCGAGCACTGGGGAGGCCGTGGTAAAGGTGACGGTGCCCAGCTGCAACGTGCCGTTCGGGGTGGTGAGGTAGGGGGCGAAGGCGGGCGATCGGACGAGGTCGATGTCCGTGAAGTTGGCGGCGGTGGGCTCGTCGGTCACCGAGGTGTTGAACGCCCCCGGCAGCAAACGATAGCCGCTGCTGAAGAACCGTAGGGTCTGCGACTGGCTGGAGACATTGCTCGAGTCGTAAAGGATGTCGACGGTCTGCGTCGGGTAGGCTCCTTCGGGCGTTTCGGCGAGGACGGGGCCGTTGTACTGGAAAGTCAACGTGGCGGTGTTCGTCAGGCGGGCGCCCGAGACCAGCGGGTTGCCGGCCACGGAGGTCGCGGTCCAGTAGTTATGGGCCGGGGCGCCGGTCCAGCGCTCCCAAGTCCCCGAGCCCCCCAGAGCGGGCCCCACCCAGGTGGCCCCGGTGACGTTTTGTTGGGCCTGGGCGAGGCTTGCGGTCGCAAGCGCAGCCGCGGCCACCAACAGAGATTTAGAGATCCGCATAGTGTGGGTGGGGCAAGGGGTTAAATGGAGGATTTGGTATCCTATTTAGAGCCTCGAGAGTCAACCACTGAACCCCCACGTTCTCGTGGGGTTAATTACCTAGTCTGCATGCTTAACAGCCTGCCCTAATCAGGCCAGCCGCTCGATGAAGCTGGCGCTCCGTTCACCGACCGAAAAGACTGCGGTCATCAATCGGGTCCTTGGACTTCATCGCGCCTTTCTTACCGGCCTGCTCGGCGAGGGCACACCCGCCCCAGGCGGCCGAACTGATAAATATGACTAAAAATAGGCACACTTTCCAGCTGGGCGTACGGACTTTTCGCTCGATAACTGTCATTTATATGAAATTAAGGTGTTTTAAAACGCTTGGCAACACCCCCCTGTTTTTTACATCTGTAATTACCCCCCTAGTCTTACCCCCACCTTTTCTGCATGAGCCCCAAGCAGAAACCTCTCGTGGTCATCATTGAAGATGAGCGAGGCCTCGCCGCCTTGCTCACCGAACAACTGGAGACCGCCGGCTTCGTCACCCAAGTCTTCCACAAAGGCGCCACCGCGCTGAAGTTCATCGGGGAGAACCATATCCATTTGGTCCTGCTCAACCCGGCCCTGCCCGACGTGGATGGCTGGGAGCTGCTGCAGTCGATCCGGCGGATGACCCTCGGGCCGGCCGTGGTCTTCCTCTCCGGGCTCAAGCTGCCGGGACAGGCCGCGCGGGCGCTCGACCTCGGGGCCGATGACTTCGTCGCCAAGCCGCACGACCAGGACGAGCTGATCGCGCGCATCCACGCCGTGCTCCGGCGCAGCGAGACGGCGGGCGACAGCCGGCTGACGCGCAACGCCGACCTCGCGACGGGGGTCTTCCTGTTCAACGGGGCGGAGGTCCACCCGGAGCGGCTCGAGCTCGTCTTCGGCCCGGGCAAGAAGTGCAAGCTCGGCCGCAAGGAGCTCGGCATCCTCTACCACCTGCACGCCAATCCCGGCGTCATCATCAGCCGGCACAGCCTGATTCATGCGGTCTGGGGCGTCCATGCCGACGTCCGCAGCCGCTCCCTCGATCAGTACATCGCCAAGATTCGCGACGCCTTCGCGGGCTTTGGCCGCGACCTCGACTGCTTCCGCACGATCCACGGCATCGGTTATTGGTACGAACCGGCCCCGCCGCCCGAGCGGGAGGGGAAAAAATCCCGTCGGGCTTGATTACCACGGATTAACCGCACACTAGGGAGCACGATGAAGATCAAGTGCTACCTCAAACCCAGCTGCGGCTGGAGCAACGGCGTCCGCGCCATCATGAAGAAGTACGCGCTCGCCTACGAGGACGTGGACATCATCAACGTCCCGGCGAACTACGCCGAGATGGTGGAGCGCACCGGGCAGCGCCTCTCGCCCTGCGTAGAAATCGACGGCGAGATGCTGGCCGACGTCTCGGGCGCCGAGGTCGAGCAGTACCTGCTGGCGAAGGGCCTCGTGCAGACGAACGACGTCGCCCCCACGGTGCCGACGGACGCGCCGTGCACCGACGCCGAGCATGAGAAGATGAAGGTGAAGACGATCCGGTTTTTTTGAACAAAAGGGTCAGGGTCAGGGTCAGGAAATAGTTCCGTCGCTTTCGGTTCACATACCTGTCGCGGCGATAGATAAATCGCTGGTTCTCGCCCTCCAGGCTATTTCCGCTAGGCGACCTAAAGCCCTGTCCCTGTCCCTTGGGGCCTTTGGCGCTGCATCCGTCAGGCCTTCGCGAAATCCGCGATTGAATCGGCGACCCACTGCCGCTGCTCGCCCGTGAGCTCGGGAAAGATCGGGATGCTGAGCACCTCGGCGGAGAGCTGCTCCGAGACCTTGACGCTGTCGGCGCCGGGATAACCCCGGGAGACGAAGCACTCCTGGCGGTGCAGCGGGATCGGGTAGTAGATCTCGCAGCCGATCTTACGCTCCGTGAGGAAAGCCTTGAGGGCGTCGCGCCGGCCACCGGTGACACGGAGCGTGAACTGGTTCCAGATTCCTTGGCCGGAGAAGTCGACGGGCAGGAGGATCTGGGCGGCCCGATCGGCGCCGGCGCGGTTCTCGGCGATACCGGGCAAGCCCTTGAGCGCGCCGTGGTAGAAGAGGGCGTTGCCCGCGCGCGCGCAGTTGTAGCCGGGGAGCTGCGGCAGCTTGAGATGCAGGAGCGCCGCCTGCAGCGGGTCCATGCGGAAATTCGCGCCCACCTCGCGGTGGTAGTACTTGGGCTGCATCCCGTGGACGCGCAGGATGCGGGCGCGCTCGGCGAGCGCGTCGTCCTGGGTCGTGACCAGGCCCGAGTCGCCCATGCCGCCGAGGTTCTTGGAGGGGAAGAAACTCGTGGCGCCGAGATCGCCGACGGACATCGTGGCGCGGCCTTTCCAGCGGGCGCCCATGGACTGCGCGGCATCCTCGACGACGCGGAGTTTGTGCGCGGCGGCGAAGGCCTGGAGCGCGTCGAGGTCAAGGGACTGGCCGAAGAGATGCACCGGCATGATCGCGCGGGTGCGGGGTGAGACCTTCCGGGCGGCGTCCGCGAGGTCGATATTGAAGTGATGCGGGTCGACGTCGACCCAGACCGGGGTGGCGCCGAGGCGGGCGACCGAGCCGGCGGTGGCGAAGAAGGTGAAGGCCGGGAGCAGGACCTCGTCGCCCTCCCCGATATCCAGGGCCATCAGCGCGAGCAGCAAGGCGTCGGTGCCGGAGGAGACGCCGAGCGCGTGCTTCACGCCGAGGAAGGCGGCGCAGTCCTTCTCGAAGGCCTCGAGCCGCGGCCCCATGATGAATTGGTTCGAGCGGAGCACCTCCCGGAAGACGGCCTCGAACTGCGGTTCGAGGGCCCGGTTCTGCGGGCCGAGGTCAAGGAGCGGGACGGTCGTCATGGCGCGCCCCGCTTCTCCCACCGTCCCCGCGCACGGGCAACATCATTCAGCCGTCCGCCGGGCGCGCCAGATCAGCCAGAGCCCAGTGGCCGCCAGCGGCAACGTCCAGAACTGGCCGGCGGTCAGCCCGAGGATGTAGCCGTCCTCGGCTTCGCGGAACGCCTCGCAGGCGATCCGCGCGACGGCGTAGAGGAGCAGGAATTCGCCGGCGAGCCGGCCCAGCGGGAGGCGGCGCGGGTAACGCACCAGCACCCAGACCAGCGGCAGCAGGCCTTCGCCGAAGGCTTCATAGAGCTGCGACGGGTGGCGCGGCGAGGGACCCTCGGGCGGAAAGATCACCGCCCACGGGACGTCGGTCGTCCGGCCGACCAGCTCGGCGTTCACGAAATTGGCGAGGCGTCCGAAGAGGATCCCGGCCGGCGCCAGCGCGCAGAGCAGGTCGCCGACGGCGAGGAATGGGACGCCGCGGGTGCGCGCGTACCAGAGACCGGCTAGCACCACGCCGAGGAAACCGCCGTGGCTGGCCATGCCGCCTTTCCAGACCTGGAAGACCATCAGCGGGTCGGCGGCAAACTCGTCGCGCGCATAGAGGAGCACATGGCCGAGACGACCGCCGGCGAGGACGCCGACCATCACCGCCGTGACCAGGGTGGATTCGTCGGCGGCGTGGCGGGCGGGCGCCAGGCCTTGGCGGCGCCATCGGCCGAGCAACCAGGCCGCGGCGAGGAAGCCGGCCGCGTACGCGAGACCGTACCAATGGACGCCGCGTAGACCCCAGCTGGCGGGGAAATGGATCGCAACCGGGTCAAGGTCGTGGACCCAGGCGCCGAGCACGCCGCCGATCATGGCGCGGGCTTCGCCGGCGCTTCGCCGGCGCCCTTGCGCCCGAGGCGATGACCGCGCTGGCGGGCGAGCTCGCGCATGTCGGGGTGCGGGTCGTCCTTCTCGTAGATCTCGACGCCGAGCAGGGACTCGAAGATGTCCTCGAGGGTGATGACGCCGGCGAAGGCGCCGAACTCGTCGACCACGACCGCGAGCTGATGATGGTTCCGGACGAGGTCGTGGAGGGCGTCCGAGAGGTTCGCGTTCTCGGGCACGATGTGCGCCTTGCCCATGAGCTCGCGGACCTTGGTGGCATGGCGGTCCTCGCCCGCGGCCTTGAGGAGGTCGCGGCGGCGGACGAGGCCGACGATACGGTCGGGGTTTTTCTCCCAGACCGGCAGCCGGCCGTGCGGGACGTTCGGGTAGAGGCGGAGCACGTCGGCGATCGTGAGGTCCGCATCTAACGCGGTGACGACCGGGCGGGGGGTCAGGACCTGGGAGACCGGGATATCATCGAGGCGGACGGCGTTGGCGACGAGATTGCTCTCGGCCTGCGTGATCTTACCCTCGCGGGCGGCGGCGCGCGCGAGGCTCCCGATGTCGGCGTCGGCCTGGTCGACGCCGAACTCGGCGGGCGGGGCCAGCGAGTCATGCAGCTTGCCGAAGCTCCGGAGGATCGAGGCCGCGCCGCGGACGAGCGACAGCGCGGGGGCGATCCGCGGGGCGAGGACGACGCGGAAATGGATACCGACCTTACGGGGCAGCATGACCGTGAGCCACGCCATGAAGAATGAGACGGCCACGATCGCGAGGGCGGCGACCGCGAGCTGCGCCCCGCCCGCGAGGGCATCTGGCAGGAAGCGGCCTCCGACGAGGATGCCGCCCAGCAGGGCGCTCATCCCGACAAAGGCGGCGATCAGGACCTCGAAGGCGGCCAGGGTGTTGCCTTGGTCGCCGCGGCTGCGCTCCAGCGAGACGGCCGCCTTCGCGTCACGGCGGCGCAGATCCTCCAATTCCGCATGGGAGAGGGCGACGACGGTGCCGGAAACGAGGGAGATGGCGGCGGCCGACCCGTTGAGGAGGACGAAGACGGGCCAGAGAATCCAATGGTCCATGCGAAGCCTAGACCTAGGGCGGTTTGGCCCCGTTGGCGAGGGAGAATCCCGGCGTTGACCGCCCGCGAAAGCTGGGGGACACTCGGCGCATGACCCCCCGCGAACAGAAGCTGGCCTCGGCGCTGGCCGTCTTCCTGACCGCCGCCTTGCCCGCCGCCGCGGGAGCGATCGCCTTCCGGGCCCAGCCGGTGCTGCTCACGCTGATCGCCAGCGAGCCCGGGGCGATCTCGGCGCTGACCAACTTCTTCTTCAATCATTTCACCGCGGCGCTCCTCACCCTCTTCGGGCTCGGCCTGGTGACGACGGGGATCGCCTACCGCGCCTTCCGGTTGCCGGAAACCGAAGCCGCCCGCGGCCTGGCCCAGCTGCTCGTCACCGTCAGCCTCTCCGCGTTACTCAGCGTCGCCTTCCTCGCGCTCTTCATCCTCGCGAGCGCCCTGCCCCTCTACGGCAGGCTCACGCAACGCTGAGCCCGCCAGGCGGCCAGCGCAGTCAGCAGGGGCCGCGCGGCGGCGGGATCGCCGGACCACAGCGGCCGGCCGGCGGCGTCGTCCCAGCGCGACACCGCGGCGCCGCCGCCCGGCAACGTCGAACGTAGCACGAGGATGGCA